>Ga0172379_10010054_pt1 | contig 11546 bp, 11 predicted proteins | sample GrowelOW334metaG_FD_119756 | JGI IMG/M metagenome (GOLD analysis project Ga0172379, IMG submission 119756) | Groundwater microbial communities from an aquifer near a municipal landfill in Southern Ontario, Canada - Groundwater well OW334 metaG | ecosystem: Environmental > Aquatic > Deep... | reverse complement strand
GGATCAGGATGGAGTCGAACCATCGCCTGTACTTTATAAGAGTACCGTTCTAACCGTTGAACTACAGATCCATTTTACCAGAGATTATATCAAATTTCCTGGCTGTGGACTTAGCCAGAATCGAACTGGCGACTGGTCAATGCGAATGACCCGGTATACCACTTACCTATAAGCCCTTATCTTTTTGAGTGTTCTCGGGCAGAATTGAACTGCCATCAAAGCCTTCGGAGGGCCTTATTCTATCCGTTGAAATACGAGAACATAATCTTTTATATTATATCAATCAGGAGCACTAAAGAACAAAGTAAGTAAAAATTGCGAGACCTATTCTATAAACTCCAAAATAAGATAACGAGTTCTTTTGTAGGAATTTTACAAACCATTTTATTGCCAATAAGGCGCTGAAAAAAGAAGTTATTAAGCCCACAGAAAGAAATAACGGGTTACTGCCTGAAAAAACCAGTTGTGGATCTGTTTTAATAAAGTCAAAAGCTGAAGCGGCAAAAAGGGTCGGTACTGCCAAAACAAAAGAGTATAAAGCCGACTCTTCCCGATTAAATCCCATCACCATCATTGTTAAAATGACCGCTCCTGCCCTCGACACACCGGGAACAACTGCTAAAGATTGACCGACACCAATCAACAAAGCCTGTAAAATTGTCATCTGAATGATTTTTTTGTCAGTTTTTACAATCTTCTTTTTCAATAAAAACTCATAAATAATAAATAACAAGCCAATAGTAAATAAACTAACAGCAATTAAAGTAAAACTTTCAAAAAAAACATTTTTAATTACTTTATGAAGTAATAACCCAACTACTGCAGTTGGGATAAAAGATAAAATAATATTGACCATTAAATTCCTGTTTTTTAGAATGATTTTCCAATACACAAAAACGACTGCTAAAATCGCGCCCGACTGAATAAAAACTTCAAAGAATTTTTGAAACTCCGTGCTTGGAATATTTAATAATTTTGAAGAAATAATCAAATGAGCCGTAGAAGATATTGGCAAAAATTCAGTTACTCCTTCAACTAAACCTAATATGAGGGCATTAATAAAATTCATTAATAAAGTATAATATAAAAAATGAAAGTCGCATTAGTACACGATCAATTACGGGAATTTGGCGGTGCTGAACGCGTCCTTGTTTCCTTTAAGAAAATCTTCCCGACTGCCGACATTTATACAACCACTTTTGATTTAGACTCATTAGGATCTCATAAGCATTTAATTAAAGACTGGAAAGTTAATGTCAGTTGGTTTGGTAAGATTCCTTTCTTAAACAGATTCTATTCCCCTTTTCGGTTCTTGACTCCTTTGATCTGGGAAAGTTTTGATTTTTCAAAATATGATTTGGTTATTTCTTCCTCGGGTAGTTGGATGTCAAAAGGCATAAAAACAAAAAAACCGACGATTCATATTTCCTATATTCATCACCCGCCCCGTTATCTTTACGGATACGAAACTGCGGTCGAATGGCAGAAATATTTTTTTATCAAGATATACGGCCATATTATTAATCATTTTTTGCGGATTTGGGATTTTACTTCCACGCAGCGGGCAGATTTTTTAATTGCTAATAGTCAGGAAACAAAAAAACGGATTGAAAAATTCTACCGCCGTGATTCAACCGTTATTTATCCCCCAGTTAGTATTCCGGAAAAACCCGTTAACCCGTTAACCCATAAACCAAGTAACTATTTCTTAACCATTTCCCGACTCGCCCGTGCCAAACATATTGACATATTAATCAAAGCCGCCAATAAATCAAAGTTTAAACTGAAAATAGTCGGGAGCGGCCGCGATGAAGAAAGACTAAAACAATTAGCAGGTCCAACGGTTGAATTTTTAGGAAACCTCACCGATCAAGAACTCAAAAAAACATATTTAAATGCCAAAGCGTTTTTATTTGCTTCACGTGATGAAGAATTTGGAATTGCTGTTGTCGAAGCAATGGGTTACGGACTTCCAGTAATCGCCTACCGTTCAGGCGGACTGCCGGAATATGTCATTGATAAAAAGAATGGTTACCTATTTGATGAGTTAAAAGACAGTTCTTTGATTGATAAGGTTAACGAGTTAACGAGTTTAACGAGTTTAAAATATTTAGAGATGAAAAAAGAAGCGAGAAAAACTGCAGAGAGATTTAGTGAAAAAAAATTTTCACAGCAAATACTTGACTTTGTTAAATCAAAACTAAATTATTAACTCTTAACTTTTAATTTTTAACTTATTTTATGCCGGAACTTCCTGAGGTTGAAACAATTAAGCAAAAACTTAAACCAAATATTATTGATAAAACAATTTCTGAAATTAACATCCTCTCTCCAAAAAATTTCATTGGTAATGTTAAAGATGTCTTAAACCACAAAATTGCTTCCGTCGAACGTTATGGGAAAGTTTTAGTTTTCCAACTCGTTAACCCGTTAACCCGTAAACAAAATAACTTTATTTATTTAAACATCCACTTTAAATTATCCGGTCAAATTCTCTTTTCAAAAGATGTTAACAACGCAACTTTTAAAAATACTATTCCTTTTACCGGGGGAAATAAAATGCCGGCCAATACAACCCGGGTGATTATTAAATTTTCCGACGGGTCAGGTTTATTTTTTAACGACCTTCGAAAATTCGGATGGATTAAAATCAGTAGCCAGCCATTAAAACCAAAAGGTGTCGATGTTTTGGATAAAAAATTTACGATTAAACTTTTTGCCGATTTAACCAATTCAACCAAAAGACCAATTAAACCAGTTTTAATGGATCAAGACCTAATAACAGGTATTGGTAATATCTATGCTAACGATTCTCTATTTCTCGCTAAAATTCATCCTCAAAGACCATCAAATTCCTTGACCGGATCAGAAATAGAACTGCTTCATAAAACCATCAAACAAACAATTGATGAAGGAATTCGCGATTGCGGTTCCTCTGGCGCCGATGAAGCCTTTATTCTTCCAGATGGATCGAGAGGTGGTCACCAAAAAAACTTTTTAGTATATGGTCGGGAAGGAAAACAATGTTTGATCTGCAAAACAACAATTAGAAGAATAAAACATAATGGCCGAAGTTCATTCTTTTGTCCAAACTGTCAAAAAATTATTCATAGCGGATAGCTTCCACGGGTTCTAGATTAGCTGCTTTACGAGCTGGTAAAACTCCAAAGATTACACCAATCAAAGTTGAAACCCCAAGTGCTAAAGCTACTGAAGTCACATCCATATAAGCCGGAAAAAATGGCTGAACAATTAAAATTCCAATATACGCCAACCCCAGTCCTAAAGCTCCACCAAGGATTGACAATGCCACTGCCTCAACGATAAATTGAAATAAAATATCATTTTTTCGAGCGCCAATTGCCCGCCTTATTCCGACCTCTTTGGTTTTATCCGATACTGTTACATACATAATATTCATAATTCCTATCCCGCCGACTAGTAATGAAATACTGGCAATTGCCACGAGAACGATATTCATTATCCCAAATATCCCATTAACAACCGAAAGAATCTCCGTCGGTTCAACAATACTAAACTCATCTTCTTTATATCTTTTTAACATTTCATTTTTTACTTCTTCCTTCACTGTCGTAATATTGATATTTTCATCAGTCTTCATAGCAAAACGGATAAATTTTTTATCGGGATCAAAGATAAATCCGGTCGTATAAGGTCCAAAAAAATATGAGTCATGGTCAGGCCCTCCGAATCCTCCTCCTCCTTTGCTTTTTATTACTCCGATGATAGTAAAGCTGACATTATCTATCGACACTTTTTTATCAAGAGCCTCGCTTATCGAACCAAATAGTTTTTCGGCTATTTTTGGTCCTGCTACAAGCACTTTAGCTCTTTTATCAATATCTCTCTTATCTAAGAATCTTCCTTTGTCTATTTCAAAGCCGGAAATATCAAAAAAAGCTTCTGATGAAAAAAATATCGTCACAAATTCGGATTTTTTTGGACCTTTTGCTGTCCCCGATTTGGAAGAAAGCGGTGTGATTGCGGTTACACTCCGGACTCTTTTTAGCCGATTTAAATCTTTTAAATCAAAACGGTTTCCAAGTAATGATGATGCTCCAAAACCACCGCTTTGCAACAACTTTCCCGGAGCAACAAATAAAGTATTTGTTCCTAAAGCATCAAATTGATCGGATATGTATTTTTTTAATCCCAAACCCATTGCGGTCAAGGTAACTACGGCAAAAACTCCAATTAAAATTCCCAAAGAAGTTAAAAATGTCTGCATTTTACTTCTTCTGAAGTCTTCTAAGGCTGATTTAACAATAAATAAAAAATAATCCATATTATTTGACAACCATTCCGTCTTTAACGTTTATTATCCTTTTTCCGTATTTTGCAATGTCTGACTCATGAGTAACAATGGCAATTGTTATTTTTTCTTCTTCATTTAATTTTTTAAGTAGTTCCATTATCTCTGTCCCTGTTTTACTATCTAAATTTCCGGTTGGTTCGTCAGCCAAAATCATTTTTGGCTCCATTATTAAAGCTCTCAATATCGCTACCCGTTGCTGTTGTCCCCCGGAAATTTTATTCGGGTAAGACTTTTCTTTCCCTTGCAAACCAAATCTTTTAATCAACTCTAAGGCTTTTTCCCGCGGATCATAGTTTAGTTTTTTTCTTGCATAAAAAGAAGGAAGTAAAATATTTTCAAGAACAGTCAGTTTTGGAATAAGATTAAATTGCTGAAAAACAAATCCTATAAATTCATTACGGAGTGACGAAATTTGATCGTCATTAAGATGGGAAATTTTTCTTCCCTGAATAATTATTTCACCTCCGGTTGGCTTATCGAGCAAGCCAATTAAATGCATAAGGGTAGATTTTCCAGATCCTGAAGGGCCGATTATTGAGACAAACTCTTTCTCTTTAATCTCAACCGATGATTCTTTTAAAGCATAAAAGGTGGTTTCTTCATCTATTTTGTAGCTTTTGACAACTTTGTCCAGTCTAATCATAAATAACTTCTTTTTCTTGAAGCCCATTTGTAATTATGTATTTTCCGTCAATCTCCCGAGAGATGTCGATATATTTTTTTACTTTTTTATCCGGACTGCCAACATAGACGTAATTACCTTTACTGTCTTTTTTTATAAATGATGAAGGAGCCGATAGTACCTGATTTTCCTCTTTCACAGTAAAATCTACGTCGCCGGACATAGACAACCTTAAAGGAAGTTTCATTGCTTCATCATCTAACTTAAGTCTCAGTTCATATACTGTTCCTGTTTCCCCGTCCTTTGGAGAAAAGGAAACATAATACACAGTAGCTTTAAATTTTTTCTCTGGAAAAGCATCAAAACTAATGTCTCCAACATCGCCCTCTTTAAGATTAATAACGTCACCCTGCTCAGCTGAAACTGAGAAAAATAATGTTTTTGTATTAACGACTTCAAAATCAGCTCCAGCCGGGGTAATGTTGACTCCGGCAAAAGGTACGGAAACATGGGTCACGATTCCCTCAATCGGAGTCCAGAGATTCGCGTATTCTAAACTTAAATTTTGATATTCAACATCCAAAACAGTATTGTTTAAATTATATTGGTTATTTTCTAAAACTCGTTTAGCTTCATCTCGAATACTTTGACTAAGGGAATTTTGATCCACTATATTATCATCTTTACCTTGTTCGAATGAATTTCTCTGTACGGCATAAGTATTTAAATATTTTGTTAATCTATTTTTTATGTCTCTCTGATCAAGCGACGCAAGTGTTTGATATTTTTTTACATAATCACCCTCTTTTACACCCACCCAAGCCAATCTTCCTGAAGTTTGAAATTTTAGTGTTGCTTTTTCTTCCGCATCAACTTCTCCTGACAGTGTTAAAACTTCTTTAAGATTTTCCCGTTTAATTGTATAGCTGTCAACTTTATTTTTTGCTTTTGAAGCAGAATTATTTTTATACAAAACAAAGCCCAAAATAAGTATTCCAAACAAAATTAAATACCATCTTTTTTTCAAAAATTTAACCATAAATTATTTTATCACAAAAAAGCTGCCCAGTCGCTGATCGGCATAACATTGTAAGAAAGAAAGCTCCAAGCATATAAAAATATCGCTGGTAACAAAATTAAAAAGATAATTAAAAATTTCTTTGAAGTAAAAAATTTCTCAAACGCAATTAATGCTAATGGCCAAAGCGGTAATGAGTAGCGGCTGATGTCGCGATGTTGAATGAATATCGTTGCAACAAAAAATACTAAACTAAAGTAAAAAAAACTCCTATATTTACTGTCTTTTAAATAAACTACCGTCAGCCCATACATAAAAAAATAAAATAAAATATCTTCAAGCCAAGCAGTTCCTACCCATTTTGCTTTCCAATTAAAAACCGAGAAAATATACGGCATCGGAACTGATGCGTTGCCGTGAAAAAATGCAAAAAAATCTCCGTACTGAATAGAATATATTCCAAAAACAATTAACAGTCCAAGCGGTATCAATAAAGTTCCTATCCAGTTCCAATTAAATTTTTTTATTTTAATTAATCTTTCAATAAACACTAACCCATACCCGGCAAATAATAATATTCCGGGTGCTTTTGTCATAGTCGCCAATCCCCCAAATAATCCCGCCAACCAAAATTTATTCTCTTCAAAAAAGAAAAGCGACATTAGAATTAATAATATAAACAAGCTTTCGGGAGCGCCAACCGAACGAATCACTAAAAACCGGGGTAAAAATAACATAACCGATGCCAATATAATAGGTTTTTTTGTCAGCTTGAACTTATTAAGGAAGAAATAAAAAAATAGTACTAGTCCAATTGTTGCAAGTATGTTCACACCAATCATTGATTTAAGGTACTCTAACCCGTTAACTCTCAAGCCCGTTAACTGGATTAACTCTTTAGATGTTCTAATCAAAATCGGATATAACGGCAAATGAGCGGCAAAATATTTAGTTGGTAATTTAATTTCTATATGTAATTTTTCAATCGCAGAAGGATTATAAAAAGTTTTTGCCGGTATTACATAAAGTGGACCGTCATAATGTTTATATATATCTAAAAAACTTAAGCCGTTTGATTTTAATAAAAAAGGGAGCCATAAGACAATTGTAGAGATTAAAACTACCGCAATTATTAAAAGATACGGACGAAGTATGCTGTATAATTTCATAAAAGAGTTAGTATTAATTATATAGCATTATATGAGAACTGTGTTAAATTTTATTAAAAAATACCCGGGAATCTTAATTATTCTTATACTAACATTGTTTGCCGCTTTTTTGCGTCTATATAATTTAGAAAAATATGCGACATTTTTAGCTGATCAAGGGCGGGATGCAATAATAGTAAAGCGTATAGCTACATTTGAGCATTTTACTGCCATAGGACCTCCCACATCAATTGGATATGTATTTTTGGGTCCGTTTTACTATTACTTTATTGCCCCCTGGTTTTGGCTTTTCCAATTTCAACCGGTGGGTTTAGTTTTTGGCGTTGCTTTTTTTTCCATATGTTTTATTCCGATTAACTATATAATTATAAAAAAAATATTTGACGAAAAGACCGCATTAGTATCATCATTTTTGATAGCTTTCTCTTCAATTATGATTGATTTTTCCCGATTCTCCTGGAATCCGAACCTTCTGCCCCTTTTTGCCCTAATAACATACGTTTTGCTTGTCTTAGGTTTTGAAAAAAAAAGGTACATATTTTTTGCTTTGTTTGGGATTATGCTTTCTTTTTCGATGCAGCTCCATTATCTAGCCTTAATCTTAATTCCCCCATCTGGAATACTTTTTATAGCTAATATTTTAAACTCTAAAAAAAATGCTAAAAAATATATTGTTGGAATTTTTGTCTCAATTGCAGCATTTGTATTAGGTACAGCACCGCTTATTATTTTTGACCTTAAACATAACTTTCTTAATGTAAAAAGTTTTATTAATCTTATTACGACTCCAAATACAATCAGTTCTAATAGTCTCGCTAATTTATTTGGTGCTTTTAATTTTCTGAATCAGTATACCTTTAATCATAGTGTTCCGGAAATTATCACCACTATCATCGGTCTTATATTATTTATTTATTTTTTAACGCTATTCCGCTCCGTAAAGTTATTAGTAAATAATAAAAATACTTTATTTATATTCCTTGTTTTATCGATCATCGGTGTTTCCATGTATCCCGGTCCAAAGCACGCTCATTATTTCGGAATCGTATATCCGTTTTATTTTGCAGTTATTTCTTTATTAATATCAAGACTTTTCTCTAATCTATTTGGGAAGGTACTTTTGATATCTGTCTTATTTTTTTATATATATCTTCAAGCGCCAGGATATAGGTTTTTTTACGCAGATCAACTCGATCAAATTCAGCACTCAAAAAAAGTTGCAGCTTTTCTCAATCAAAAAATTGGTTCAGCTCCATTTAATTTTGCCGTCCAACCTGACGGTTGGCAGGAAGATGCATATCTTTATTTTCTCGAGCTTAGCGGAAAACGTCCGGTAAACAGAGAGTTAAGAGAAGTAACAGGTCAAATGTTTGTTCTATGTGGAAATCCTTGTGATCCATATAAAACAAAGTCCTGGAATGTAACAATGTTTGGAAGTTTTAAAATAGCTAATGAATGGGATGTTGAAGGTCTTAAAATATACAAATTAATAAAATAATGAAAATTTCCCTTATCATCCCCTGTTATAACGAAGAAGTAAACATCCAAAAAGGGGTTCTGGATAAAATCGGTAATTACACAACTTCCGACAACAGATTTTTTGAAGTGCTTATAGTTGATGATGGTTCAAATGATTCTTCAAAGAATGTAATAAAAAATAAATATTTAAAAAGATATCCAAAGTTCCGTCTTATTCAAAACTCTCATCAAGGAAAAGCTTTTGCAGTTCTAACAGGTATTAAACAAGCCAAATACGATTATGTAATTTTTTCTGATATTGACTTGGCAACTCCGATTGATGAAATTGAAAAATTAATAGATAAAACCAAGGAGGGAGGCCAGATTGTTATTGGTTCTAGAAATAACAGCCGTGCAGGTGCCCCAATCCTTCGAAAAATCATGGCAAAAGGATTTATTTTTGTCAGGAATATGGTCATCGGCTTAAAAGGAATCAAAGATACCCAATGTGGATTTAAATTATTTGAAAAGCAAGCGGCAGAAAAGATAATCAATAAACTTCAGGTTTTCCACGACAAGAGAGTTGCAAAAGAATCATCTGTTTCGGCAGGTTTTGATATTGAATTTTTGTTTTTAGCTCAAAAACTAGGTTATAAAATAATTGAGGTCCCGGTTGAGTGGAAACACGTTGAAACAAAAAACGTAAATTTCATCAGAGATACGATAGAAACTTTGAAAGATATTTTCAAGATAAAAATCCTGGATTTAAGAGGAAAATACAATTAACTCGTTAACCCGTTAACTCTTTAACTGAATAACGATTATTCAACGTCCTTGACCGCTTTTCTATATTTACAATAATCACAATCGATTCCCGACTCTGGAAGTTTGTCATTATTCAAACACTTATGCAAATCAAAAATTGTTTTTTCTACCCATGAATCATCTCCTTTATAAGGAATTAGTTTTATATCAAATTCTAATTTTCCATCAAAGGCCTTTTTATCAGCATCACCGTTGCAATAGACAAAGTAGCCTGTCGAAGAAACTTTATAATCATTTTTCCGGAAAAGCCACTGATATATTTCCATCTGCCGTTTATATCCTATCTGCCAATCGGCATCTAGTGATACTTCCCCGGTTTTTGAAGTTGCTTTGTAATCAACAATAATCAATTCTCCTGCCGGATTTACCCATATATCATCTATTCCGCCGGTTATGTTTAGGTTGGTTTCTTTATGTAAATATTCTATTCCTCCTCTTAGGGCATCTCTCCATTTATCCATCTTTGTATTTTGATATGGAACGGCGTCGACACCATATGTTTTCATCAACGGATGGGCGGTTCCATCTGCCCTATGAATATCAAATTCCTTTTTTAATAACTTGTCAACGGCTGAATTTAAAGAAAATGGATATCCGGGCGGTTGAGCTACTCCAAGACGCCGGTCAAGATAAAAACAACGTGGGCAGTTTATAAATAAATCGATTTTAGAACGACTTAGACGAAAAGGAAACAAAGATCCTGGAGTGTAAAGGTAACTTTTTCTTCTTGGATTATAATATTGAGACATAAAATATTATACTATAGATAATAATTATGAAAAAGTTTTTACCAATTTTAATATTATTAATCTCTTCAGCTCTTTTAATTTTTTATAGATTCACTGATATTCCAAAATTCCTAGCTCCTGACGAAGTTGACTTTGCTAGATTAGCATACTCTTTGGAAAATAAACCCTATACCCCTTATTCCCAACTAGCAACCGGACACTCGACCTTATACTTTTATGTTTTATTGGCTTCTTTAAAAACTTTTGGAGCAAATATTTTTGCTCTCCGATTCCCTGCGGCAATTTTTGGGATCTTATCCATTCTGGTCTTTTATTTGATGATAAAAATAGCTCTTGAAAAGCAATTGAGCAATGAAACAATGAAACAATGGTTCGCCTTTTTATTATCAATTATTCTTTTGACGTCTCGATGGTTTTTAAATTTCGCCCGCTTTTCCTTCGAACCAACTTTTCTTTTATTTTTAGAGCTGACATCAATATATTTTTTACTTAAATTTAATGAAGATCGAAAAGTGAAGATTCGCCACTCGATATCGAACTTTTATATAATTCTTTCTGGTCTTTTTGCCGGTCTCGCTTTCCTTTCCTATACCCCCGGCAGAATCTTTTTTATATTGCCATTGAGTTTTTTTGTTTTTAGACTCGTTAACTCGTTAACTCGTAAACAGTTTGATAATAAAATAATTAAGCAGCTATTATATTTTCTAGTTCCATTCGTAATAATAATTACCCCACTAACTTCATATTTATTTATAAACAAGGATTCCCGGGTCGATCAGCAATTTTTATTAACAAATCATGAATTATCTATTAACGAAAAGGTCAACGGACTCTGGAACAATATTTCCTCTACAACATTAATGTTTTTTACTAAAGGAGACATGAATGGTCGTCATAATTTTCCCGGGAAACCAGCCATAAATCCGATTTTAGGGATTCTCTTTATACTCGGATTAATAATAACAATGAAGCAATGGAACAATGATAATAATAAATTGTTTATTATTTATTTCCTAATTTCATTATTACCCGCCCTCGTAACTTATTCATGGGAAAATCCAAATATGCTCAGAACTTATACCGTCCTGCCTTCTGTTGTTTATTTTATTGGTCAGGGAATAATTGTCATTCTGAATTTATTTCAGAATCTAAAATTATTAGGATCCCGAAATAAATTCGGGATGACTTTATTTTTTATCATAATTATTCTTTCTTCTGTCTACGAAATGCATACTTATTTTGTCTATCAACCTCTTTCTTTTAAAAACTCATTTAATCAGCCGGATTATTTACCAGTTATTTACAAAGATGCAAAAAATAAGCAAAAGTAAAATTATTGTCATTTTAATATTTGTCTTTATTTTCATTG
>Ga0172379_10010053_pt1 | contig 11546 bp, 4 predicted proteins | sample GrowelOW334metaG_FD_119756 | JGI IMG/M metagenome (GOLD analysis project Ga0172379, IMG submission 119756) | Groundwater microbial communities from an aquifer near a municipal landfill in Southern Ontario, Canada - Groundwater well OW334 metaG | ecosystem: Environmental > Aquatic > Deep... | reverse complement strand
TCCTGTCCGAACGTGTTCCGACCGTAGCGATCCCGCAGCACCGTCGGTTCGTTTTCGAGATTAAATACTTCACGCCCCTTGCCCAGGATCAACCCGTAGGCTTTCTGCTTGGCCGCCTCGGCGGCTGCCATCTCCGGGACGTCCGCAATGCCGTAGCCCATGAGATTGACCTTGTCGACCAAGTCACGGCGGGCCATTTGCCGGGCATCGTCGATTCCCCGGTTGACGATCCCCTGCACCTCGAAGCGGGCTGCGTTCGGATCACCGCCCGTGGCGAAGGGTTTGTAAGCGGGGCCCAGAAAACCCTCCTCGGAAAACCGCCCGGCAGCCTGTGTCATCACGACGTAAGGCGGAAGCAACCCCTTGTATTCGTCCTTCTTGAAGTAGGCGAAGACGGCACCCACGCTGGGGTAGGCGAGCCGCCCGCCGGGCAGGTGGCCGGTCTGCATCAGGTAGGCCGCCGTCTCATGGCCGTTGTTGCCGTGAGTCATGCTCCGGATCAGGGAATACTTGTCGGCCTGCTTCGCCAGTTTTGGGAACAGCCGGCCGATTTGGATTCCGTTCACGTTGGTGGGGATGACCTTGTCCAGCTCGCCCAAATAGTCGTAGCCCGTGCCCGGCTTCGGATCCCATGAATCGTTGTGCGACATGCCGCCCCACAGGAATATCTGGATGACCGACTTGATCCTGCCCTTGCCTTTCGCCTTGGCTTGGGCCGCCGCGTCACGGGCAGCCTTCTCTTCGGCGGCTTTCTGCTGGGGCGTCTTTTCCGCCGGGGCCGCAAAGAGGCTGGAACTCAAACTGCCGGCCGCGATCACGCCCGCAGCGCCCAATGCCCCGCGTTGCACGGCCTTGCGCCGGGACACATGCTTTCGGCTGTCTGGATTGTAGTTTGTGCTCATGATTTTGTTTCCTCGTTTGCTCTCTGATTGTTGTTTCAAGGAACCGGCTGTTTTTCGTTATGTCCCATTGGCCAAGGTAGCATTCAATGCCGCAAAAGAAACTCGGGGCAGTTGATCAACGCCCAGGCAAGGTCGACCCAGACATCGCGCCCTTTCGTCACTGCGGTTTTGGCGTATTCCTCCGCAGCCTTCACGTCGGCCTCCGTCGGAAACCGCGAAAGGATTGTCAGGTAGAGCTTCTCGGCGATTTCATTCGGTTTGCCGCCCGATGAGATCATCGCCCCGAGCTTCGGGCCGGTCTGGAGCTTGCTCTGTATGGTGGCCGAATTCAGCATGTGCAGCCACTGGGTCGAGGCCAGTTCGTTGACGCGCTCGTTTTCCATCCCCGTGGACCGCGCGGAACGGCCGAACAACGCCAGAAAGGAACTGGTGACGCTGCCATCGGCCAACGCCACCGCAGACATGTTTTTTGGAATGTAGGTGAACGGCTCAGGAACAGCGCTGGTGTAAAGATCCGAGCTGCCGGTAATTTCGTTCAGCGCATCGATCAACACCTCGGCCTCCACCCGTCGCAACAGGTAGCTGGCGAAATTGGCTCTTGCTTCCGGTCCCTTGAACCTCGGGATCGAAGAAAACTGATAAGCGGTCGAGGTGAAGATGAGCCGCTTCACATGCTTCAGATCGTAGCCGTTTGAGATCAGTTCCTTCTCCAGGTAGGCCAGGAGTTCTGGGTTGCTGGGCGGGTTGTCCTCCCGGATGTTGTCCGGCTCGTGGATGATGCCGCGTCCCATCGCCCACGCCCAGGTGCGGTTGACGATGGCTCTCGCAAGCCAGGGATTCTCCGGCCGGATCAGCCAGTCTGCAAACACCTCACGCGGATCGCGGTTGGGCGGAATGGTGGTCTTGGTGCCGTCGGGGAAGACGGCCACCAGCGGTCCGTTTTCGCTCAAAGGTTTCGGCAATGCCTGCGCGATCTGGTTGCTGACCTTCACCGCTTTGGAGATGTCGTCTATTCCCGGGGCAGTGCTGCCGGGCATGGCACTCGAGTTGAGGGGATCCCAGAAGACGATCTCCTCCTTCCACTCGCTGGTGGGCTTGTAGCCGACCTGCGAGAAAAACACCGCCATGCCGGCCCGCCGGTCTTTCGGCCAGAAGTCGACCCGCGCGCCCATCAACGCCAACCCCACGGAAGAGGCGATGCCCTCCGGAGTCTTGTCCTGAATGGCGCGGTAGAAGTTGACCGGCCCGACGCGGTAGTTGCTCCCGCTGGAGGTGAGCAGTTCCCGGGCGAACTGGTTGTAGGGCTTGTTCCGGGCGATCGATTCCCACACCCAGCGGTGATAGGCCTGCGCCGCGTTGGGCCAAACCTTGACGGGGAACTCCGCCTTGACCCGCAGGATGTCGCTCCATTTCATCGCCCAGTAATCGACATGCGCGGACCGGTCGAGGAGACGGTCGATCAGGGCGACGCGTTTGTTCTTGTCCGAACTTTGAATGAACGCCCTTGCCTCGTCCGCGGACGGCAGTTCACCAATCAGGTCCAGGAAGGCGCGGCGAACAAACACCGCATCAGAGCAGAGGGCCGGTTCGATGCCCAACGCCTTCAACCTGCCAAACACAATTTCATCAATCCGGTTCGCGAGCTTCGGCGGATCAGAACTTTCCATCAGGTTTGTCACCTGTCTGGCGGCGACCAGCCGGTAAAGGACGGCCTTGCCCTGCTCTGCCAGCGCGCGCTTGTCCTCGGCCAGGTTCTTGGCCGCCAAATACGCCGCCCGCGTTTTTTCCGCCTCCACCTTCAAGGGGGCGGCCGCGGCTTCGGCCCCCTTGGCTGCCTGTTCGTCCGCCATGTGTGTTTGCTTGGCGGCGGCGATCCGCTTCTTGAGGTCCGCCAAAGCATCTTCGGCCGATTTTGTCCGTTTTTGGACCCGCTCCAGCGTCTGCCCGGCGGCGTTGGCCTGAACCACCGCTTGCTCCAGCGTCTTCGCCTTTGGAGCCAGAACCGCCCTGGCCTCATTCGCCACTTTGCGCTGGGCGGCAGCTATCGCTGCGGTCTGCCTGCTTGTTTCATCGAGTTGGATGAATTCCCGGGCCGCCTCCCGGGCTTCCTGGTTCGCGGCGGTCGCGGCGGCCACCTTGGTCTTGGCGTTCGCCAGCGCCTGATCGGCGGCCTTCTTCTGCGTCTCCGCTTCCGCCAGCTTCTGCGCGGCGGCCGCAGCCTGAGCCTGAGCCTGCTGTTCACTCTGCTGGGCTTTGCCCAGGGCGGCCTTGGCTGTGTCGGCCGCTTTGCTCTGGGCGGCAACTTCGTCGGCCGCTCGTTTTTTTTCTGCGTCCGGCTTGGCGGGATCCGCGGAAATCTGTTTCGCCTTGGCTGCGGCCTCCTGGGCCGCCTTCTCGGCTGCCGCCGAAGCCGTGGCGGCGGCGGCCATCTGGGTCCTGGCTTTCGCAAGGGCCTCGTCGGCTGCCTTCTTCTGCGCCGGCGTTTCAGCCAGCTTCTTTGCGGCTGCTGCGGCTTGGGCTGGGGCCGCTTGTTCAGCTTGCTGGGCTTGGGCCAGGGCGACCGGGGCATCAACAACCGCTTTGCGCCTGGCGGCGGCCTGGGCTGCCGCCTGCTGCTTCGCTTCGGCGGATTTCGCGGCCTCCTGAGCCGCCTGTTCGGCCGCCGCCGAAGCCGTGGTGGCGGTGGCCACCTGCTTCTTGACATCCCCCAGTTGTGCGTCGGCCAGTTTCTGCTGCGCCGTCGCCCGCGCCAGCTTCTGCGCCGCAGCGCCGGCCAGGTTCTGCGGGCTTTGCAGCGTTGCCTGTGCTTGTGCCAGGGCCGCCTTGGACTCATTGGCCGCCTTGCGCTTGGCGGCAGCGTCAGCTGCGGCCTGCTGCGTTTGTGCCTCGGACCTGCCGGCACGCCCGGCGACCGCCTTGGCCGCTGCCTCCGCCACCTGGGCGGCCTGATCGGCGGTCTGGGAAGCCGTGGTGGCTGCGGCCACTTGTTTCCTGGCGTTGGCCAGCGCATCGTCGGCTGCCTTCTTCTGCGCTGGAGCGTCAGCCAGGTTCTTGGCGGCGGGGTTGACCTGAACTTGTGCTTGCTGCTCGTTTTGCTGTGCTTGGGTCACGGCCGTTTTGGCCGCATCGGCCGCCTTGCGCCTGGCGTCAGCTTCGTCCGCAACCCTCTTCTTTTCCTCCGGGGATTTTGCAGCCGCAGAAACCGCCTTGGCCGTGGCAGCGGCGTCTTGAGCCGCCTTCTCGGCCGCCGTCAAAGCCTTGGTGGCAATGGCCACCTGGTTTTTGGCGTTGGCCAGGACATCATCCGCTGTTTTTTTCTGCGCCGGAACGCCGGCCAGCTTCTGGGCGACCGCAGCGGCCTGTGTCTGCGCTTGCCGCTCGTTTTGCTGCGCCTGCGTCAAGGCGATCTTGGCCGCATCGGCCGCTTTGCGCTTGGTGCCGGCATCGGCTGAGGCCTGCTGCTTCTCCGCGTCGGAAACCACCTTGGCGTCGGCCTCCGCAGCCAACGCAGCCTGTTCGGCTGTCTGGTAAGCAGTCGTGACAGCGGCGACCTGGTTTTTGACGCTGGCCAACGCCTCGTCGGCCGCCTTTTTCTGCATCTCGGCTTCGGCCACTTTCTTTGGCGCGGCGTTGGCCTGGTTCTGCAAATTCAGCTCACCTTGCCGTGCCCGGTCCAAGGCGGCTTTGGCAGTGTCAGCCACCCTGCGCAAGGTGGCCGCCTGGGTCGTGGCCCGCTTGGCTTCGGTGTCAAGCTTGATGGCTGTCTCGGCAGCGGCCTTCGCCACGGCCTCAGCCTCCTTGGCCGCCTTCTCAATTGCATCGTAAGCTTGCTGCAGTGGGAGCGCGGCGGCCCTGGCGTCGGCCAAAGCCTTGTCCAGCGTGGGCTTGGCGTTGGTCGCATCAGTCAGAGCCTTGATCGCCACGGGCAGGCTGGCCTCGGCCTGCTGCAATTCTTTTACGCCCGGCTCGCCCGCCAAATTCTTCGCATCCGTGGCCTGCTGCCTCTTCGTGTTGGCCGCTTTGCTCGCGTTGGCGTAGGCCACGTCGGCCTTTTGCATCGCGTCCTTCAAGGGAGCGACCGCCGCTTCCGCCGCCCTGGCTGCCTTCTCGGCCAAATCGTAATCGACCTTCGCCTTCGCCTGATTGGCCAGGCCGCGCTTGTCTGCGGCAGGCTTTTCGACGACCGCATACGCCGCCCGGGTTTTGTCGGCTTCCATCTTCAACGTAACGGCCACGGCTTCCGCCGCCTTGGCTGCTTCCTCGTCCGCCAGGTGTGTCTGTTTGGCTGCGGCGATCCGCTTCTTGATATCCGCCAGAGCCGCTTCAGCCGACTGCTTCCCCGCCACGGCCGCAGCCAGCTTCTGCGCGGCGACGTTGGCCTGATTCTGCGCGTCCTGCTGCTTCTGCTGTGCTTGGGCCAGAACTGCCTTGGCCGCATCGGATGCCTTGCGCTTGGCGGCAGCTTGCGCTGCGGCCTGCTGACTTTCCTGATCCAGCCGAATGAGATCCTTGGCCGCTTCAAGGGCCGCACGGTTCGCGGCCGTGGCAGCGGCCAGCTGGTTGCTGGCGTTCGTCAGGGCACCATCGGCCGACTTCTTTAACGCCGTTGCTTCGGTCAGCTTCTGCACGGCGACCGCAGCCAGAGCCCGCGCGTGCTGCTCGTCCTGCCGTGCCTGGGCGAGAACGGCCTTGGCAGAATCGGCGGCCTTGCGTTTGAGTGCGGCTTCGTCGGTGACCAGTTTCTTTTCGGCGGCCGGCTTTGCGGCATTCGCGGAAATCTGTTTGGCACGGGCCTCGGCCTCCTGGGCCGCCGTCTCGGCTGCCTGGCTTGGTATGGCAGCCGCAGCCGTTTGGTTCGTGACGTTCGCCAGAACCTCATCGACGACTTTCTTGTGAGCCGTCGCCTCGATCAGCATTTTTGTCGCGGCGGCGGCCTGGGCTTGGGCTGATTGTTCGTTTTGCCGGGCTTGGGCCAGCGCGGGCTGGGCGTCGACGGCCGCTTTGCGTCTGGCGGCCGCCTGGGCGGCCGCCTGCTTCTTTGCCTCCGCGGACTTCGCAAGATCCTGGGACGCCTTCTCGGCTGCCGCCGAAGCCGTGGTGGCGGCGGCCACCTGGTTCCTGGCGTTCGCCAGGGCCGCGTCGGCTGATTTCTTCAGCGCCTCCGCGTCGGTCAGCTTCTGCGCCGCGGCGTTGACCAGGCTCTGCGAATTTTGCTGGGCTGCCTGAGCTTGGGCCAGAGCCGCCTTGGCCCCCTCGGCCGCTTTGCGCTTGGCCGCCGCATCGTCCGCAGCCTGCTTTTTCTCAACCTCCGGCTTGGCGGCATCCGCGGAAATCTGCTGGACCCTGGCTGCGGCGTCCTGAGCCGCCTTCTCGGCTCCCGCCGAAGCCGTGGTGGCAGCGGCCACTTGGTTCTTGGCGTTCGTCAAGGCATCGTCGGCCGCCTTCTTGATCCCTGCCGCTTCGTTCAGTTTCCTGGCCGTGTCGTTGGCCAGGGCCTGAGCTTGTTGCTCGCCTTGTTGCGCTTGGGTCACGGCGACCTTGGCCGCATCAGCCGCTCTGCGCTGGGTCGCTGCCTGGGCCGCCGTTGTCTTGGCTTCATCGTCGAGCTTGCTGGCCGCGTCGGAGACAGCCTTCGCTCCGGCCTCAGCCTCCTTGGCCGACTTCTCGGCCGCATCGTATGCTTGCTGCGGTGGGAGCGCGGTGGCCTTGGCATCGGCCAATGCCTTGTCCGGGCCGGCTTTGGCGCTGGTCGCATCGGTCAATATCTTGATGGCCGCAGGCACGTTGGCCTCGGCTTGCTGCAACTCTTTCACGCCCGGCTCGCCAGCCAAATTCTTTGCATCAGAAGCCAGCTGTCGCCTGGTGTTGGCCACACTCCTTGCGGTGGCGTATGCCGTGGCGGCCCTTTCCATGGCGGCCTTCAGGGGGGCAGTCGCCGCTTCCGCCTCCTTGGCTGCCTTCTCGGCCAAATCGTAGTCGGTGTTCGCCTTGGCCTCCGCTCCGGCCGAAAACGAGCCGGAAGACGCCAGCGCGAGCACGAGATATGAAATCACCGCTGTTTTCATCACGCGGCCTTCCATGACATTGGATAGTCTGTTTTCAGTTCGCCAATCTTTCCCGGAAATTGAACTCTCCGGTTCGAGGTATTCGCTGGCACGTTACCTCTTTGCGTGCTCGCAAAGCCTTGATATGGATCAAGAGTTTGCTCTCGTTCCCCCACTCAACAGCAACATGAACAGAGTCCACTGGCTGACAGTCTCAGTGGCTCGGAAATCACAGGCCGGCGGCGGCGTCCTGGTTTCAAACAAGACACGGAATGCGACCCAGGAGCGCAGTGAACTGGATCAACTGCGGTGCATCAAAAGGCAAATCCGCACCAGCAGGCCCGCCGGGGCGTCCGGCATCATGTGCGCAATTGCCGGCCGGTGAAACAAGAACGACTTGAAACCATGAAACGAAATATCTGGGCCCTGCTTGTTACTGTTGTCGCGTTGACAGGCGCGCACGCCGCGCCGCCCACCCTGGAGCAGGGATTTCGCAACGTGCCCGATGCGGACAAGCCGTGGGCGTATTGGTGGTGGCTGAACGGGAACGTGAGCAAGCAGTCCATCACCCGCGACCTGGAGGCGATGAAGCGCAGCGGTTTTGGCGGCCTGCTGATGTTTGATGCCCGCGGCTACCACGACGACAAAGACCACGTGGCGGCACCCCCGAGCCGCATGGAGTTCATGGGCAGGGAATGGCGGAAGATGCTGAAGTTCGCCCTCACGAAGGCGGGCAACCTCGGGCTCGATGTCAGCGTCAACCTCAGCAGTTGCGCGGGCGCGCTGAAAGGGCCCTGGGACGTCGGCGATGACGTGCCGAAGAAGCTCGTCTGGACGGCCACCGAAATGCGCGGGCCGAAGTTCAGTTTCGAGCTGAAGAAACCGGAGGGCAAACGCTTCTGGGACGTGGGGGTCATCGGCGTGCGGCATGACGACGCGGCGGCGAAGCTCTCCGAGCAATGGCAGGAAATGGCGTCGAAGCCCGGCACGCAACCGACGGTCACCGAGGTTGTGGATTTCACCTCAAAAGTCGACAAGCAGTCCAGGCTCACGATCGATGTGCCGAAGGGACGCTGGACGCTGCTGCGGTTCGGCTATGTGACAATGGATGGCGACCCCGCTCACCACGGGCAGCTGGTCACCGCGCAGGACGTGGATGTTCTCGACCCGGAAGCGGTCGAGCGTCACTTCAATCGGATGGGCAAGGCCATCCTGGAGGATGCCGGGCCGCTGGCGGGCCGGACGCTGACTCATTTTTACAGCGTCAGCTGGGAGGGGGCGATACCGACGTGGACGCGTGGATTTGAACAGGAGCATGTGAAACGTCGCGGCTACCCGCTGCGCTCGTGGCTCCCGGTGCTGGCGGGTTTCACCGTGAAGACGGCCGCAGAGTCGGAGAGGTTCATGCAGGACTACTACAAGACGCTGGGCGATTGTTTCCGGGACAACTTCTACGGCAAACTGCAGGCGCTGTGCGGCAAGGCAGGCTTGAAGTGGCACTCCGAATCCGGCGGGCCGTGGGATCGGAAGCTGGCGTCGTTCGCGGAGGCGGACCAACTCGCGTATTTGGGCCGCAATGACATGCCCCAGGGCGAATTCTGGTTCACCGGCTCTCCGATCAAACGGCGGCAGGACATGAACCGTCCGCAGGCGATGGCGGCGCACATCTACGGCAAACGGCTGGCGGCGAGCGAGGCGTTCACGCACATGGTGCAGCACTGGTCGGCCTATCCGGCGGCGCTGAAACCGTTCGGGGACCTTGCCTTTTGCGACGGCGTCAACCAGTTCGTCTGGCACACCTTCACCGCATCGCCCGCCGAGTTCGGCAAACCGGGCGTCGAATATTTCGCCGGCACGCACATCAACCCGAACGTGACTTGGTTCCCGCAGGCGGGCGGATTCCTCACCTACCTCGCACGCTGCCAGTTCATCCTGCGTCAAGGCCTCCCCGTGAACGACGTCTGCGTTTACACCGGCGACAAGCCGTATCAGCACTGGGGCCGCGGCACGAACTGGAGCACGCGCGCGACGCTTCACCTGCCGCGGGGACTCAACTACGATCTGCTCACGACCGAGGTCCTGCTGGACCGGCTTACGGTCAGCGGCGGCAACCTTGTGCTGCCCGACGGCGTGAGCTACCGCCTGCTCGTGGTGGACCTCGATGAAGAAACGGCCCTGCCCGCAGTGCTGCGGAAGATCGCCGGGCTGAGAAGCTCCGGCGCAACGGTCGTGGTGGGCCAGCGCAAGCCGCAACGCGCGCCGGGACTTTCAGGATATCCCGCGAGTGACAGGGAAGCGCAGCGCCTGGCGGACGGGCTCTGGGGGAGGCCGACGACGCTGGATGAGGCGATGAGTGCGAAGCGCATCCTGCCCGACTTCGAGGGACCTTTTGATTACACGCACCGCCGGATCGCAAACGACGACATCTATTTCCTGGCCGGCAAGGGCACGGTGGAGTGCGTCTTTCGCGTGAGCGAGAAACGGCCGGAGCTTTGGGATGCCGTCAGCGGCAGGCTGGGCGTTGCGGCCAGCTGGCGCGCCACCGACGACGGACGGACGGCCGCCACGATCACGCTGCCGGAGAACGGTTCGACGTTCGTGGTCTTCCGCACCTCCGACCAGCCGCGGACGATCGCACCGCCCCCGCCGCCTACGGAGATGGCGTTGACCGGGCCGTGGGAAGTGCGCTTCGAGTCGGGCCGCGGCGCGCCGAAGTCCGCTGTCTTCGATCAACTTGTCGCGTGGGACAAACACACCGACCCCGGCATCAAATACTTCTCCGGCAAGGGCACGTATCACAAGACCTTCGAGATGACCGGTGAACAGGCCAAACGTCCGGTCCGGCTCCAGCTTGGCGAGGTGAAATACATCTGCGAAGTGCGCCTCAACGGCCGGGATCTCGGCGTCGTGTGGACCGATCCGTGGGCGGTTGATCTGACAGGCTCGGTGCAGCCGGGCCGCAACGAACTGGAGATCGCGGTGGTCAACACCTGGGTCAACCGCCTGATCGGCGACGCCGGCCTTCCGAAGGAAGAACGCATCACCAAGACCAACGTCTCGCTTCAGCCGGGCAAGCGGACTCTCAAGGCCTACCAGGGCTTTGCGGCCGAGGATCCGCTGATGCCATCCGGTCTCCTCGGACCGGTGCGCCTGGAATTCGATCAATCACAGAAGCCATGAAGACCACCCGACGGGAATTCCTGCAAACCACCACCGCGCTCACCACCGGAGTCCTGGGCGGCTGTTCCACGCCCGCACCGGCCGCCGCGCCGCGCCCGGCAAGAATCATCGACACCCACACGCACTTCTACGATCCGTCGCGCCCGCAAGGCGTGCCGTGGCCGCCAAAGCAGGACGCGGTGCTCTATCGCACCGTGCTGCCGAAGGACTACCGCGCGCTGCCGGTGCCGCAGCCGGTCAACGGCACGGTCGTCGTCGAGGCCAGCACCTGGGTTGAAGACAACCAGTGGATTCTCGACATGGCGGCGCATGACCCGTTCATCCTCGGGCTGGTCGGCAACCTGCCGCTCGGCACGCCGGGATTTGCCGCGCACCTGAAGCGCTTCGCGGCCAACCCGCTCTTCCGCGGCGTGCGCATCCGCGACGGCTCTTTTGAGAAGCTGCTGGGCGAGCGTGCGTTCATCAACGACCTGCGGGATGTCGCCGAGCGCGGTCTGAGCTTCGACGTGCATTTCCCGCCGTCGTGGGTCGAGCCATCCATCCGGCTCGCGCAACTCGTGCCAAACTTGCGGCTCATCATCAACCACGCCGCCGGTGCCGACGTGACAGGCAAGGAGCCGGGGGCGGAGTGGCGGCGGCTGATGGAGAAGTTGGCGGCGCATCCGCAGGTGTTCATGAAGGTCTCCGGGTTGGTCGAAGGCACCAAGCGCCGCAAAGGCGACGCACCAGCCGACGTGGACTTCTACCGGCCGGTGCTTGACATCTTGTGGAAGCTTTTCGGCGCGGACCGGCTGGTTTACGCCAGCAACTGGCCCGTGAGCGAATACAACGCGCCGCTCAACCGTGTGCAGCAGATCGCGATGACCTACTTTGCCGAGAAAGGCCAGGCTGCGCTCGACAATGTGTTCTGGAAGAACGCGCAGGTGGCGTATCGGCTGGCTGAACGAAAGCGTTCGTAGGCGACACGAGGCGGGAGCGCGCACTCTTGTCTGACCCGCGTTGAAACACCCTCGCCCGGCCCGGGTGGGAGATGAATGCAGAGAGAGCGACTTCCATTGCGACCGCCGCTTGGCGGGCCTTTCGAGTGCGAAAGGCCACCAGAGCTCCAGTCCTCCGGCCTCAACCGACCCCATGAATCCTTCTCGCGCATCCATGGCTCATCTTCCTACCCTTCACCGACCAGCAGTCTGGCTTGAAAAAACCAGCGTCTGAAAATCGAAAAGAAAAAAACGTCATGAATCCCAGCACGCCAAAAACTGGACGCCCATCATTCACTCAACTCCAAAAAGTAGTCCCCAGAGGTTCGCTGGAAAGGTGCGGCCCCGACTCCGGCCGGTGGGGTGAGGAACAACCGCACACCGCGCTTAAGGAGGCGACGAGCGGGTGGCGGGCGATAAAAAAGGTCGTGGCATTGTGTCTG
>Ga0172379_10010052_pt1 | contig 11546 bp, 9 predicted proteins | sample GrowelOW334metaG_FD_119756 | JGI IMG/M metagenome (GOLD analysis project Ga0172379, IMG submission 119756) | Groundwater microbial communities from an aquifer near a municipal landfill in Southern Ontario, Canada - Groundwater well OW334 metaG | ecosystem: Environmental > Aquatic > Deep... | reverse complement strand
GATTTTCGGGGAGTTGCGCCCTGCTCCCGCCCTGGGACTGTCAAGACCTGCTGAGTCTTCCTCCCGACCTGTAGCCTCTGCCCCGGTCTTGCCATCCAGGTCAAAGCAACCGTCCTCTCGCTCACCCCTGGCAGCCTTGGCTACGTAGTGGAACCCCTGGGGCTCCCTGATCCAAAGGATGGCATCCCGGATCTCGAAGCCGGCATCCTCAATCCGACAAGCACCCGTGTGCCCTGTAGGCTCCTCGTCGGGGGCAATCAGCAAAAGATGGGCACCGGGTTTGAGCACCCGGAGCAGCTCTTTGGACTGTTCCTCGGTGGGCTGTCCACCTGTAAGGATGCCAGCGACCGAGTTGTCCTCCCAGGTTGCAACTTCCGTCCAGTCCAGCTTGGTGAGATCCTCGATATACATGGCAGGCAGATCAGGTGGGGAGATGAGGGTCGTCAGATACTCCACCAACTGCTGCGGAACGGGTCTACTCATGTTCGGTCTCCTACTCGTCAAGCTTCTTGGTAGCCTTGTCGATCTCATCACCAACGGCGTCTTTCTGGGACTGGCTCATGGTTGCCTCAAGCGAGGTGAGCAACCGTCGACAGGGCCACTCTACCCTAGCCAAGAACCGCTCAAACGGTTTCTGGTCTCGAGACTTCAGGCATTCAAACTGCACCCGGTTAGCTTTCACAAGCTCCAGATCAATCCAGGATGCCGTTACAATGTCGGCTGAACGCTCACACTCGTTCGCATAGGACAAAGCGGTCAAGTCGTAAGAAGCAATCCCTGTCTTTTCTTTTCGCTTCAGGGCAGTCTTGAAACCTTCCCTGTTGATCTGAAACAGACCAACCACCGCAATGCCCTGTCCACGGTTGAAAGACATCGCCAACCGTTTTGCATCACGGATGACCTCATTCAAACGTTCCGTGGTTGAATCAGTCCACTTGCGGGGGGACATCAACCCGAAGTGATCCACAAAGAGTGTGCGGTAAGGAGTCTGGGCGTAGATCAACTCCGCTTTCTGGCGGAGGTCTGCCATGGTGAAATCGGACTTTTCGGGATCCTGAACCTCGATGTAGATCTTTCCGTAGTCCTTCGGGTCAGGCCAGGGCTCCCAGGTATTCGGATTAGTAGCCCCAACCAGATCGGGATGGGTAACGCCATTCATATCCGGGATGACGTACTCATTCAGGAATTTCTCAGCATTTGGCTTGAGAACTCCATCCCGGATGTCACCGTAGTCGAGCCCACGAACAGCGTCTGGGTGCTCTTGGAGACCCAGCTTGAACCGAATCGCCTTGAACTTGTCATGGCTCGAATGGATGGCATACAGAATCCGGCGGCACTGGGTGTACGGCATCTCCAGGCTGAAGATCAGACTGCTGTGCTGGTAGTGGATTGCCTGATTGTACGCCCAGTTCAGCATCAGCGTGGACTTCATGCCCCCAGTAAAAGCGGCATGAATCCAGAGTTCATTCCTCTTGGCACCATTGAGTGCCACGTCCATCTGATGCAGACCGGTATGCTGCCCTACCCCTGCCAGGGGATCCATCTTTACCCTGTCGTACTCAGCTGCGAAATCAACTCCATCTCGGGTCACTTCACCTGACAGTCTCGACCCGATGGTCGGAGATACAATCCCATGGCTCTTATCCAGCACATGCCTGATGGCATCGATAGGACCCTGGAGCTTGACTTTCTCTTTCCCGTGCCGCACCTCCATCCCACTTTGAATGATGGAGCCAGCCTCTTTGAATAGTTCAATCGTTTGCCGTACACGCCGCTCTTGTGCCTTGTTCTCCAGGTAGTTGAGAAAGTCACCCTCATAGCGCACCGGAAGAATGGACAGCACCTTGGCGCGTTCCACGACCGTCGCCTCACCACGCATAGAAAAGTGAGACTGGATCGTGAATACATCAGGCACATGGTTGTGAGCCCGAACAAATTCTAGCAGAAAGTTCCAGATGACCGTATCTTCCTGGACATCAAACTCCAGCCCGGAGTCCTGAAGTGCCAAGAAGTTTCGCATCAGGAACAGCTTGTTGTCTGTTGGGGTGATGACAAAACAGGACCGCAGCAGAGTTTTCACAGCTCGTCACCCCCGTTTTCGCCGCCGCCCTTCTTCTTCCGCAGGGGCTTTCTCTTGAACTTGGGTTTCTCCGGGCGATTCAGGTCATCGTAGTCCAGCAGGTTGGTTGTAGTGCCCTGACTGGGCACAGGCACCCGAGGAGGGGGCGGTACTACTGTCCCCCGTGGTTCACTGCCCATAGAGAATCGCTGCACGCCACCACCTACTGGAAGGATTTCCATCTGCTCAGACAGAACTACCCTGTTCCAATCTTCGATGACGCTTGCCACATTCAAAGAGTAGTCAATATGACCCTCTGCCAAACGCAGGAATGGCTGATCTACGATCCAAGTTGGTTTCCCTACATGCTCCCGATGCAACAGAGCCTCTTGAAACACCTCACACATAGCTTTGTTGCGTGCCGCTTTGACCCCCAACCGGATAACCAGCAACGCTGGTGGGTCGATAAGGTCTACCAGCGCTGAAAACTCAGCCGAGGGCGGACGGGATCGCCTACGCATTGCCTCCACGTCAGCGTCAAAGATATCGCTGTCCGGGATATCCTTGGACAGCCAGGAGTTCATCAGATCCGCATCGGAAACCACCAGGAGATGCCACCGAGGACCCTGGCGAGCAGCAACGTGTCGAAGGTGCTCCTTGAGATCTTTTCCCCCGGCAGTGATCCAGAGGTTCTCAGTCTCATGCCCCCGCAAAGGGGACTTAAGGATCGGGGCTGCTTTGGAGAGTCCTTTCCAGGCACGCTCCAGGTTTGCCAGCACATCCCTTGCCAGCACACAAACACACGGTCGGGTCAGTTCCCCAATGGAGAACGGGGGGCGCTCATCTTTGGGGACTGAAACTACCCCTCGACCTCGACAATGAACACAATCGGGTTTCCCGTCCCCCTGTGGGTAGTCCATACTCAAGCTCCCTGCTTAGCGTCTAGGGCATCCTGCCGCAGGGCAGCAAAAAGATCCGTGATGTCGTTGTCCACAGTAATGATGCCCTGGGTGTCCCCTTCCCCTTTGAGCCGCTTACCAAGCACCGCTTCAATGAGGTTCATCTTTTCACCCAGCTTTTCCATGACTCGATGATCAACGGTCTTGCGACGCTTGCCCTTGGCTACAAAGTGGATCACATAGCAACGGTCGTGGATCGACCCGATGCGTATCATACGCCCGATCAGCTGGAGGAAGTCCCCCCCTGACCACGGGGTGTCGAAACATACGAGCGCTTGGGCTGCCTGAAGGTTGATCGATTCGGAACCCGCTGTCGTGATGCAGATGACCCTGGTCTCATCGTCAGGATTCTGGAATGCCTTCATGGCGGCTGCCCGCTGATCCTGATCCTCCTCCCCCGTGACTCGCACAGCCTTGATCTTTTCCTTGGCAAGACGGGTCATGATGATGTCGACCATCTTGCTGAACCGGCTGAAGACGATCACCTTGGCATCCTCGAAATCGCCCTCGGTGAGCAACTCAAGCAATGCCTCCAGCTTGCCCGATTCACCTTCGCAGTTGATCAACAGCGGATGGTTGGCAATTTCCTGGCAGTAGGCAATCTGAGTGAGCTTTGTCGTTTCCTTGACTACAGCGGCATCCGTATCGCCCAGAGCTAGCAATCCGGACAGCGCCTCAGCGTACTTGTCCTCCTGCACCTGGGACATTTCCACTTCCATCACCCGGGTGATGAGTGTAGGCAACTCCGTGGCAACTTCATGCTTCGGGCGACCAATGAAAAATGGGTCGATGACCTGCCGAAACTCACGGATCTTATCAGGCATGTAGCCTACAATCACCGGCACCGTACGGTTACTCTTTGGCAGCCGTTGCATCCTGGTGACGCAGTAGTAGGTCATGAACTGGTTGGCATTCATGGGCTTACCGCCCATTTCGAAAATGCCTGGCTTGATCACTTGGTAGATTCCGTACCCTTCCATCAGATGATTTTTGATCATCGTGGCAGTGAGTGCCCACACCCGGTCTGCCTGTAGGGAAAGATGCCGGCACACCTGATGGATCTGGGTCTTGGGATTCTTGTAAGCGGTGGCTTCATCCGTGATCAGGATGACACCTTTCCAATCCTGTAGATGTGAGAAATCCTGAACTGCAGACCGATAGCCCATGACCATCACAGTAGGTCCCGAGGACTTCAGGAAAAGCTCTCGAGCATTAGCCCGCTGGGTTGGAGTACCCATGCAGGTGACAACCCGAACACCCCGAGTGAACTTCGAAAACTCAGACGCCCACTGTCGGGTTGCGGACTTGGTGGTGAAAACGATGGCTTTCCGATCCGGGTCTTGGTCCCAAACATAACAGAGAGCAATGATTGTCTCTAAGGTTTTGCCTAAACCCGTGTCGTCCCCCAACAGAAACCGTTTCATCACCACAAGGTGAAGCACCCCCTGGATCTGGTAGTAGCGAACTCGCAAGGGGCGCTCTTGCCCGTTGAAATCCGTGAAAGTGTCCTTCAGATACTTGTTTGCCTTGAGTTTCAGATCCGTACGTGTGCGAAAGTCTTTGAGTTTCTTGTAGGCAGCTTCAAGCTGGGGTTCCATGCGGACTCCTTCTGAGGTTGGTGCTATTTACTCTAGCAGAGGAAGGAGTGAGCCCCCTAGAAGATCAGACGCATGACGGAGGACACAACACGAGAGCCGGGAATCAAACCAGGATGTTGCCGCAACGTGACCTGAAGGTAGGAATCCAAGTACGTCGTGCGATTCTGTTGGCTGACATCAGGTCGGGCAAGTGCAAAAGCGGGGGCATGCTTTTCTAGCAGCTTGCCATAGGCTTGAAGTAGCGAAATTGTCATGTCCCGCACGCACCAGAAAGCGACATCTTTGACCAGCTGGTCAATGATGGCTTCCTGGTCACTCCCCTGGGGAAGCGTCATCCCAGGACGGTAGTCTGGAACTACCCCTGCACCCTGCATCAGGGAAACTCCGACTGAGAGAGCTTTTACTGAGGAGGGAGGCATTGCGGGCCAGGTTGCTTTCTGCTCTACAATCGTGAAGAACAGATATTTTGCTAGTCCTTTGGACAGACCTTTCTTGGCACTTCGTGCCAAGATCTGACGGACTAGGTTCTGACCTTGAGCATCAGCTTCTCTGACTAGCTCAAGACCCAAATTTTTGATGATGTCCTCTACACTCATGCCAAAGTAGCCCGATAGGCTACTTACCAAGGGGCAGGGTCAAACGTCGAGGATCAGCCGCCACTGGAAGTACTTGTTCTCCTCCCGCCGGGCATACCCGAACGGGTTGTTGATGATCCGGGTGTCCCCGATCTTGTAGTCGTTAGAGTCGTGCATGTGCCCATGCACCCAAAGCTTGGGCTGGGCACTTTCCAGCAGACCCTGAACATCACACAGGAAAAACCCATTCAGGGGACTTCCCTGATACTTGGGGTTGGTGCTCTTGGGTGAGGGCGCATGATGCGTGATCACGACGTCCCCAGAGTTTACGGTCTTGCCCAGGAACGAGACCGCCTTGGAGTTCTTCTCAAACACCCAGGGGTCGAAGTTCTGGATGACCGCAAAGTCGTTGAGCAGCCCCCTGTGACTCGTCGCCACCGGACTGGTCGGGAACCAGAGTGTCGTGCCCACAAACCGCTGACCTTGAATGGTCGTGGTGCTCTCCTCCAGCCAGTGCAGGTTGGGCAGCTGCTTGGTTGCCTGACTGCGGATCTTGGCAATCGCCGTAGGGCTGGAGTTGTAGAATTCGTGATTGCCGGGCACGAAGACAACCTGTGGGTAATGCTTGCAAAGCATCCCGAGTGCAGGCAACAGCTTCTTGCCTGGAGCCAGATCTCCGGCGACCACCAGGATGTCCGCATCCGAGGTCAAGCCCTGGACGAAGCTTTCGCCTGCGTCCCACATGAACTCGAAATGGGCATCGGAAACGATCTGAATCTTGGGCATAGTCCTCTCCTCTCCACTGGGTACTACTACTCTGGGCAGCCCAAGGCTAAGCCCTACCTTCAGTCAATAAAAAGGCTATGGAACAGACTTTTGTGTCTTGGCTGCCATGAGGGACTAATATGAGCACCCCCTTGATTCGGACTGTCACTGACCGTTATCTGAAGCGAGCTGGTGAGGATACGGTAGAACCCGGTCAGGAAGTACGTGCTGAACGCCTGATTGACCTCATCAATCTGGCAGTCTGCTTTGACGTCTATGCCGAGCTGATGGAATCCAAGAAGGAAACCAGCCCGCTGATGGTCAAAGGCACTGTGCTGATCAAGCGGTACATGGACGAGCTGAATGCTGGCGTGGCTGCTCACATTGCCCCTTTGCAGGATCGACCTGATGCCACGTCCCTACACGCTCTGTTTGCCAAAGCCTTGCGTTCAGGCGGAGCACTAGTCCAGATCCGGAATCTTGCCAAGCTGTTCAGGGCTTTGCTACCTTGGCTCAAGGTTCGCACCCCAGTCTTCAACGGTATCTTTACAGGGCGCAGTGCCCGTCCCGCCCGCACACTAGCCGGCATCTATGAGGATTCCGTACCAGCCTCACTGCTCAATCAGGCAGCTACTGTAGCTCCTGTGTCGGGCTTGAGTGCAACCCGTAAATGGATTGAGCTTGTTGCGGCAGATGCTGGTGCCCCGATCAAGCCTATTGAGGGTGCACTAGCGGACACCCAGATGGCAATGGCTCTCGGTCAGGATCTGGCTGCGGTAGAGCAGCAGATCCTTGCTACTCCGGCAAACACCCCTGAGGCTGCGGAGCTTCAAGCCAAGCGGGTACAGACCCTGACGGAGATCCAGAAAGTTGCTGACAACTCTTCTGACCCCTCCGCGGTTGTGTCGGCTGTAGCGGCTGCCCGACCTACCCACCAGTATGCCACTGACATTGGCAAGAAACTTGGACACACCCCTGAGCAGGAAGTAGCCATGATGGCTCGGGGGCGTACGATCATCGCTGCAGGCGCTGGTTCAGGCAAAACCCGGGTACTTGCATCCAAGGTTGTCTACCACATCAATGAGCTGGGGATGGATCCTCAGTCGATCCTTGCCACAACGTTCACGAACAAAGCCGCAGCCGAGTTGATCGCTCGGGTCAAGAAGTTTGGAGGCATTGTCGAGAATACCTCAGGCTTTGGTACCACCCATGCCATCTGCGGGAAACTTCTGAACACCCGTGCCACACAGTATCGCCGAGAAAACTATATTGGCAAAAAGGAAGGCTGGAAACAGGTCACCCTCCTTCGCCTGGCAATGGAGCAGGTGAAAATGCAGGGGGCAGCCTCTCCCCCACCCAAACCCCGGGGATTCTGGGAAGGCATGGCTGCTGTAGAACAGCCCATGGCGGATCCTGACTTCATGGGTGCTGTTCAAGATGCACTGGGATACTTCCAGTGGGCTGCTCAAAGCTGGGGCAAGCCCTGGAACAACCGTCCTGGTAACCCCAAAGCTGCGGCTTGGGCTGCTGACATGGTGCAGTTCTTGCGTGAGATGTCCCGCAAGAACCCTACTCAGCTAACGGATCAGCAGAAGCGACTTCTGAATGAGCTGTTCTCGAAAGTGAAAGGGCGGACAACGATCTTCTATCGGGTCAAGACAGGTGCGGAAGCTACAGCCCCGACTCCTCGAAAGCGTCAGAATAAGATGGAACAGTATGAATTCGCCAAGGTATCCGCCCGCCAGTGGTTCAACCTTGGGCTGAAACTCACCCGTCAGGTCAAAAACGCCGAGGTTCCTATCCCCCTAGGTGAGTTCAAGAATGCACTCGCAATCATGAAAGGACGGGGGATGACCCCCTCAGAGGCTTGGGCAAAAGGTGTCGAGGAAGAAGGTGAAGTTGTCTACATGCCCGAGTCTGAGTTTGCTGCCGTGTACGGTGCCTATGAATGGCTCAAAGGTTCCCAGGGGGAAACGGATTTCCGCAATACTGGGGACATGGATGACATTCTGATTGATACCGTGACGGCACTCGTCAGCAGCCCAGTGATCCGGCGACAGCTGCAGAACCAATACAAGGTGCTCCTCATCGATGAGGCACAGGACTTGAACCGAGTCCAGCACCTCCTTTTCGGTCTGATGGCTGGCTACCTTGATCCTCAGACCTTGCAGCCCCGTCCCGACAAATCGATGACTGCGGACACCTTCGCTCTGATCGGTGATGACAAGCAGGCGATCTACGAGTTCCGTGGTGCTGACCCCGGCGAGTTTATTGACAAGTCGGATCTCGTGCCCGGTGGGGACAACTTCTCCACGAAGCTGCTTGACACCAACTTTCGATCAGGCAGCTCCATCGTGAATGCTGCTAACAAGCTGATTGCCCACAACAAGAAGCAGGTGCCCATGGTTTGCCGTGCCGTGGAGGATAAGAACGGCACAGGTAAGATTGTTGCCCGCTCAATGGACAGCACCGAGGATGCGGCTGCAAATGTAGCTGAGGAAATCGCCAACTTTGTAGACACGGGTGAGGTCTCGAAATACGACTCGAAAGAGATGCGAGGAGGCTACGCTTCCTTTGGTATTGCTCTCCGATCCAACGCTGAGGCTTATGCTTACGGTGTAGAGCTGCTCAAAAAAGGCGTGCCCTTCAAGTCCAACGCCAACTTCTTCAGTGATCCAAACACCAAGGCGCTGATCGGCTGGATGACCATCGCTGAGAATGGGCTGGATGGACCACCGGATTTGATTGAGGAGGCTCTCCAGGACGGAGCCAAGGCTCCTTATAGCAAGATGGGTCCCGCCTTCGTTTCTGCCATGAACGATAAAGCCAGTGGAAGCTGGGCTCGTTGGCTGGTCGATAATGGTGCGAATCGCATCTATGCCCGCTCCGAAATGATTGATGCCCTCAATCATTTCATTGCCAACATCACAATGGTGGCGAGCTTGACGGGAAGCCCTAATCAGATTCTGGAAAGGATCCTTCAGATGAAAGGACTCGACGGTGAGACCATGGAACAATCCATGGTTCACACGGTTGAGGAAAATGAAGACTTGATGGCATCCCTGGAGGCAGAAGCTGAGGATGGGGTGGTTACCCCGGAGATGATTCGAGAGCAAGCCATGGCTCCGCTCAAGCCCTTGATTGGCTTGATGCAGGGCAAGGAAGATCTGGGATCTGCCATGAGCTATGTCCGCAAGCTGCGGAATGTAAACTCGAAGATTGCATCCAAGGATACGGATGAGGAGATTGATCGGGATGCTGTGACCATCGGAACGATGCACAGCTGGAAAGGCTTGGAAATCCCGACCATGTATATTCCGGTAGTTGGTGGCAAATTCCCCAGGCTCACCTCAAGCCAGCGTTCGTTGGCTTCAGAACGTCGACTCGCTTATGTTGCCATCACCCGGGCAGAGCAGCGGGCAGTTTTGTTCGACATCCCGCACCCCAAGATGACGGACAACGGGCGTCCTATTCGAAGCCAGTTCTTCGATGAGGCATGCATTCCCCGTGAGGGATCAAAAGCCAACAAAGTAGTGCCTGGCAAGACTGCTTCTATGGAATGGGTTGAGTCCCCTCATACAATCTTTGAAGGTGGCAAAATGTCCCAATGGGACGATGCTGCTTGCATGGCAGCCATGATGAAGATCAATGAAATGGATCTTGAGTCCATGTGGGGCCAGCGATGAAAACGGCTGCAGCAACCTACGTTGAGATCACCAGGGATGAACTTGAGGATTGGCTCAACAGCCTCAAGTATTCCTGGGATCGTAGGGCAGGCACTGAGGGAATCTATCTCCTACACCTGTCCCAGAATGTTGCCGTCAAGCTGTCCACCACTCTCGGCGGCAAGGGCAAGGTGATGCAGGTGGGACAGGCGTCCATGCAATTGGCGCTCGTCTCACTGGTTACAGGACAGATTGTCAACAAGAAGGCACAGGGTCAATCACACTTTGCCCGCACCACGGGTTGGCGTAAGAACTGGAAAGAAGGCATCGAGCGGATGGAGGATGCCTATCGCCCTGCTGCTGGCTTCTATGAAGTCATCGCTGCCATTCCTGATCGTGAGGCGTACCAGCGAGATAACATGGCTCGGATTGAAGCCATCCCCTGGTGGAATACAGATGCTCAGCTGTCCCGTTTGCACGCTAAGCTCCAGCAGCGAGGTGTGCTAATGCCCCCGGATCAGGAAATCATCGATGATGAGCGATCCCGTATCACACAGCTACTTCAAGATCTTCGGGAAATCTACAAGCGTGCCCATGCTGCACGAGATCAAGAAGGTCTGAAATTCGTTGGTGAGATTGGCAAGAAAATCAAAGATGGTGCACCGCTGACCACGGATGAGTGGAAACAGACCCGAGGTTATATCCAGCGGTACAAGCAGGGCAACTTGTTGCTCAGGTCTGTGGTGCAGCGTGTGATGCGAAAAGCTCTTTGAGAGCCTGCTTGTCAGCCCCACACACCCTCCCCTTTTCCTGACCCTCCTTGACCAGAATGTAGGTTGGCACGGACTGAACCTTGAAGGTTCCCACCAGCCCGTGTTCCTTGGTGGCATCCACCAGGAGAACAGAAACAACCCCATCATACTCTTTGGTTAGAGCATCCACAGTGGCATGCATTGCCTTGCAGGGTTCACACCAGGATGCAGTAAAGGCAAGCAAAGTCGGCAGTGTTTCGTGCAACATCTAGCACCTCCAAGGAGCTTGAGGTATAAAACCTCTATTGCTTCTTTCGATGAAAGACTCTGAAACACAGCCACTCCCAGAAATGTCGGAAAACGGTCAACAATGCATCTAGCACGTTTCCCCCCTGAGTGAGGAGCGAAGCTCCATCAGGAGCTTGCCCAACATGTTCTTCCCTGAGCCGTCCCCACCATCAGCCCAATAGGTGTCCCGTTCCGTATGCTCAACCAGCTGCTCCTCTCCAGTACTCAGAAGCAGATCCTTCAATGCTGGGTACTGATCAAACTTTGCTCTCAGAGCAACCCGCATCACATTGTCTTTTGCGGACTCCCAATCCGGGCGAAGCTTGTGCCTCCGATCATTGCCCATTCGCTTGCAGATTCCAGCTGTTCTTGCCTGGCGGATTTTCTCGGCATGCTCAGGGTCTGTGAGGCTGAACTTCTGTGCCTGGAAGTAATGCTCCGTTGGGATATCGTTTCCCACCGATCTTGATCTCTGCCAGGTAGAAGTTGGAGAAAACACCCCAGGGATCCTGGGCACTGTAGAACTGGATCATCCTGACCACCTCCAGGTGGTCATACTCCGGGCGGGCTAAATGAAGTCGATGTCGAGCCCGTGCTGGGTGGCGAAATCCGGACCAGCATCCTTGCTGAGGTCCATGACCGTATTCCCGTTGGCATCCACGGCAGCGTATCCGGTGACCTTCACACCCGAGCGGATCATCTTGAGCTTCACGATCTGGTCGTAGGGCGTCCCCAGGGCAATCAGACTTGCCGTCACCGCTCCTGGCGACACCGAGATCCCTGTGACGGTGATGCCAGGGGCGATGACCGTGCCCACCTTGACCACCTGGGGCGTCATGACTACCGGAGGAGGAGGCAGCTGGGGAAGCTGCTGGGGAGGCAGCT
>Ga0172379_10010051_pt1 | contig 11546 bp, 14 predicted proteins | sample GrowelOW334metaG_FD_119756 | JGI IMG/M metagenome (GOLD analysis project Ga0172379, IMG submission 119756) | Groundwater microbial communities from an aquifer near a municipal landfill in Southern Ontario, Canada - Groundwater well OW334 metaG | ecosystem: Environmental > Aquatic > Deep... | reverse complement strand
CCAGCCGAAGCTCCTCCAGCCGAAGCTCCTCCAGCCGAAGCTCCTCCAGCCGAAGCTCCTCCAGCCGAAGCTCCTCCAGCCGAAGCTCCTCCAGCCGAAGCTCCTCCAGCACCTGATGTTATAGATTCTCCTTCGTCAGAATAATTATTTTTTTGCAATGTTATTTTCAAAAAACAAAATTACATTTTTGGTTTTTATGGCACTCCTTCTTGGTTTGCCATTTTTTGCGCCGGTGGCTTCTGCAGCGGGCAATACAACAGGTTATGCATGGTCTAGTAAAATTGGCTGGGTAAATTTTGGTTGTGATGGTTGCAACGCCCAAGTTACAAGTTCTGTTTTAACTGGATATGCATGGAACGATAATTATGGATGGATAAAATTAGATGTAAGTTCGCCAGATGGTACAGGCGGTATAAAAAATACTACCAGTGGAGTTTTGTCTGGATATGCATGGGGTGATAATGTTGGCTGGATAGATTTTGCCGGCGTTACAATTAGCACTTCTTCTGGAGAATTTTCTGGAACGGCAACGGGGGATTCAAGGTCAGATATAGTTGGGACATTAAATTTTGATTGTGCCACTTGTAATGTTCAAACAACTTGGCGACCCACTACAACTACTAGTGGAGGAGGTGGTGGCGGTTTGCCATCAGAAGCATATGATTTACCGAAAGCTCTTTTAGATGAACTTGCAATTAAAATAAATAATGGCGCGTCAACCACTTCTGATAGGATTGTAACGTTAAATTTTAATGCTAGCTCTAATGTTAAAAAAGTTGCCATATCTATGACAGGAGATTTTTCTGATGCTAGCCAACAAGATTACCAATCGCAGATGCAATGGGATTTATGTTCTAAAATGTCAGGACTTATAAAACAATCTACTTGTCCTAATGGAACGTATACTGTTTATGCAAAGTTTTTTACGTTTTATGGCCAATCATCTAAGGTGATTTCTACAAGTGTTATTTTAAATAGCAAAGGAGAAACAATTAATATTAAACCAGCAGCTGAAGGCAATGAAATAACTAATCCAATTCAAAACCAACAGCCTAATCAGCCCAATAAATTTAATCAACCAAGTTCTTTTTTGTCAGGAATAAAACCATTGCTTTCAAAAATTTTTGGGATTGAAAAAAGCGCTGTAAATCATGTAAAACAAGGAGCGAAGTCGTTTTTCAATTTTTTCTGGTGGTTGTTTGGAAAATGTTTCAACTTTTAACAATATGTCATTAAAAAACCGCCCAAAAGGCGGTTTTTTAATGATTTATATTTTTTTGATTGGCAAGCTGAAATAAAAATTTGTTCCTACATTCTCTTCTGATTCAAACCATATTTTCCCTCCGTGCGCTTCAATAATGTTTTTAGACAAGAATAGACCCAATCCGGATCCAGTTGTGTTTTGTTTCACTGCATTACTGCCTCTGAAAAATTCCATAAATACTTTATTTTGCTGGCTCTTAGGTATGCCTATTCCAAAGTCTTGCACTTTCAACTCTATGTGTTTTTCGTCGTTTTTTAAGGAAATTATTATTTTTCCTTTTTCTGGAGAATATTTTATTGCATTTTCAATAAAGTTTTGTATAACAAGCTTTATTTTTTCTGCGTCGAGTATTATTTGTGGGAAATTGTCTGGTTTTTCAAAACTAATTTTAATCTTTTTTGTTTTAATTTCGTCTTCACAATTATTTATAACAAGTGCAATGATTTCTCTTATATCTGCTGTATCAGTTTTGTACAAATATTTTCCTTCCTCAATATGAGCTACATCTAAAAGGTCGCTCACTAAAGAAATTAACTTTTCATTGCTTTGAAAAATATTTTTAACAACTTCGTTTTGTTTCTGTGCAAGTTTTCCAAAATCACCCTTTATTAACATGCTTATGGACCACTTTACCATAGAAAGGGGAGTTCTTAATTGGTGAGCGGTTAAAGAGACAAACTCTGTTTTCATCTTTTCTATTATTTTTTCTTTGCTTACGTCATGGATTATAAGCAGATGGTTTGTGGCATTTCTTCCTAAATCTAAAGGCACTACAGAGAGTTCTATAATGAATTCTTTTTCCAAAATGACTTCTTTTCTTGATATATTTTTAAGTCCAGACTCTAAGATAGAAACTATTGGTTTTGCCTTTTCAAAATCTGACAAAAATTGAAAAGGTTTTCCCAATAATTTTTCTGTGTCTAGCTCAAGAAGTTTGACAGCCTCTGGATTAATTAAGAATATTTTATCTTTATCGTCAAGGATTATTATGCCATCTGTGAAGTGGTCAAAAACAAGCGTTATGGTGCTTTTTTCTGATTCTATTTTTATACGGCTTTCTTCAGATTTCTCTAATAATTTAGTTAGGTGGACTTTTTCCTTTTTTAAATGCCTTCTTCTATAGGCGTATATAATTAAAAAAAAGTCAGTTATTACAGAAACCAATATTATTGTTATTAATATATTATTTATCCACATATTATAATATTATACAACTATTATTTAGTATTTCAAAAGGGTATAATTAACAAATATGATATCCTGGCTCATAGTTGCAATCTTAGCGTATTTATTCTTTGGCTTGGGTTCTTTTGGAGACAAGCTTGTTTTAGATGGCAAGCCCAAGCCAAAATCCTATACTTTTTATGTAGGGGTTTTTGGCTTGTCTACGCTATTGCTTATACCATTTGTAAATTTTAGCCTTCCTACATCAATAGCGCTAGCTTGGATTATATTAAATGCCATAGTTCGCATTTTGGGCACATATGCTATGTTTGTTGCTTTAGAAAAGTTTGATGTTTCAAGAGTTATGGCAACGATAGGAGCTACTCAACCAATATTTATTTTTATTCTAACTTGGATTTTTTGGGGTCCCCAAGCTATGACAATGACAGATATTCTTGCTTTTATATTATTGTTTTTAGGAAGCGTTATTATATCTATTGAAAAGAATATAAAAATTACTAAGGGTTATCTAAAAATTACAACGTTTGCTTCTTTAATGTTTTCTTTATCTATTATTTTCACAAAACTTGTTTTTGAAAGTCAGGATTTCATACAGGGTACTATTTGGATGTGCGTATTTGTTTTTCTATTCACCCTATTTTTGCTTTTTAGCAAAAAAACAAGAAAAGAAATTTTCGCGAAGAAAATGGTTTCGAATGAAAAAACACAAAAAGCATTTTTATTAGCTCAAGTATCTGGCGGAGTGGCAAACTTTTTGCAGGGTTATTCTATATATTTAGCCCCTGTGGTTTTTTTAGCAGTTATCAATTCTTTAAGAGGAATACAATATATATTTCTCTTTCTTATAACATTATTTACTTCTTTTTTCTTGCCAAAACTTTTGAAAGAGGATTTATCAACAAGAATAATTTTTCAAAAAATAATTTCCATTATTATCATAGCAGCTGGGCTAGCGATGTTAGCCATCTATTAGTGCAAAATGCAATCAAACAAAAAACCCTTCGGCTTTGCTCAGGGTTTTTTGTTTTAGATATTAAGACAAATGTTTTGAAACCAATTTTGTCATCTCAAACATATCTACTACGCCTTTTCCACCAAAAACTACTTTCAATTTGGCGTCGGCAATTATATTTCTTTTTTTCTTTGGGTCTTGTAAGCCGTTCTTTTTAATATAGGCCCAAAGTTTTTTTACAACTTCGGATCTTGGCAAAGGACCCTTTCCTACAACTGCCTCTAAATCGGCAGTGAGTTTTAACGGCTTCATGAAAGCCGAATTTGCTTTTCCTGGCATTATAATGCTTCGACTTAGCTTCGGTGACAAGCCTTCACTATGCCGAAAATTAATTTTAATATTAAAGCTTCTACCTTAATGATGGCATATATTCCCTTGTAAAGCAACTATCTCGTCAAATTTTGGGCATATTTTATCCACTTTTACCCCCTTGTATCTGTCTTAATTTTGAGGTAAAATAGAATAATAAAGGCATGCACAAAACAATAAAAATAGACGACCCTAAAGAGGGTGTTTTAATTAAAGAATTAGAGCAAAGAACAGATGTAAAAGCCGAAAGAATAAAGCGGCTTTTGGCTTTGCCAGATTTAACCCAAAAAGAAGGCAGTCCAGTAAAAATCATAAATGATAAAATAATGGACCTTCCAACTTGGGCAGATTTTGATATAGTTGATATTTCCAAAGTTGTAACAGTTGAAGATAATTTTGATTTATTAAATACGCCGCCTGATCATCCAAGCAGAAGAGAAACAGATACATATTATTTAGACAACACTCATATTTTAAGGACACAGATGACCGTGATGTGGCCGTATTATTTCAGAGATAAGGAAGTTTTGGAAAGATTAAAAACAGACGGCGAAGTTGGGTCATTGTCTCCGGGGATTGTCTTTAGAAAAGATGAAATAGATAGGAAGCATTTTCCAGCATTTCACCAAACAGACTTTCTATATGTTTGCAGAAAAGACAAAAGGATTATAACTCTTAAAGAATTGCAAGATATTCAAGCTGATGCAGTAAAAGCAATTTTTGGAGATATTGAGTTCAGATTTTTGGTTGATACTTTTCCATTTACAGATCCATCAACGCAAGTGGAAATTAATTGGAACGGAAATTGGATTGAAATAACCGGAGCTGGGCTTGTGCATCCTAATTGTTTGAAAAATTTTGGGTTAGATTCGGAAATTTACAATGGTTGGGCAGGAACATTTGGATTAGATAGAGTCGCCATGATTAAAATGGGAATTCCGGATATAAGAGTTTTGTGGTCAGATGACTCAAGAATTACCAGTCAATTTAAAGATATAAATTCAAAATATAAAGAAGTCAGCAAATATCCGCAAACGACCCGAGATATTTCGTTTGTTATTGATAAAAATATAAACTTGAATAACTATTACGAAATTGTGCGTGATTATGCAGAAAATTTAATTGAGGAAGTAAAACTTGTTGACGAATTTGAAGATGATGCAAAATTTGGCAAAGATAAAAAAAGCTATACTTTCAGAATTATTTACCGCTCGCCAGAAAGGACATTGACTTCAGAAGAAATAAATAAGATACAAGATCAAATTCGTGAAAAAACAAAGCAAGACTTAAACGCAATATTAAGATAAAAATGGATATTAAATTTATTATTGAATCATTTTCGTTAATTGGCGGAATGATAGGTGTGTCAGGATATTTGCCACAAGCTACGAAATTGTTTAAAGAAAAAAATTCTTTAGGCGTTAGCAAATTAGCTTGGTATGCTTGGCTTTTGTCTAATATTATTCTTTTATATTACGCTACTTATATAAAAGATATTGTGTTTACGATATTGCAAGCTTTGTCTGTTATTTTTTGTCTAACCATACTAATTCTCGCATATAAATATAAAAAATAATAAAAAAATGAAATTAGGAATAAAAGAAATTGGCGATGAAAAGCCAATAAAAAAAGAAATAAAGCCAGTAGTAAAACCTGTGGTGAAAAAAGTTGTTGTAGAAAAAAAACCGAAACCAGTTAAGGCAGAAAAACCCATAAAAAAAGAACCCTCCCCTGTTAAAACTTCCGCCTCCGTTAAAACTACGGCGGGACAAGCCGGCGTGGCGAAGGAGGATAGAAAAACAGAGGTTGAAAAAGAAACACCAAAACCAGCTTTCATTGCAGAACCCAAGAAATCTAGAAAAGATGGCGAATATACTGCCAAAGACATTTATGTCTTAAAGGGTTTAGAGCCCGTCAGAAAAAGACCGGGAATGTATATTGGTTCAACTGGAATTGATGGCTTGCATCATTTAATCTGGGAGGTTGTAGATAATTGTTTAGATGAAGCAATGGCTGGATATGCCAAAAATATAGAGATTACTTTATTGCCAAACAGCAGAGTGAAGATTTCTGATGATGGCAGAGGTATTCCAGTAGAAAAACACGCAGACACTAAAAAATCAGCTTTAGAGACAGTTATGACAACTTTGCACGCTGGAGGAAAATTTGGCGGAGACGCTTATAAAGTTTCTGGCGGATTGCACGGAGTTGGTATTTCTGTTGTCTGTGCGCTTTCAACATATATGCTGTCTGAAGTGCACAGAGATGGGGGAGTCTATCAACAAGAATATTTTAGAGGAGAGCCAAAGTCAGCGGTAAAAAAAGTTGGCGATTCAAAAAAAACAGGGACTGTTCAGACTTTTGATGCAGACCCGCAAATTTTTTCTGAAATAAAATATGACCCGAAAAGAATTTTAAATCATTTGCGCCAGCAAGCCTATTTAACAAAAGGAGTAAGAATTATATTTAATGACGAAAGAAAAAAAGGAGAAGAAACTAGCTATGCATTTTATTTTGAAGGAGGAGTTGGCTCCTATGTAAGATATTTAGTTGAAGGAAATACTCCAAGACATTCAAATATTTTTTCAGTCGCTTTAGAAAAAGACGGAATTGCAGTTGAGGCTGCCTTTCAATATACGCAAGAAATGGAATGCACCGAAGAATCTTTTGCAAATAATATTTATACAGTTGAAGGAGGAACTCATGTTTCAGGATTTCGTACAGCTTTAACAAGGTCTTTAAATGATTACGCAAGAAGAGAAGGATATTTAAAAGAAAAAGATGAAAATTTTTCAGGAGACGACGTAAGAGAAGGATTAACAGCAGTTGTTTCTGTTAAAATTAGAACTCCGCAGTTTGAGGGTCAAACAAAAGCAAAGTTAGGCAACCCAGAAGCTAAAAATGCAGTTGAAGCAGCAACTTCAGAAGGTTTGTCTGACTATTTAGAAAGAAATCCATCTGATGCCAGGTCAATTATTGAAAATTGTTTATTGGCAACTAAAGCAAGGTTGGCAGCTAAAGCAGCAAGACAAACAGTTTTAAGAAAAGGAGCTTTAGAAGGTTTGGCTTTGCCAGGCAAATTAGCAGATTGTTTATCAAGAAAACCAGAAGAATCTGAAATATATATTGTTGAGGGAGATTCTGCCGGCGGTTCTTCAAAACAGGCAAGAGACAGAAGGTTTCAGGCAATTTTGCCTTTAAGAGGAAAAATTTTAAATGTAGAAAGAGCCAGATTAGATAAAATGTTGGCTTCAAAAGAAATTAAAGCCTTAATTATTGCCATGGGAACTGGAATTGGTGAAGACTTTAATATTGAAAAATTAAGATATCACAGAATTGTAATTATGACCGATGCCGACGTTGACGGAGCTCATATCCGCACCTTGCTTTTAACATTTTTTTATAGACACTTTAGACCAGTTGTTGATGCAGGACACATTTATATTGCTCAACCGCCACTTTATAAAATTCAATCAGGAAAAGCTGTCCATTATGCTTATTCAGACGAACAAAGAGATAAAACCTTAAAAGAAATTGGTAAGACGTCTGTTTCAATACAAAGATATAAGGGTTTGGGAGAAATGAACCCAGAACAGCTTTGGGAAACCACAATGAATCCAGAAAACAGAACTTTATTGCAGGTTATGTCTGAAGATGCCCATCAAACAGATAGAACTTTAGATATTCTAATGGGAGAGGAAGTTGAGCCAAGAAAGAAATTTATTCAAACCCACGCCAAAGCCGCAAAAAACATAGACATATAGAAATCCCCGCGACTTCGTCGCTCTAACGCAATTTTTTGAAAATTATATTTCGCTTCGCGAATTTCAAAAAATTACTGGATTTATGTAATTTCCTTCGCTAACGCTACGGGCGGGCATTCGCCCGAAATTATAAAACATTATGCTAGATCAATTAAAGAAAATTCAGGAATTAAAAAAACTTCAAGATAGCTTTAAAAAAGAAAAGGAAGTTGTTGAAAAAGAGGGAATTTCAGTTGAAATGAATGGTAATTTTGAAGTGGAAAATATAATCATTAACCCTGATTTAGATAAAAACAGGCAGGAAGAAATTTTGAAGAAATGTTTAAATGAGGCTAGGGAGAACATACAGAAAAGACTAGCCAAAATGATGATGAACTCCGGAATTGGATTTTAATAGTCGCTCGGCGACAAACTTTTTTCGGCAAGCAGGAACTCGCTTTGCCTCTATGGGCAAGTCGACCTGGGCCTGCAAAAAGTTTGTTGCCTCGCTTCTATTCTTGACAATGAAAGTGAAATCGGCTATTATTAAAAATAGATAGCCGCCCGAGGGCGGTTTTAAAAACCATGACAATTATACAAAAAATAAAGATATTTTTTAAAGAAGTTTTCGTTGAGATGAAAAGAGTAAGCTGGCTTTCACAGAAAGACGTTTTAAGATATACAGGTGTTGTGCTTGCTATTACTATTGTAACAGCGGCATTTTTGGGCGGTTTAGATTATGTTTTTTCATCTATTATTAAAATTTTCGTTTTAAAGTAAAATGCCAAAACAAGTAATAGAACAAGAGAAAAATTGGTACGTAATTCATACCTATTCAGGATATGAAGATGCAGTTGCAAAAAACCTTAAACAAAGGATTGAGTCTTTGGGCATGGAAGATAAAATTTTTAATGTTATTGTTCCAAAAGAGAAAAAGATAAAAATAAAAAATGGAAAGAGAAAAACAATAGAAGAGAAAATTTATCCAGGTTATGTTTTGGTTCAAATGGTGGTTACCGATGAATCATGGTATGTAGTTAGAAACACTCCAAGAGTAACAGGATTTTTAGGAGCAGGAACAACCCCAATTCCAGTTTCTCCAGCCGAAATGGATGACTTGATGAAAAGAATGGAAATGGGCGAACCAGAATTTACAATTGACTTTGAAATTGGCGCCACAGTTAAAGTTGTTGATGGACCATTCAAAGGTTTTGAAGGAAAAGTTTCAGAAATTGATAAGGAAAGGGGAAAGATAAAAGTATTGGTAAATATGTTTGGAAGAGATACGCCAGTTGAATTAGATTCGTTACAAATAAAAAAAGTTGAGTAGGGAACACTACGAAATCCCGACCGCACGTCGGGATTAAACAATAAAAAATAAAAACTAAATATTGCTTTTGGGCATATCTCGCAAGAAATTAGCTCATAACATAGTATTTAGAAAAAAATATGGCAAAAGAATTAAAAGCTATAGTAAAAATACAAATTCCTGCCGGCAAAGCAACACCAGCACCTCCAATTGGTCCAGCATTGGCTCAACATGGATTAAATATTGCAGAGTTTTGTCAAAAATTTAACGCAGCAACTCAGGCAATGGCAGGCTTTACAATTCCAGCAGAGGTTACAATTTATAAAGATAGGTCTTATACATTTAAGTTGAAAACACCTTTAGCTGCAGAATTAATTAAAAAGGCAATTGGAATTGAAAAAGGATCTGGAACTCCCAATAAAACAAAAGTTGGAAAAATTACAAAAGCCCAATTAAAAGAAATTGCAGAAAAGAAAATGCCAGACTTAAACACAACAGACATAGAGCAGGCAATAAAAATTATTGCAGGAACAGCAAAAAACATGGGAGTGGATGTAAAGGACTAGACAACAATATAATTAAAAATCAACCTCTAAAACGGGGTTGATTTTTGTTTTGTGTAAATGGTAGAATAATTGAACGTTAAACAATTAATAATAAAAATATGGAAGAAGTAAAACCATTGCCACAAAATGAAAGCGGGAAATATGTTCGCCCGACATGGGACGAATATTTTTTAAATTTAATTGAACCTATTGGAAGTAGGGGAACGTGTGATAGGGGTAGGAGCGGTTCTATAATTGTAAGTCCAAACCACACAATAATAGCCACTGGTTATGTTGGTTCTCCTCCAGGGCAACCTCACTGCGACCAAGTAGGGCATTTAATGAAAACAATGGTTAATGAAGACGGAAGCCAGTCTCAGCATTGCGTGAGAACTTTGCACGCTGAAGAAAACGCAATTTTACAATGCGCAAAAGATGGCATAAAACTTGAGGGCGCAACTATTTATTCAAAAATGGTTCCTTGTTATAACTGCGCAATGAGAATTGTAAGAGTGGGAGTCAAAAGGGTTGTTTCGTTGAAAAGATATCATGCAGACGGCTCATCGAGAAAATTATTTTCAGATGCTGGGGTTGAATTGGTTGTTGTAGATGACACGGCAGAACAATATACAAAACAGTAATATGAACAAAGATGACGAGCAGATTTTAGTGGTAAAATCTGATATTTTATTTAAAGATGGAAAATGGCAAGGATTAAAAACAGATAATTTAGATTATTATGTTGATTTGATTAAAGAAAATTGCGAGTTTAAAAGAAGAGCCGACATGGAAAACGATACTTCATATCAGCAGATAATTCCTTATATAGTTTTTAATTATCAAGATAAATATTTTCTTTATAGATATTTAAAAAAAGCTGGCGAGCAAAGATTGTTGAATGATTATATAATAGGAGTTGGCGGACATATTAATAAAGATGATATTAAAGAAGGAGAAGATGTTTTGGAAGCTGGCAGAGACAGAGAGTGGGACGAAGAGGTAGAATATAAAGACCATTTAGACAAAAAGTTAATCGGAATTTTAAATGATGATAGCCGTCCTGTTGAGGCTGTTCATTTGGGGTTAGTTTATTTATTCAAAGGAAATACTCCAAACATTTTAGTCAAAGAAAAAGATAAAATGGCAGGAGAGCTTTTTGGACCACAAGACCTTGCAGACAAAGCCGGCAACACAGAAGGCTGGGCTCCAATAATTTATAACGAATATTTATCAAAGCTATAAAATGTTTAAGAATATTATTTTTGACTGGTCGGGCGTTGTAAAGGACTCATTTGAAGCTCATCTTTGGATAGTGAATAAAATGTTTGAAAAATCTGGGGTAGAGAAAATATCATATGATGAATTAAAAAAGAATTGGGTTCAACCATACATGGTTTTTTATAATAAATATATTCCTAATTTAACAAAAGAAGAACAAGACAAAATTTGGACAGAAACAATGCTCAGCAAAGATGTTCCAGAGAGCCATGAATATTCTGGAATGGCGGATTTAATTAAGAGATTAAAAGAAGATAAAAGATTTTTGGCAGTATTAAGTTCTGACCCACCAGAAATGATTTTGCCAGAAATAAAAAAGTTTGATTTAGAAAATATTTTTGATTATAAAGTTATTTTTGTCCATGATAAAACCGAAGGTGCAAAGGAAATTATTAAAAATAATAATTTGAATATAAAGGAAACAGTTTTTATTGGGGACAGCAATCACGAAATAGAAGTAGGTAAAGAAGTGGGAATTAAAACTATCGCTGTAACATGGGGTTTTTCTATAGAAGAAAATTTGAGAGTAGCAAATCCTGATTATTTAGTTCATAATGTTAAAGAGTTAGAAGAAATTTTATTAAAATAAATTATGCCAAAACGAGGAAAATTTTTTGTAATTGAAGGAGTGGATGGGTCGGGCAAAGCCACTCAGACAAAATTACTAACAGAAGCCTTAAAAAATAAAGGCTATGATGTTGTTAAAGTAGATTTTCCTCAATATGGTAAGGGTTCAGCTGCTTTATTAGAAACTTATTTACGGGGCGACTATGGCTCGTCAGAAGAGGTTGGGCCGTACAGAGCATCTATTTTTTATGCCTGTGATAGATATGACGCAAGTTTCAAAATTAAAAAGTGGATAGAAGAAGGAAAAACAATTATTGCTGATAGGTATTTAGCT
>Ga0172379_10010050_pt1 | contig 11547 bp, 11 predicted proteins | sample GrowelOW334metaG_FD_119756 | JGI IMG/M metagenome (GOLD analysis project Ga0172379, IMG submission 119756) | Groundwater microbial communities from an aquifer near a municipal landfill in Southern Ontario, Canada - Groundwater well OW334 metaG | ecosystem: Environmental > Aquatic > Deep... | reverse complement strand
TCTTGCCGGTATTGGCCGCCTTTTCGATCGTCTCGATTACACGATCGAGCATGTCGCTTTTGATTGCGGCTTCCAGTTTTACCTTGGGCAGAAAATCCACCACGTATTCCGCACCGCGATACAACTCGGTGTGTCCCTTTTGCCGGCCAAAGCCCTTGACTTCGGTGACGGTGATGCCTTGCACGCCTATGGCGGAAAGGGCTTCACGCACCTCGTCGAGCTTGAACGGCTTGATGATAGCGACGACCATCTTCATAGCATTCTCCTATTTCGAGTGATCGGGGGTGGGATTCATCCCCCGATTGTTCATTAGAACGAGTGAACCACGGACACAGCGACAGCGCTCTTACCCCAGTCTTTTGTTGAACCGGCAGAACTGGTGTATGTGTAATAGCCGCCTGATTTAGCATTGGTATTGCTGTATGCCAAGGCGAACACGTATCCGCCAAAGTCCTTGGATGCGCTTAGTTTGTAATCGGAGTATGAAGGATCAAAACCACCCGCAACCAGAGCATCGGCAGGAGTGCCTTTATACTTTTGCTTGCCATAGTGCGCGCCTACGGTAACACCCGTGTCAGCCACCGGAATACTTGCATTCACTTCCAGATAGGTGGTGCCTGAAGCGCTCGGCACAGTAAGGAAATCACCTAACGCATATGAAAGTTTGGCAGAAATCCACTTGTATCCGATCGAACCATACATTTCATTCGTATCTGCCTTTACATAGCCGGCAGGAGGGGTGTAAGAACCCAAATAGTTGTAGCGTACCAAACCCACGTCATAGCTGAAGTCTTCGGCAAAACCATTTCTGAAACCCAGGTAGGTATCCGCTTCCAAGCTAACGTCGCCTGTTGATCCTGACCCGGTAATCCAGCTGATATTGGACCCCCATACTCCGGCATAAAAACCGCTAGCGTGTGCATAATCGAAACCGCCTTGTACAGCTGGCTTGCCTACAGTTTGTGTGATGCCGCGAAATACATAATTGCTCACAAAACCAATGTTTGCAGTAACAGGGGGGGCATCCGCAGCCATCGCTACGCCGGGTACAGCCAAAGCAGTCAGGATCAAAGAGTTCAACAGTTTGCTTTTCATCATGATGATTTCCTTTTATGGTTAAGTTAAAAAGCGGGATGAATAAATCCGCATGGGATTAACAGCAGAATGCGTGCCAAAGATATTTATCAATATTAAACAACCTATTAAAGATGGTTCACCGCTGCCACGGAGCATCCGCGCACCAATTGCATGCGTGCCGGATAAGTTGCGCACCGCTTGGGTGCGGCATGTTGTTGGCGTAGTGGCACTTCTGGGCCGGGTGAATTTTGCTACACTGGCTGGCATTACAAATCTATTGGAGTGACGCCATGCTGAACGCGAAGATTTTTGAGGAACTTTCCGCCAAGTTAAACGCGGCGGCAAACAGCGGCCCGGCCAAAGACATCGAAAAGAACATGCGCGCCCTGCTCGCCCAGGGTTTCGCCAAGCTCGATCTGGTGACACGCGAGGAATTCGACGTGCAAACCCAGGTGTTGATTCGAACACGGGAAAAACTGACCGCATTGGAAGCGCGCGTCGCGGAACTGGAAGCGCAACGCAAATAAAAATGCAAGCCGCCCTTAATGCAGGAGCGAGCTTGCCCGCGAATTCCTGTCCCGAGCAAGCTCGCTCCTGCAAAGAACTACCTGGATTTAACCCGGGGTCATTCTTGTGAGCCTGGCGGTACTCTACAGCCGTGCACTGTCAGGAATGGAAGCCGCCCTGGTCACCGTCGAGGTGCATCTCGCCAACGGCCTGCCCAACTTCACCATCGTGGGCCTGCCGGAAACCGAGGTCAAAGAAAGCAAGGACCGCGTGCGCGCCGCGCTGCAAAATTGCGGTTTTGATTTTCCCGCCCGGCGCATCACGGTCAACCTCGCTCCCGCCGACCTGCCCAAGGAAAGCGGGCGCTTCGACCTGCCCATCGCGCTCGGCATACTCGCCGCGACCGGACAGATCCCCTCCGATAAACTCGCCGAATACGAATATGCCGGGGAACTTGCGCTGACCGGCGAGCTGCGCCCGATCCGCGGCGCGCTGGCAATGACCTATCGGGCAGCGAACAGCGGGCGCGCCTTCATCCTGCCGCAAGCGAATGCTGCCGAAGCCGCACTGGTTGAGGACGCGACCGTGCATGCGGCGCAATCGCTGCTGCAGGTTGCGGCGCACCTCACCGGACGGGAAACGATACAACCCTACATCAGCCAGCCGCAGACCATACCACCGCACTATCCCGACATGCGCGAAGTGAAAGGGCAGGCCCAGGTCAAGCGCGCGCTGGAGATCGCCGCCGCCGGCGGGCACAGTGTGCTGATGATGGGCCCGCCGGGCACCGGCAAATCCATGCTGGCAGCACGCTTCCCCGGCATCCTGCCGCAAATGTCGGAGGCCGAGGCGTTGCAGAGCGCGGCCGTGCAATCGCTGGACGGCAGCTTCAACGTGGCGAAGTGGAAGACGCGGCCATACCGTGCGCCGCACCACACCGCGTCCGGCGTGGCGCTGGTCGGCGGCGGCAGCAATCCGCGTCCCGGCGAGATTTCGATGGCCTTGCATGGCGTGCTGTTCCTGGACGAGTTGCCGGAGTTCGACCGCAGCGTGCTGGAGGTATTGCGCGAACCGATGGAATCGGGGCGCATCACGATATCGCGTGCCGCTCGCCGCGCGGATTTCCCCGCACAGTTCCAGCTCATCGCGGCGATGAACCCCTGCCCGTGCGGCTATCTCGGACACTACAACGGCAAGTGCCGCTGCACGCCGGATCAGGTCTCGCGCTACCGCAGCAAGATCTCCGGCCCGCTGCTGGATCGTATCGACATCCAGATCGAAGTGCCCGCGGTGCCGCAGGATGATCTGCTCAACAAGGCGGATGGGGAAGCCAGTGCCGACCTGCAAGCTCGCGTCGAGATCGCGCGCCAATATCAAATGGCGCGGCAGGACAAGGCCAACGCGCTGCTTTCGGTGACTGAGATCGACGAATTTTGCACACCCGATGAGCAAGGTGTCGCACTGTTGCAACAGGCCATCAGCCGTCTTAACCTGTCGGCACGCGCATATCACCGCGTGCTCAAAGTGGCTCGCAGCATCGCCGATCTGGAAGGCAGTAATGACATTGCTGTCAAACACATTGCCGAAGCGGTGCAATATCGACGAATGAATTTCTGAACGGCCTGGGGATAAGCCGAACAGTCTGTCGAAAAACCATTTTTCCCATCTACAAAATCATCCTGCCGCACTCAATTTTTTACTGCAACCGCATAATCCAGATCTTCGCGCTTGATACTGTTATGCGTTGGCAGCCAGGTTATCAGCAACTGCCCAATTCTTCAGTAGCCTCCCACTCCCGCTTCATGTAACCGCCTCAGCCTGGTGCGACTCGCACTGAAAGGATGCAAGGACTTGAATCAGCGAACCTGGTTTACAAACCGGGTCGCGTCAGTTATTCCCAACAAATCAATGGAAATGTGCAAATTTTTTGCAATGGCACACCTATTGCTTATCACATTACCGAATATTACTAATATTCAAATCAGTAATAACTTTGGATTTATATTTCTTAAGGAGCCCTTCATGAATTCGAAAACACTCAGTACCACAATGAAGCATTGGATTGCGAGCTCGATTATTCTAACCGCGGCAGCGTTTGGCTCAGTCCCGGCCAACGCGGCCCAACCCCTTACTATCGGATACAGCGATTGGCCGGGCTGGGTGGCGTGGCAGGTAGCCATCGATAAAAAATGGTTCAAGGAAGCCGGTGTGGACGTCGATTTCGAGTGGTTTGATTATTCGGCATCGATGGAAGCATTTGCCGCAGGCAAGATTGACTCTGTCCTGATGACCAATGGGGATGCGCTGGTGACGGGATCCGGTGGGGCAAAGAGCTCTATGATCATGCTGACGGACTATTCCAATGGCAACGACATGATAGTCGCCAAACCCGGCATAAAGACTTTGAAGGATCTCAAAGGGAAAAAAGTTTCCGTGGAACTCGGCTTCGTGGAACACCTGTTATTGTTGAATGGCCTGAAAAAGGCCGGCATGCAGGAGTCGGACGTGACTCTGGTCAACGCCAAGACCAATGAGATGCCGCAGATGCTGGCGTCCGCCGATGTGTCCGCGATCGGCGCATGGCAACCCGTTTCCGGGCAGGCGATGCAGGCGGTACCCGGATCAAAACCCATCTACACCTCTGCAGACGAACCGGGCTTGATCTATGACGTGCTCGCGGTGAATCCGGCCAGCGTATCGGCCCATCGCGCCGAGTGGCAGAAGGTGGTCAAGGTATGGGATCGCGTTGTCGCCTATATCAACGATCCAAAAACGCAAGCTGACGCAGTCAAGATCATGGCAGCTCGCGTTGGCATTGCACCCGAAGCTTATCTGCCACTGATCAAAGGCACCAAACTGCTGAGTCTCAGCGAGGGGAAGAAGATCTACGTCAAGGGACCGGGCTTCAAATCACTTTACGGATCTTCAAAGATTGCCGATGACTTCAACGTTGCAAATGCCGTATACAAAGTTCCCGAGGATGTGGGCAGCTACATCGACCCATCCTTCACCATAGCCAAGTAGTTTCATTTAACGCAATTAACGGAGCGGGAATGGGCAAGACTTCCAAATGGTTTGCAGTCCGTGCCGAATTGAACACACGGGAGCGCACTATCTTTGGAATCGGCTCATTCCTGTTACCGATATTGTTATGGTGCATAGTCAGCTACACCCCTTTCATATGGCACCCCAAGGTACTCGTCGAAGATCCGGGCGGGGTGGATTATTTCCAGGTCGGCATGCTGGTTGACAAGAGCGTGTTCATAGATGAGTTTGCCAAAATGCAGTCGCAGAATCTGCTTGTACCACGCGGCGAGCCAGCCAACCCGATCTACCTGCCGGCGCCACATCTGGTGGCCAAGGCTTTCTATACCGCGTTTACCACTGCGCCTGAGCAGAAAGATTCGCCATGGCTGCATGAAAGCCTGTGGCACAGTATCAAGATAATTTTTTGGGGGTTCGTGATCTCCTCCCTGTTCGGTGTGCCGTTGGGCATCATCTCCGGCACTTACGCCACGCTTGGCCGCCTCAACGAGCCGTTCATCGAGTTTTTCCGCTATCTGCCTGCACCGGCTTTCGGCGCGCTGGCGGTGGCAGTGCTCGGTATCTACGACGGCCCCAAGATCGCCATCATCGTCATCGGTACCTTCTTCCAGCAGGTGCTGATCGTTGCGAATACCACGCGCAAACTCGATGCGACCGTACTCGAGGCTGCGCTTACCCTGGGAACGCGCGGCCCGAGATTGCTGACGCGGGTTGTAGTACCGGGAATCCTGCCCGACCTTTTTCGCGACCAGCGCATCCTGCTCGGCTGGGCGTGGACCTACCTGATCGTGGCCGAGTTGATCGGCACCAGCACCGGCATCACCTGGTTCATCACCCAGCAGGCACGTTACCAGCATTTTGACAACGTTTATGCAGCCATCATGATGATCGGAATACTCGGCTTCGGCACGGACCTGCTGCTGGCAAGACTCGGGCGACGGTTGTTCCCATGGGATCGCAGCCTCGACAGGTCATAAGGCTGAACTGACTAAGGATAAATGCATGAACGACGAAACAATACTGCCAAGTTACCTGGAACAGTCGGAGGCCGTACGCTCGCGCTTCGACCGGATCAAGCAACGCGAAGTCATTCTGGAGGTGCGCAATCTGTGCAAGCGCTTTGCCGCAAAGGGTGGCGATGTGGAAGCGCTGCGCGATATCAATTTCAAGGTCCACCGCAGAGAATTCATCTGTGTGATCGGCCCATCGGGATGCGGCAAGTCGACGCTGGTGCGCACCCTCGCCGGTCTGGAGCAGCACAGCTCCGGTGACGTGCTGCTCGACGGCAAACCGGTACAGGGATCGGGACAAGACCGGGGCATGGTCTTCCAGGGCTACTCGCTGTTCCCCTGGCTCACCGTAAAGAAAAACGTCATGTTCGGCCCGGAGATGAACGGACGGGGCGGCGATGAAGCGGAAAGAGATGCCCGGCTGTGGCTGGAACTGGTGGGACTGGAAAAGTTCGCCGATGCCTATCCACACCAGCTTTCCGGTGGCATGCGGCAGCGCGTTGCGATCGCCCGCGCACTGGTGAACCAGCCGCGCATCCTGCTGATGGATGAACCGTTCGGCGCTCTGGATGCGATGACCCGCGCCAAGATGCAGGCACACCTGCTGGATATCTGGCGCAACATCGACATCACGGTGCTGTTCATCACCCATGACCTGGACGAGGCCATCTTCCTCGCCGACCGTATCCTGGTGCTCAAGGCCCACCCGGGCGAGGTTCAGGAGGTGATCGAGGTGCCGGTACCGCGGCCGCGTTCAGCAGTCTCGTTCTCCTCGCCGGAATTTCGCACCACCAAGGCGCGCCTCGAAGAACTGATCCATCCTGCGACAGTTCAGGAGTCCGCGGAGGAACAAGTCATCAAGCCGCACATGATCCGATTCACCAACGTGACCGACAACGTCGAATAAGGAGCAATACATGCGCTGGTCCGAACTTACCTGGTCAGAGATTCCCGACGTACTGGCCGCTGCCGGCAACGCCGCCATACTTCCGGTGGGCGCCACCGAACAACACGGCCCGCATCTGGGCTGCGGCGTGGATACGATCATTGCGGAAGAACTGTGTCTTGCCGTTTCGGAACGGACCGGCGTGCCCATGCTGCCCGTGCTGCCCTACGGCTGTTCCCTGGGTCATAGCCGGCGCTGGCCGGGAACCATCGCGGTACAACCCGTCACGCTGATTGAACTGGTCAAGCAGATCGGCGACTGGGCCTACCACAGTGGCGTGCGCCGTCTGTTCATCGTCAATGCGCATGTGACCAACGCTGCCCCGCTGCGCTGCGCGCTGGAAATGCTGCGCGCCGAGCATGACGCGCTGATGGTGACCGTGCTGAACACCGCCACCATCAGCGAACGCGTGCGCCATTTTCATTTCGCCGACGCCGACGACTGGCACGCCAACGATGCCGAAACGTCCCTGATGCTGTCCATCGCTCCCGCCGTGGTTCGACCCGAACTTTGCGCTGACGCCGACGATCCCGACCGCACCGGCGGCTGTATCTTCGCCCATCCGGTCAATCGCACCAGCCTCAACGGCGTCACCGGCGCGCCCAGCCTGGCTGACGCCGGCAAAGGCCGCGTCGGCTTCGACTGGCTGGTGGAAGACCTGGGCGCGCTGATCCTGCGTGGACGCTCCGAGGAGCCGCCGCTGCATCATTCCTACGACTCGAATTTCGGCGATCGCACCTGACGAATTTTTTCATCACAACCGCAACACACACAAAGGAATCGCAATGCACTCGAAAGAAGAAATCTCACAGCTCCAGAAAGAACTGTCCGACAAGGGCGTAAAGTACTGCATCGGGGCTTATGTGGATATCCATGGCGTACCCAAGGCCAAGGTGGTGCCCATCGCTCACCTGAAGCAAATGGCCAACGGCTCCGAACGCTACACCGGCTACGCCCTTGACGGCCTGGGCCAGGCACCCAACGACGACGAGATCACCTCGGTGCCCGATTTCAGCCGCCTCATCCAGCTTCCCTGGGAACCGAAGATCGCCTGGATCCCGGCGGACAATCATTTCCAGGGAAAACCCTATCCGCTGAACACCCGTGTCGCGCTGCAAAACCAGCTGGCTGTGGCGGCCGAGATGGGATTCGGCATGAACCTGGGTATCGAGTGCGAGATATTCCTGTTGCGCCAAGACGAGAACGGGAACCTCTCGGTGCCGGATGCCGAGGACAAACTGGCCAAGGCCTGCTACGACGTGCGCGGCTTTACCAACAGTTTCGGCTGGCTGGACAAGATGGCCACTGCCATCAACGGCCTCGGCTGGGACCTGTATTCCTTCGACCATGAGGATGCCAACGGCCAGTTCGAATTCGACTTCAACTATGCCGATGCACTCACTTCCTGCGACCGGCTCACCTTCTTCCGTTACATGGCCAAACACTATGCAAAGGAAGAAGGCCTGCTCGCAACGATGATGCCCAAGCCATTCGCCGACAAGACCGGAAACGGCGCCCACTTCAACATGTCTCTTTACGACCTGAACGGCGGCCGCAACCTGTTCGCCTGCGATCCCAAGGACGATCCGCGCGGCATCGGCCTCACCCCGTTGGGCTATCAGTTCATCGCGGGCATACTCAAGCATGGTCGCGCCCTGTGCGCAGTGTTCGCGCCGACGGTCAACAGTTATAAACGCCTGGTGCGCCGCGGCGCAATGAGCTATTTTTCCTGGGCGCCGGTGTTCAACTCCTATGGCTCCAACAACCGCACCAACTCCGTGCGCGTACCCGGGGGCGGCGGACGTTGCGAATCGCGCAATGCCGACGGTGCGGTGAACCCGTATCTTGCCGCGACCCTGGCGCTGGCCGCAGGACTGGAAGGAATCCGCGAAGGGCTGGACCCGGGCAATCCCAACGAAGATAATCTGTATGCCATTTCCGAGGCGGAGCGTAACCAGCGGGGCATCGAGTTCCTGCCGCAAACGCTGCAGGAAGCGGTCGCAGCCTTCGCCGAGGATCCCCTGGTCGAGGCGACACTGGGCAAGGGATTGCGTGACGAATTCATTCGTTATAAAACCGAGGAATGGGAGACCTACCATCTCACCGTCAGCAAGTGGGAAATAGAGCGCTACAGCTATATGTTCTGACAGCCACATAATTTTAAAAGACGCCGATGAAAACCGCACGCAGGGAGAAAATTTCCAGCCTGGTCAGCCGCGCCAGCATCTCGCTGCCGCCCCATCTCCTGACGGAGCTGGACCGGATGGTGGAGAGCCGCGGCTATGGCAGCCGCTCCCAGGCGATAGGCGAGATGGTCAATTACCAGCTCGCCGAACACAAGCGCACGCTGGGCAACGAAGTGATGGTGGGAACCATCACGCTGCTGTACGACCGCCTGACGCGCGGATTGCAAAAGAGGCTGGCCGACTTCCAGTACCGGTACATCGACGAGGTGATCAGCTCCCTGCACGTGCACCTTACCGAGGATCAGCTGATGGAGGTCATACTGGTGCAAGGCCCTGCCGCCAAGCTGCAGGAAGTCGCCAACGAGATGATCACCCTGCGCGGCATCATCACCGGGCGATTGCAACTGCTCGCTGCGGCGATTCCTCCGGTGCACCCGCTGACGAAGAAGAGTACCGGACCGCGATCAGCACTGCGCGGTTCGCGGTGAGAACAAAAAGGAAAACCCCATGGAAAATTTTTCTGCCACTAACGATAATCCGCCCGTAGCCGATCCGCCTGTAACCGACCCAGTGGATGCCGTCGCCCATTGGCGCCGTTTTGCGCCCGACCTCGCCGCAGACAAGGTGTTGTTCTCCGAACTGGTGCCCGGCGGGGGGCATTGGTCCTATGTGCTGCCGCGCGGCACCACCCTGCGCATGACGGCGCTGGATGACGGAGCCAACATCAGCGTGGTGCTCTACTCGGCCCGCGAGAAACTGGAGCGCTACAACATGCCGGACTCGCTCAAGGCACAACACACGGCCCATTACACGCGCGGCCACGTGCTGATGAGCGACATGGGCCGGGCCCTGGCCTCCATCACCGCCGACACCGTGGGCTGGCACGACCCGCTCGGTCTATTGCTGGATGACCCGCTCATGCACGAAAAATACGGCGAGCGGAATTTCCAGACTGCCCGCAACGGCATGTATCGCTCGGGCCGCGACGGACTGTTGATCGAGATCGGCAAGCATGGATTATCCAAACGTGATCTGGTAGCGCCGGTGAATTTCTTTTCCAAGGTCAGCGTGGATGGTGAGGGCCGCTTTCATTTTGCACCCCGGCATTGCAAAGCCGGCGACCACGTGGAACTGCGCATGGAGATGGATGTGCTGCTGGCCTTTTCCACCGCACCCCATCCTTTGGATCCGGCACCCGCCTATGCACCGGGAAAGGTCGGCCTGGCCGTGTGGCTTTCAGGCTCTGCACCCAAGGACGATTACTGCCGCTCGTTCCGTCCGGAAAATGCCCGCGCCATCCATAACGCCGACCTGTTCTCCCACCTGAACTGTAACGGGGTCTGAAGGAGTATAGCCATGACTGCCACCGCCATCCGCATCAAGGAAAGTACTCTGTCCGCTCAGCATGCCGTGCTCGACCATACGTTGCCCTCGGGAGAGCCTTACCTGCTCGCTATCACCAAAGGCCAGACCCTGCGCATCGTGGACCTGAAAGGCAACCAGGCTGTGGATGTGATCTTCTACAACCATAACGACCCCGCGGAACATTACAGCGCGACGCAAACCCTGCTGCGCCAGGGCGGCATCTACCTGACCACGGATTCGGTGCTCTATAGCTGCGATGGCAACGCTATGCTCACCATCATTGCCGACACCTGCGGCCGTCACGATACCCTGGGCGGCGCCTGTGCAGCCGAGAGCAATACCGTGCGCTATGCGCTGCAAAAGAAGTTCATGCACAACTGCCGCGACAATTACCTGATCGCGCTGCAGCACGCCGACATCGGTATCGGCAAGCGCGACCTGGTGCCCAATATCAATTTTTTCATGAACGTGCCGGTCACCGCCGTCGGCGAACTGACCTTCGCCGATGGCGTCTCGGCACCGGGCAAATACGTGGAGCTGCGCGCCGAGATGGATCTCTGGATGCTGGTGTCAAACTGCCCCCAGCTCAACAATCCCTGCAATGCCTATAATCCCACACCGGCACAGTTCCTGTTGTGGGACCCTGAATAACTGCGCGACGGATCAGCCGCAGCTTCCATGTATCAACCTTATCGCTGGACGTCCCGCGATAAAAAACAAATGCGGGACGTCCCGCACCGGGTGAAAGATGTTCAAGAAAGTCCTGATCGCAAATCGCGGCGCCATTGCCTGCCGCATCATCCGTACGCTGCGCCGCATGGGTGTGAAAAGCGTGGCGGTTTATACCGACGCCGATGCACTGTCCCGTCATGTGGTCGAAGCCGATAGCGCATATTGCATAGGCAGCGGCGTCGCGGCAGAAAGCTATCTGCGCGCCGACAAGATACTGGAGATCGCACGACAGAGCGGCGCGCAAGCCATCCATCCGGGCTACGGCTTCCTCAGCGAGAAGGCGGATTTCGCCGAGCAGTGCGCGGCACAAGGTGTGTATTTCATCGGACCGACCCCGGAGCAGATGCGCGCCTTCGGTCTCAAGCACACGGCACGCGAACTGGCGCAACAGAACCGGGTGCCGCTGTTGCCGGGTACCGGCTTGCTTGATAGCGTGGCAGAAGCGCTGCGCGAAGCGGCGCATATCGGCTACCCGGTGATGCTGAAAAGCACGGCCGGCGGCGGCGGTATCGGCATGCGCTTGTGCTGGAACAAGGATGAACTGGCCGGTGCCTATGAGTCGGTGAAATTTCTGGCGCAGAACAACTTCAAGGATGCCGGCCTGTACCTGGAAAAATATGTCGAGAATGCACGGCATATCGAAGTGCAGATCTTCGGCGACGGCAAGGGCGGCGTCATC
>Ga0172379_10010048_pt1 | contig 11548 bp, 9 predicted proteins | sample GrowelOW334metaG_FD_119756 | JGI IMG/M metagenome (GOLD analysis project Ga0172379, IMG submission 119756) | Groundwater microbial communities from an aquifer near a municipal landfill in Southern Ontario, Canada - Groundwater well OW334 metaG | ecosystem: Environmental > Aquatic > Deep... | reverse complement strand
TAACCTTCCATGAACTTCAAATATAGAATTCTATTACCAAAATTGGCGATTTTCATACACCATTTGTGAAAAAACGAAACCTTTCCATAAATATTAGAAAATATTTTGCTTTTCATTTGCCTCTTATTTAAAAAATATCTTATATTTGCAACCAATATTATTATTTTCCCTAAAAAAATTAGGAATAACATGATTGATAACTTAGATATTAAAATTCTCGAGATGCTCCAGGAACAAGGAAGAACAAAACGGAACCAGCTTGCTGAAGCCGTAAGCATGTCGATTCCTTCGGTTAGTGAAAGACTTCACAAACTTGAAGACAAAAAGATTATTGAAGGCTATTATACAAAAATCAACCGTAAATCTTTCGGTTATGATATTATGGCATTTATTCTTTTGGTGATGGATTCTTCCAAGCATTACAAAACTTTGGCATTAAAAGTTGAACAGCATCCGGATATTCTTGAGTGTCACTCAATTCTTGGTGAAGGTTCGCATATTCTGAAAACCATTGCAAAAAATACTGAAGCGTTAGAGAAATTGCTTGCGGAAATTCAATCTTGGCCCGGAGTAGTAAGTACAAAATCTTTTTTCGTGCTTTCATCAATTAAAGAATCAACAAAAATTTCGCTGAAATAAACCTGCCATTTCGTTTGGCTGGTCAGCATAAAAAAGCAACAAAACAAATAATAAAAAATAAATATAGAGGTTAGTTATGGCTAAGGAGATGTCTGCAATAGACAAAGTCCTCAAATTCGTTAAAGAGAATAATATACAATTTGTGGATATGAAATTCATGGATATGCCGGGACAATGGCAGCATATTACTTTTCCGGTTACACAATTCAATGCCGGTTCTTTTGAAGACGGTTTCGGCTTTGACGGGTCTTCCATCCGCGGTTGGAAAGCAATTAATGAAAGCGATATGTTAATTATTCCGGATCCCAACACAATGTGGTTCGATCCGTTTATTACTGCGCCAACCATCAGTTTAACGTGCGATGTTTACGAACCGGCGACAAAAGAAAAATATTCACGCTGCCCGAGAAACATTGCTCAAAAAGCTCAGGCTTATTTGCTTTCAACCGGAATTGCCGATACCGTTTTTTTCGGTCCCGAAGCAGAATTTTTCGTCTTCGACGATGTGCGTTTTGATTCTTCACAAAACAGCAGTTTTTATTTTGTTGATTCTGTTGAAGGTAAATGGAACAGCGGACGCGATGAAGGTCCAAACCTTGCCTACAAACCAAGATACAAAGAAGGTTATTTCCCGGTTCCCCCAACCGATTCGCTCATGGATTTGAGAAATGAAATGGTTATCAACTTAATGAATGCCGGACTTGATATTGAAGCACAGCATCACGAAGTTGCAAGCGGCGGACAATGCGAAATTGATGTTCGTTTTCAACCGTTACTTTTAGCTGCCGATCAATTATTGATGTTCAAATATATTATTAAAAATACAGCCAAAAAGAATAACAGAACCGTAACGTTTATGCCTAAACCAATCTTCGGCGATAACGGAAGCGGAATGCACGTTCACTCAAGTTTGTGGAAAAAAGGAAAACCGCTTTTTGCCGGAAACGGATACGCGGGCTTAAGTGAAATGGCATTGTATTACATCGGCGGAATTTTAAAACACGCTCCTTCTTTGCTGGCTATTACAAATCCGACAACAAATTCTTACAAGAGACTTGTGCCGGGATTTGAAGCTCCTGTTAACTTAGCATATTCACAACGAAACAGAAGCGCTTCAATCAGAATTCCGATGTACTCCAACAGCCCCAAAGCAAAACGTGTTGAATTCCGCTGCCCCGATCCATCAACAAATCCGTACCTCGCATTCTCCGCCATTATGATGGCTGGGTTGGATGGAATTATCAACCGTATCGATCCGGGTGAACCGCTCGATAAGGATATTTACGATATGGAACCGGAGGAACTGAAAAATGTTCCGTCAACTCCGGGAAGTCTTGACGCGGCATTAGAATGTCTTAAAAAAGATCACGATTATTTGCTTAAAGGCGATGTATTTACCGAAGACGTAATCGATACCTGGATAAAATACAAAACCGATAAAGAAATTAAACCGATGGCTCTTCAGCCGCATCCGTATGAGTTTAGCTTGTACTACGATGTTTAATTTTTCTTTCTTCCTCTAGTGATAAAAAAAGGTAACCAAGTTGGTTACCTTTTTTGCTCCGTGCTTTTATTTTTATCTCTAATTCTTTTCCACTATTACAGAGCAACTTTCCTCATTATGGAGATAAATTAATTCCATGTTTTCCAAATTTCCGGTTTGTTCTCAACGGTAACTTGTCTGCCGTTTCTTACAACGGGAGTTTTTAAGAGGAGGGGATCGCTTAATAGTTCTTCTTCAATATCAAACTTCATGAATTTCAAATTCCGTTTTTCAAATTGCTTTCCTTCGCGGTCAATTAATTCTTCAAGCGGAATAACGGAAGATATATTATCAAGCTCACCTTTGCTTATTCCTTTTTCAGTTAGATCACGGAAGTGAAAGGGAATTTTTCTTTCCTTGAAATAGCGTTCAGCTTTCTGCGTTTCCCTGCACTTTTTTGTTCCAAAGATTTGAATGTTCATTTTTACCTTACAGAAAATAAATTCCAACTACAAGCGAGATCAACATAAAAAGCACCGCAAGTATTTTTGTAATTAAAGGAATAGGAACGCCGGAATAATAATCGCGGACATACTTACCGACATATTTATTGTTGATGAGAAGATCGTGAAACTTATGCGAGCTTCTCGAAAAAAAGTAACCGGAAATAACAACAAAAACGATTCCCGGCATAACCGGCAAAATTATTCCGATGATACCGAGTGTCAAAAAGAAAAATCCCAAGGCAAGATAAAGCCAGCGCAGATATTTATTTTCGATCAGTTCTCTTTTCATAAACTCCTTTTTTAGTAGAAAGTATAAAGCTGCAAGTGGAAAGTAATAAAAAGAACTTTATACATTGTACTTTCATCTTGTTACTATTTATTGGTTCACAACTTTCATCATCGCTTCGGGATATCTCAATCCGCTTGTAGCGCCTTTTGTAAAAATAGATTCTATTTGTCCAAGTTCATCTTTAGTTAAAACAATTTCTGTTGCCGCAATATTTTCTTCAATATGTTTTTGCTTTGTCGTTCCCGGAATTGGAATAATGTTTTCGCTTTGAGCAAGAACCCACGCTAAAGCCAACTGTCCCGGAAGAACATTTTTCGCTTTGGCAATCTCTTCTACTTTTTTAACAAGCTCAATATTCTTTTGAAAATTTTCTCCCTGGAATCTTGGGGAAAATCTACGGTAATCATACTCTTCAAAGTCTTCAAATTTTTTGAAGCGTCCGGTTAAGAACCCTCTTCCGAGCGGACTGTAAGCAACAAAGGCAATTCCAAGTTCTTTTACAAGCGATAAAAGTTCGTCTTCGGGATCGCGGCTCCAGAGTGAATATTCTGTCTGTAGTGCAGAGATAGGGTGAACTTGATTTGCTCTGCGGATTGTATTTGGTCCCGCTTCCGAAAGTCCAATATATTTTACTTTTCCTTCTTTAACAAGTTCCGCCATAGCGCCAACGGTTTCTTCAATCGGAACGTTTGTATCAACTCTGTGCTGATAATAGAGATCGATGTAATCTACACCAAGACGCTTCAAGGAACCTTCGCATGAAGCTTTAACATACTCAGGTCTGCCGTTAACACCGCGAACATTCGGATCGCTTGTTCGTACAATTCCAAATTTTGTAGCAAGTGTTACTTTGTCCCGAATTCCTTTTAACGCTTTGCCGACGAGCTCTTCGTTCTTGAAGGGACCATACATATCGGATGTGTCAAAGAAACTAATTCCAAGATCAATCGCGCGATGAATTGTTGATATTGATTCCGCATCGTTCGCATTGCCGTAAAATTCCGACATACCCATGCAGCCTAATCCGATAGCTGAAACGTCGGGTCCAAGTTTACCAAGTTTTCTTTTTTTCATAACAATCTCAAACTATTTCTTTTTTATAAATTTTCTAAAATAAATTTTGTCATTAATTCATACAGATGCAAACGTGTTTTACCGCCGGAAATTCCATGATTCTTTTCGGGGTAATACATCGTCTGGAACGGTTTGTTTTCAGCTTCCAATTTTGTTACAAGCGCAACGGAGTTTTCAAAATGAACATTGTCATCAGCAGTGCCGTGAATCAGCAGCAGCTTTCCTTTCAGTTGATTGGCGTACGCCATTACCGAACTTGTTTCATATCCTTTCGGATTTAACTGTGGAGTTGACATGTAACGCTCGGTATAAATGTTATCATAAAATCTCCAATCTGTTACAGGCGCTACGGCAATTGCCGCTTTGAAGTAATCGGGAGCTTTTACTAAAGTTAAAGCTGAGGCATAACCGCCGTAACTCCAGCCCCAAATACCGATGCGGTTCGCATCAACATACGGAAGTGAAGCAAGATATTTTGCTCCTTCGATCTGATCGTTCACTTCCCAATAACCTAAATTTTTGTAAACCATTCTTTCAAACGCCTCACCGCGTCCGCTGGTGCCTCTGTTATCAAGCGCAAAGATGATGTATCCTTTTTGTGCAAGCATTTGGAACCAGAGACTTCCCCAAGCATCAGTAACGGTTTTAGAACCTGGTCCGCTGTAATTGTTTACCAGCACCGGATATTTTTTTGTCGGATCGAAGTTTGCCGGTTTTATAATTGATGCGTCAAGTTCAACTCCGTCGGTAGTTTTAAAATGGAAAAATTCAACCGGAGAAAGATTATAATCTTTGAATGCCGACATATCGTTCACAACAAGATCGCGGATTTTATCGCCGTTTGTTTTATAAAGATATATCGAGCCGAGTAGATTTGCGTTAGAATAACGATCAATAAAATATTTTTGATTTGGAGAAAGATCAATTTTATGTGAGCCTTTGGCTTCGGTAATGCAGCTGCGTTTTCCGGTTTCATAATTTACAATATAAAGATCCGAGTTAATTGTGCTGCGTTCATTAGAAGTGAAATAGATTTCTTTTTTTGTTTCATCAACACCGAGGATTTTGTCAACTTCAAAATCACCTTTGGTAAGTTGCTTGAGTGGCTTGCCGCTGTAATCGAAAAGATAAATGTGTTCAAAGCCGTCTTTACCGGTAGTCCATACAAATTGTTTTTTATCTTTTAAGAATTGTAAATTATCATTGATGTCGATCCAGGCTGAATCGCTTTGCGCAATTATTGTTTTCGTTTTTCCTGATGCTGCATCGGCAAAAAGAAGATCCAATTTATTCTGCAGCCGGTTTAACCGTTGAATGGAGAGGAGATTCGCATCGGCTGTAAATTTTATGCGGGGAATGTAAATATCCGATTCTTCACCAAGATCAATCCAGGTAATTTTAGGTGAAGCAATTTCCGCTATTCCGATTTTTACAAACGAGCCGCGTGTTCCAGCTTTTGGATAACGCATATCAAGAAAATTGAGATAGAGCGAATCCCATTTTGCGATATGCATTTCAGGAACCTGCGATTGATCAAGCTGCCAAAACGCAATACATTTGCTGTCGGGCGACCATTCGATCCCGTTAATAATTCCAAACTCTTCTTCATATACCCAATCAAAATTTCCGTTTAAAAGAGTTTCACTTCCGTCAAAAGTAATTTGCGTTTCTTTCTGCGATTGAATATCAACTACAAAAACATTGTTGTCTCGAACGAAAGCAAGTTTTTCACCGTCGGGAGAAAAGCGAGCATTCTCTTGTTCGCCTTGTGAAGCAGGAGCTTTTTCAGAAGCGGCAAGTTCGAAAAATCTTTTCTTTGCAATTTCATAAATGTAGAATGCACCGCCGGTCTTTAGCGAACGCGCCGGAAGCGTTCCCGTGAACAAAATATATTTTTCGTTTGGGAGCCATTCATAATTCTGGATCACGAATGGTTGATCTTCAGATTTTAATTTTAAATCATTTCCGGAGATAAGTATTTTTTCTTCTCCGGTTTTAATGTCGTGTTCATAAATTGTCATTGCTTTGGTTTCCGGATCCCTTTTCAGAAATGAAAATTTATCTCCGCCGGAAAACCATTGTACACCATTTAAATTCTTAGCAGAAAAATCACGGTTGGTTTGGATCAATTCGACCGTTAATTCCTTCTGTTGAGGGAGTATTTCGAAACAAAAAACAAAAAAGAGAAGAAGCAATGTTTTAAACGAAATTTTTTTCATCATCCATTTTCCGTGAAATTATTATTGATTTTAAGTTGAAGAAATATAACAAAAAGTTGGAAGTTGAAAGTGGTCAGTTTCAATCTCAATAACTGAAAACAGATCACTAAAAACTTATCATCCCATTTCTGCTTGGAGTTTTTCTGTTCTATCCGCCATTTTTATTTGGTCGATCAGTTCGGTAAGATCGCCTTCCATTATGCCGGAAAGATTGTAGAGCGTTAACCCAATTCGGTGATCGGTAATTCTGTTTTGGGGATAATTGTAAGTTCTGATTTTATCGCTTCTATCGCCGCTGCCAACCATTGATTTCCGCACTGCTGCAATTTCTTTATTTTGTTCGCGCTGCTTCATATCGAACAGACGGGCTTTTAAAACCTTCATCGCTTTTTGCCGGTTCTTTAATTGAGAACGCTCATCCTGACACTGGACAACTAAACCGGACGGTAAGTGAGTAATGCGGATAGCGGTTTCAACTTTATTCACATTTTGCCCGCCGGCGCCGCCGCTACGGTAAACATCAATTTTTAATTCGCTTGGATTGATCTCAACCTGAACATCTTCCACCTCGGGTAGAACCGCGACAGATGCGGCTGAAGTATGTACGCGTCCGCTTGCTTCGGTTGCTGGAACGCGCTGTACGCGGTGAACGCCGCTTTCAAATTTCAAATCGCCGAACACACTTGTTCCTGTTACTGAAAAAACAACTTCCTTTATACCACCCAGTCCGGCGGTGTCGTTAATATCGATCAATTCAAGTTTCCAGCCGCGAGTTTCCGCATAGCGAGAATACATTCTGAACAAATCGCCTGCAAAAAGAGCTGCTTCATCGCCTCCGGTTCCGGCACGGATTTCCACAATAACATCTTTATCATCATTCGGGTCTTTTGGAAGAAGAAGCACTTTTATTTCATCTTCTAATTTTTCTTTTTTTATTTTTAAATCATCAAGTTCTGTTTCGGCGAGTTCAATCAGCTCTTTATCGGCACCGGCTTCAATAATTTCTTTATTTCCTTCAATATCGGAAATCGTTTTAGAATATTCGTCATACACAGTAATAATCGGAGTTAATTCACTTCGTTCTTTACTCAGCGAAATTAATTTATCAGTGTTTTTTACAATATCGGGGTCAGAGAGGTGATCGTTAATTCTATCAAATTTTTCTTTTATTTTTCTCAATTTCTCGATGAAATCCATACAATCCTTTTCGTTTTTAACCTTGCAAATATAGGGAATTTTGAACGATAGTTGGGTAGAATTACGAATTAGGAATGAAAAATCATTCCATTCCTAATTCATAAACCGGCGGAGTCAGAATCAAAAAATTACCAATCATCAAGTGGATGATTGAATGGCTGCATGACTGAATGAAAACCATTCATCCATTCAACTTCATTCAGCCATTCTCCCGGTTTTTGGGGACGAATATTCTTACCATTTTACTCAGTGGATTTTTGCCAACACACTAATTACACTCACATTCACCTTCCCAATTTTCTTTTCCTTCTTTAATGAGATAGTAAACGATGACAAATCCGGCAAGAGGATCAGCTTGCCAAAAACCCCAGAAATAATTTGCGGCAAGCCCAAGTAGTAGCGCAGCCGAAAGGAAAGCGCACGCGAATGTTTCTTTTGCATCTGCCATAAGCGCGCGGCTGTTTAACTGCCGACCGATTTTCATTTTTGCTTTTCCAAGCAACGGCATTATTATGAGAGAGAGGATGGCGAGTATAATTCCGCCGAGCGATGTTTCCGGCGGATTTCCCTCCCATAATGTTAAAACTGATTCAACAAGAACATAAGAGCCCAGTACAAAGAATGTAACAGCAACAAATTTTTGTGCACGCTCTTCAATTTTTTCTTCATGCTCTTTTGAGAGAGTTCTTCCTTTTGATAGCCGCCAGATTAAAACTCCTCCGGAAAGTGATTCAACAATACTATCCAGACCGAAACCGATAAGGGCAATGCTTGAAGCAATGCCACCCAAAAGAAGTGCGGCAACAGCTTCAAGAATATTATATCCTACGGTAAAAAACTCTAACCGCAGTCCTTTTTTATATAAGCGATCGGACGTTAGTGAATTTTCGATACTGTTATCAAGCATAAAAATTCCTAATCCAGCGGTGGGCTTTTAATTTTTCTAATGCAGCGTCGGACAGTTTTCCTTTTTCAACTGCTTTGCAATTTGCCAAAAGATTTTTTTCACTTCGCATTCCGGGAATAACGGAAGTAACGGCGCTAAAACTTGTAATGTAACGCAAAGCAGCTTCGGCAACATTTTCGGTTTCATCTTTCACGTCTTCGTAAATTTTCATTACTCTTTCATGCACTTCTTTTTTACGGGTTCCACTAAAATATTGATTTCTAAAATCTTCCTTCGGAAAAATTGTTTCAGGAGTAATGTTCCCGGTTAAACTTCCTTCATCAAAAGGAACTCGTGCAAGAATTGCAATTTTATTTTCTTTGCAGAAAGAAAAGAGTTGATCGGTTGGCGATTGATCGAAAATATTAAAGATAACTTGAAAGCTGTCGATGAGTCCGGTTTTTCCCGCATCAATTCCATTCCACGGCTGGTGATCGTTGATTGAAATTCCGAAGAAACGGACTTTTCCATCTTTCTTTAATTGATAGATCGCTTCTTTCCATTCGTCTTCTTGCGCCCATTTATCGTTCCAAACGTGAAACTGCTGAAGGTCAAGATAATCTCTTTTCAAGTTGCGCAAACTTTTTTCTGTTATTTCAATAATATGCTCTTTGGGAAAACTATCGGAGAAAGTTGACGAATCACTTGCAGGCCATTCATATTTTTTAGAAGGAATTTTAGAAGCGATGAACAAATTTTTACCCGATTCTTTTTCCACTTCGCCTACAAGTTTTTCGCTGTGACCCATTCCATAAACATAAGCGGTATCAAAAAGCGTAACGCCATGCTCAACAGCTTTGTGCAAAGCTTTTTTTGATTCGGAATCTTCTGCTCCAATCCACATTGATTTTCCAATTCCCCAACAGCCGAAACCGAGAAGAGAAACTTGTTCTTTCGATTTTGCAAAATTTTTATAAATCATTTTTAACTCACGTTTTTTCTTCTAATATTTTCTTTATTTTCTACCATCTAAAATATAAATTTTCTTGTTGAAGTTAGTCAAGAAGAACGGGAATTATTTCATACGAACTTGTGTTTTAATGATTATGAAACGAAGAACATTTGTTAAGAGAACGTTTAAATTATCAGTTGGAGCTTTTTTATTCTCTCCTTTGATGACGAAAAAATATGAAACTTCCGCCGCGAAGCCGTTATTCAAGCCTCAACCTGATTTGTGGAAACAAAATGAAATAAATATCGCTTGGCTTGGTCATTCAACTATTCTTTTAAATTTTTACGGAAAATTAATTCTCACCGACCCGGTGTTACTTGAACGTATCGGAGTTTATTTCTTGGGAATTACTTATGGACCTTCGCGTTTTACCGCGCCAGCCTTAACCGTTGACGAAATACCAAAACCGGATTTACTTCTTCTTTCGCACGCTCATATGGACCACATGGACTACCAAACGCTAAAACAAATTTCAGAAAAATTTCCAAAGCAGATTGATTGCTTGACTGCTTACAACACTTCTGATGTAATTGAAGATTTAGAATGGAAATCACTTAAAGAAATTGACTGGACTGACTCGACGGAAATCAATGATATAAAGATTAAAGCGATTGAAACAAAACATTTCGGCTGGCGTTTTCCTTGGGAGAGAGACCGTTCGAAAGGATTCATGCAAAACGGCAGAAGCTATAATGCCTACATCCTTGAACGAGAGGGTAAGAAGATTTTGTTCGGCGGTGATACCGCGATGACAGATAAATTTAAGAAATCAAATGAATCAGTTGATATTGCGATAATGCCGATTGGGGCTTATAATCCTTGGCGATTCAATCATTGCACTCCCGAAGAAGCGCTGCAGATGGCAAAAGATATAAAAGCAAAAGTTTTTATACCGATTCATACCTATACTTTTAAGCAAGGAATTGAACCGATTGAAGAACCGCTCAACCGGCTTACGGAGGCTTATAAAAATTATGGAATTACTCTCGGCATTAAACAAATTGGAGAAACATTTTCGCTTCCTTTGACTTAATCACCCTCGATCATAATTTCATCGACAAAAATAAACGCTTTGTCACCGCTTCCTTTGTGCCATGCGGGAAGATCATTAATGTTTTTTGCGAAGACTCTTAAATATCTTCCTTTTTTATCCATGCTTCCCGATGAAATATTTACAATTTCAGTTTCATCATTCGGGTCAGAAGCAGCAATTTTTTGTGAAGAAATTACCTCGAAGGAATTCCCGTCTGATGATAGAGAATATTCAACTAACTCAGGCAAAAATATCCAAGAACCCTGGTTACGCAAAAATCCGGTTTGGATTGATTTGATAGAAACTTCTTTTCCCAAATCGATGAACGCGTCAAGATTGTTCGGTTGAAAGCCAAGCCACTTGCCATCGCGAAAATTTTGTGAACCGCGAACTCCATCAATTAGTGTATTCTCTCCGCCGCTACTATAAAGGCGATGAGATTTTTCAGCTAAGGCAATCGTCGGATAAAGAGTTCCATCTTGTACAAAAAAAGGTGAAGAAGGATCGCGTACAATCACTTTGAGAAAAGTTTCTTCCATAATTTCCGATGGAGGAAGAACTTTATTAAACGCACGCGCTTTTAAAGTTGAGGTTTTATCGATAAAAAATGGTTTTTCGTATAACGGAGAAGAGAGCGCCGGATCGCTTCCATCAAGGGTAAAATGAATTTTGGAATTTTTAGTGAAGCAATCAAGTTCAATTTTTTTTGTTGAAGAAAAGTTGCGAGCATCGGAAATTACAGTTGGTGCGAAATTCCATTTTTGTTCTACCGGTTGAAATGTTGTTTCTGTAATTTCAGAAACCGGTTGATTGCCATTCCCTTTTCCCCAATTTTTATTCGGAGAATCGGATAATTTGAATTGAAGAACGCCGCCATTTTCGATATCGGAATAACGCAAAAAAGATTTCTGATATTTCTCTTTATTTAACGATGCCGATTGAATGTAAATATTTTTGTTCGAGTTATTTTGCGTTTCAATGATAAACTTTTTCCCGTTTTCTAAATTCATTGTGATCTTGTCAAACAGCGGACTTCCAATCACAAAAATGTTACTTCCGGGAGTAACCGAATAAATTCCGATCGCGCTTAAAACATACCACGCAGACATTTGTCCGCAATCTTCGTTTCCGCAAAGTCCATCACGGTTTGCCGTGTACATTTTTTTCATAATATCGCGAACTCTCGATTGCGTTTTCCACGCATCACCGG
>Ga0172379_10010047_pt1 | contig 11549 bp, 16 predicted proteins | sample GrowelOW334metaG_FD_119756 | JGI IMG/M metagenome (GOLD analysis project Ga0172379, IMG submission 119756) | Groundwater microbial communities from an aquifer near a municipal landfill in Southern Ontario, Canada - Groundwater well OW334 metaG | ecosystem: Environmental > Aquatic > Deep... | reverse complement strand
GCTGGGAATGAGGGCAATGTCAAAAAAGCTCATGAAATTTTCGGATCGGTAGCCCTCGGTCTTTGTATCGCGCTCGCGGCATGGCTCATTGTTCGCGCCATTATTTCCGGCCTCGGCGTTTCAACGACCTACAATTTCTTAGGTTAATATGAAGCCTCTTTATTTTGACGCCCACTCCGTTTGCCGGACGGGGTTTGTAACCCCGTTCGAAACGTTTGAGATAACCACACTCTTTTCGTCTTCAAATGTCATGAACGAGGGTACAACCCTCGTCCGGCGTAAAATTTTTTAAAAAACATGCCTCTCTATTTTGACGCTCATTCTCATCTCAACGACGTACGATTCAATGAAGATCGCGCGCTTGTTTTGTCGCACATGCGCGAAGCGGGCGTGTGGTCGGTTGTGGTCGGCACTGACAAAAAAATGTCTGAAGACGCCGTACTCGTCGCGCAAGAAAATGAAGGAATTTTTGCGGCGATAGGTTTGCATCCGACCGATGATGAAGGAGAAATCTGGAATGATACTGAGTATCGCGAGCTGGCGGGAAAGAAAAACGTCGTCGCCATAGGGGAGTGCGGACTTGATTATTCGCGCGTTCCCGAAGAAAAGCGAAAAGAAGAGGAGGTTCGCCAAAAAGCGCTTTTTGAAAAAGAACTTGAACTCGCCGTTTCGTGCGGACTGCCGCTCATGATTCACTGCCGCGATGCGCATCCGGACCTCATTGATATGCTCGTTTCAAAAAAGAAAGAGTACGGCGAAAAATTGCGCGGAAACATCCATTTTTTCTCGGAAGGCCCCGAAACCGCCAAAAAATATTTTGACCTTGACTTCACGATCTCTTTTACTGGGGTTTTGACATTTGCCAGAAATTACGACGAAGCCGTGCGATATGCCCCGCTCACCCACATTCTCTCCGAAACCGACGCGCCCTACGTCGCCCCCGCACCATACCGCGGAAAACGCAACGAGCCGATCTATGTACAGGAAGTAGTAAAAGCCATTGCGAACATCCGCAACGAAGATTCCGAGAAAGTTCGTATCGCCATGGTAGAAAACGCCTTTCGCGCTTTTAGTCTGTAAAGTACCATAAAATGAACCGTTTATGATATAATTTGCAGATGCGGATATTTATTGATGATTCAGGAGATGCCGGTTTTAAAATTGAAAAAGGTGCGACGCGGTTTTTTGTGATAGCGTTGGTTATTTTTGACGATGATTTGGAGGCGGAAAAGACCGCGCTTGAAATTAAAAAACTTCGTCGCGAATTGGGATTTCCCGATGAGTACGAGTTTAAATTCCAAAAATGTCGCCGAGCCGTTCGCGAACGATTTTTGAATGCGGTAAAACCGTGCGCTTTCAGAATAAGAAGTATTGTGGTTGATAAAAAACTCATATATAGCGAAGAATTAAAGAATGACAAGAGTTCATTTTACAGCTATGTAATAAAGATGGTACTGAAACACAACCAAGGGAAAATTAAAGATGCGAAAGTGCGAATTGATGGAAGTGGCGATCGTGTTTTCAGGAAAAAATTTCTCGGGTATATTCAGCGAGAATTAAACCCTAAAGGAGAAAATATTGTTAAAGATTGCAAGCTTCTTGATTCAAAGGGAAACGTTTTGGTACAGTTTGCAGACATGACAGCAGGCAGTATTCGCCGTTCGTACGACGCCGACAAAACAGACAGGGAAGTGTATAAGAAAATTATTAAAAAGCACATAGAAGATGAGTGGTTGTTCCGATAACAAAAAATAACCCCGAAGGGTTATTTTCAGCCACGTTCCTAGATCGGTTGTCCCGACCACGCCACCGTCCGGCGACAGTTCGGAATACAGGTTTTTGTAAGGCAATAATATACCAAAACAAAAGATTAGTCAAGTCAAGATTGTTGATAACGGTGTCGTCCATATTTGCATCCTTCGTAAAAATTCGTATATTCGTATCTGTGGCGGGAGCTTGCAATATATGGATATATTTGTTAGTATACCGCTTATGGAAAACGAAGAATTAAAAGAGCTGGAAACAGAGCTCCGTGTGTATGAAGTAGGCTTTCTACTTCTTCCTTATGTACAGGAAGCGGATCTCGCGCAAGAAGTCGGTCGCATCAAAGAGGCGATCGTTTCGGCCGGAGGAACTCCGTTCGCCGATGAAAACCCGAGGCTTTTAGCCTTGGCTTATCCGATGTATAAAGTGTTTTCAAACAAGAAAACCAAGTTTGAAAATGCGTATTTTGGCTGGATTAAATTCGACGGCGAACCGAAAGGCGTCGCGAAACTCAAAAAATCCCTTGATGCCGAGGCAAACGTTTTACGTTTCCTTATCACCAAAACCGTGAGAGAAAATACCCTCACGAGAAAGCCCGCACCGTTCGCTTCAAAACCGATTAAGCCCGCGGTAAAGGAGGTCGTAAAAGAAGATGAACCGAAGGAGGTCATCAATGAAGCGGAATTAGACAAAACAATCGACGATCTTATTGTTTAATAAAACATCATGTATCTCAACAAAGCCTTTTTATACGGAAACTTAACGCGCGATCCTGAAATAAAAGCACTGCCTTCAGGCACAAAAGTTGCGTCGTTCGGACTTGCCACGGCTCGCAATTGGAAAGACAAAAACGGGGTAAAACAAGAATCAACCGTCTTTCATAATGTCGTCATGTTTGGCGTACAGGCGGATCTCGCGGCGCAGTATCTGAAAAAAGGAAAGCCAATCTTTGTAGAGGGTCGCATTGAAAATCGCAGTTGGGACGCGCAAGACGGCACGAAAAAGTATCGTTCCGAAGTCGTCGTTGAGAATTTTCAGTTTGGCCCGTCGCCCATGCCGTCCGGAATGCCACAGCAACAGGGTGGAAGCGCACAAAAACCGCAAGCGCCCGCAGCCGGAGCGAAAAAAAGCGAGCCGATGGAAACCATCCAATACCCGGAAGAGGAAGTTAATTTAGAAGACATACCATTTTAATGTTCAGCAATATTATGCAAAAGAAAGAAGTAAAACAGTGTTATTTTTCTTCAAACAATATCAAACACATCGATTACAAAGATGTGGAGCTTTTGAAGAAATTCCTTGATCCCTACGCGAGAATCATCTCAAGGAAGAAAACCGGAACCAGCGCCAAAAACCAGCGCAAGCTTGCTTTGGCGGTAAAAAACGCGAGATTCATGGGACTCCTCGCTTTCGTCGGAAGATAAAAAACCAAAATTCAAAAAAAACGACCCAGTAAAATGTGTCGTTTTTGGAAATCTTATTGGCACGAGGCAACTTGGCGGAAAAATTTTGGAGGTCGTTCCTCCCGTTGGAGGTGCGACCTCCAAAATTTTTCCGCCAAGTTTGCTTATCTCTATTTTTATCACTCGCCGAGCAGAAACAAGGGCAGTCCTTAAGGAGGGCGCGGCCGCCCGGGGAAAGGACTGCCCTTGGTGGAGCGGATAATATCAGATCCTCTCCAAAATGAAATCAGTGCGTTCCTCCGGCGTCATCATCGGCACGGCGATAACTTCATACCCGAATCGAACATACGCTTTCCGTATTTCTTCATGAACCGCGCGCGCAAAATCCCGATCTTCGATCCGCGATCCGTCCGTTTCATAAAAGGGAACAGGGTCAAGCAGAAAAATTTTGTCATATCGGAATTTTCCAAATAAAGTAATAGTCTTTGGAATGGTTACCTTTTCCAGAACGGCATAACCGTATCCGTCAATGAGTCCGCGGTCCAGAAAAAGCACTCCGTATCGCTTCGCAAAAAACTCCCTCCAGAATTGTTTCCACGCAATGACTTGCTGAAATTTTTTCGGATTTATCCACGGAAGAATATCGCTTCCTTTTGCCGCTTCTTTATCAATAATTTCTCTCGCCAGCTCCGGCAAGATCGCATACCCGCGCTCGGCAAGAATATTCAAAACCGTAGTTTTCCCCGCGCACGGCCCGCCCGTCAACACATATCGTTTCATTTTTATCTCCTCTCAATAAAAAGAACTTTTCCGTAGTATATCAAATAAATATTTTTTTGCAATTTTTGTTTTTTTATGATATAAAAAAACGAGAAATGGGGTCAATATATCCACCGAGGGGGTGCTTATGTCTGCAATTTGCCAACAATATCTCCAATTTATCGCTTGGCCCAATACTCAACCGCACGCGGTAGCAGTGGAGGGTCGCGATATTTCTAAGGTGGTCATGCCAGATCAATATACCTATGCTTTTTGTTTTTTTGAACTCGTTGAAGAAACCGTGGAAATAGACGGAGAAAAAGTTGATTTGTCGAGTGTTCGTCGGAACGAATCGCCAATCTATTATTACGGAGCCAAAGTCTACACTCAAGCGCGGTTTGAAAAAGAAAAACCCGTAAAGAATTGGAAGAACATTCTTCAATATGTTAAAGTGCAAGGATGGAAGAAATTCATGATCATCCGTACAGGAGAAGCGTTTCGTTATAATGGAGACGAAATAATCGTTCCGTCGAAGGAACAATAAAAACAAAGAACCCCGCGTCATGCGAGGTTCTTTTTTTAAATCTATTTTCTATTCTCAATTTTCCATTCTCGTCCGTCGGGATTACTTCTTATCCACCCGTTCCGCATATTCTCCCGTATCCGTATTGATCCTGAGCACATCGCCTTCGTTGATGAAGAGGGGAACGTTCATGGTAAGCCCTGTTTCCATCGTGACGGTCTTGCTGGCTCCGGTCGCGGTGTCTCCTTTGACGGCAGGCGCGGCTTCGGTGACTTTGAGCTCCACTTTTATCGGCAATTTAACCCCGATATATTCATCATCAAACAGCATGGCTTCAACCAGTGTGTTGGGCTTCACATATTTTGCGCCCTCATCAAACATACCTTCGGCCAATTTGAAACGTTTTGAAGGGTCTTTCTCCTCGCAGAACCAGTATTCGCCGCGATTTGCGTACAAAAATTTGATATTTTTCGTTTCGATATCGGCCTCCTCCGCCTTTTCGGATTGATGAAAAGAGTGTTCTGTTACTTTGCCGCTGATGATATTTTTAAGCTTCGTCTGGTTGACCGGTTTGCGCATTTGCATCCGGAAAACATGAGAAGAGAGCACCTCGTACGGCGCCCCGTCCATTATAATACACTTTTTCGGTGTAATTTCATTGTATTCAAGCATAGGAGTATTCTAAGCAAAAACCGCCAAAAAGTCAAAACTCTTTTTTGACAATGTAACCTTTCTTACTCTATTATAGTAATATAAGTCAGAGAGACACAAAAATGGGAACAGACTATCAGAATATGCGAGACGAGGAACTTTTACGGCTCTCTATAGAACGGCCGTCCGTGTTTGAAGTGCTCGTAGAACGGTATCAGGCGCCATTTTTGCGGAAAGCCCATCGCGTGCTTCGGAATCATGAAGATGCGGAAGATGTCGTTCAGGAAGCATTTACCAAGATTTACGTCAATGCCGCAAGATTTCAGTTGCAGGAAGGTGCGACGTTCGGTTCCTGGGGTTACAAGATACTCTTGAACACCTGTTTCACTTTTCACCAGAAAAGGAAAAGAGTTTCAGGAAAGAGGGTATTTCTTGAAGACGAAGTCCTCTACAATCTTGGAGATAAGTTTGATGAAGGCAAAGAAGCGGAACTGGGAGATCTCGTCGCCACATTGTTATCACATCTGCCGAAAAACTTGCACCGAGTTCTTCATTTGCATTTCATTATGGGCTACAAACAGCAAGAGATCGCCGACATGGAAGGGGAGACCCTGGGCGCGGTCAAGACAAGAGTGTTCCGAGCGAAACAAGAACTGAAAAAGATCTACGCGATGCAGAATGGAGAATAATACTTAAAAATAATTTCTAATATCTAATTCCTAATTCCCAATGAACGTCGACGACATTTGAAATTTTGACATTATACATTTTATTAGAAATTAGAAATTTGAAATTTTTAAGAACATGTCCCACCAAATATTAAAAAATCGAATAATGCGCCGCGTATACACCGTTTGGGTGTTGAAAAAGCTGGTCTCGCCCACCTCCATGAAATTGCTGGTACTGGCCGGGGTTTTGAAGCAGTCATTTTTGATGGTATCTGTTCCGAACGTCATCAAAAATTCACCTTCCTTGTGGAATCCCGTTGCCATTTCTGAATTTTTCAGCCGAGCTTTTCTCAATACCGAAATATCCGTACAGCTTCTTTTTATCGCAACTCTGGCGCTTACGTTCTGGCTCATCCGCGATGCCATGTCCAAACCACTCACCCTCGGTTATCAGAATCTCAAAAAAGCCTAACCCAACCCCCCCCCATTTTACGACCCAAACGCCCCGCAATAATTATTGCGGGGCGTTCTGTGTTTGCCGTTCGTTTGCGGTAAAGCTAGCTATTTTTTTGGATTTCTCCGTATTTTGTGGTAATATGCGGTTATGGAAAAAGTAAACAAAAAAGTCTATTCATATTCTGTTTTTTACGAAGCTGACCAAGAAGAAGGCGGTTATGTGGTTTCCGTGCCGGCTTTGCCGGGTTGTTATTCGCAGGGAGATACACTGGAAGAGGCGGAAGCAAACATCAAAGAAGCGATAGAATTATATCTTGAAAGTTTAAATGCAGAGAATGAACCAATTCCCGAAGAAACCAGGGTATTTCAAGGAATGGTATCCGTGGCTTTTGCATAATACCGGAATATGACAAACATCGTAACTTGGGGGTCGTTCCGCTTCGTTCGTGCGGTGCGACCCCCAAGTTCGTCATTGTCCGCGCACTTCCTCTTGTCGGCTTTTTTGAAGACCGACAAAAAGGAAGTCACCTTATTCTTATTCATGGAACGACAAAACGACGCGTGGTTGTCCCCATGCACCAAGGAAAAACAATCAAGAAATCGCTTTTATTTGCCATAATTCATGACACGGGATTGACCACTGAAGGTTTTCTTGAATTGCTATAATCTTCCCGCAAATAAAAAATACCCCGACTCAATGACGAGTCGGGGTTTCAGATTGGTTCTTTCTTAATTTTCCCAGCTTTCTGGGGTTAAAACAGTGATTTCTCTTACTTCAGCAACCGTCACTTCCTTCATGTGATGACCAGAATATCGAGAATCATACCTGCGCGCCTTAAAAGTGTTCTTTGCGATTCGTAGAGCTTCCTCGATAGCTTCCGCGTCGGTCGTAGCCTCTAAATTTACACCAGATCCTTTCCTTTCACCTTTAATCATCTCACCAAACATTGCAACATATTTAGTCGTTTTCATTTTTGCTTTTCCTCTTTCAAATTACAATTCGGATAATTTTTAAAAAATTATCCACCTTTTTTATCGTTTTCAGCATACACCAATATAATAATTTTGTCAACCAAAATACAAAAAAACGCCTTAAATTAAAGCGTTTTTTTTGCTTGTCATTCGTATTCTATTTTCAATTCTCTATTTTCTATTCTCGTCTATCGTCTACAGTCCCTCATCCATTGCCTCTCTTGCATTCGTCGCCTCTTCTTCCATTTTTTGCATTATCGTTTTGAGAATTTCATCGGCGACTTTTTTGTTCGCTTTATCGCGCAGGAATAGTCGAGTTGCATCATATCCACGACCAAGCGCGATGTCGCCGTATTTGTATGACGAGCCGGATTTTTGAAGCACTTCATATTTTTCTCCGAGCGCGATGATCTCGCCTTGCTTGGAAATTCCTTCGTTGTACATGATATCAAATTCTGTCTGGCGGAAGGGAGCCGCTACTTTGTTTTTGACGACCTTAACACGCGTGCGATTACCCATGACCTCATCGCCTTTTTTGATTTGTGCAATGCGGCGAATATCCAAGCGTACGGAAGTATAGAATTTCAGCGCTTTGCCTCCGGGCGTCGTTTCAGGATTACCGAACATAACGCCGATTTGCATGCGGATTTGATTGATGAAAATAACCAACCCTTTGCTTTTGTCCACAATAGCCGTCAGTTTGCGAAGTGCTTGTGACATAAGTCGCGCCTGTTTGCCGACATGATGCGCGCCCATTTCACCCTCGATCTCGTCTTTCGGCGTCAGTGCTGCGACAGAGTCAACCACGATCACGTCTATTTTTCCCGATCGCACTAAACTTTCGGTAATTTCAAGCGCTTGTTCGCCTGTGTCAGGTTGAGAAACGAGCAGGTCATTGATATTCACGCCAAGCCGTTTCGCATATTCCGGATCAAGCGCATGTTCCGCGTCGATGAAGGCACAGATCCCACCCTTCTTTTGAGCCTCGGCGATGACATGCAAGGAAAGGGTAGTCTTGCCGGACGATTCGGGTCCGAATATCTCAATGATGCGCCCCCTTGGAAGCCCTCCGATGCCGAGCGCATGGTCAAGTCCGATGGAACCCGTGGGTATGGCGTCAATCCCCGTTTTTGGTTTGTCGCCGAGCTTCATGATCGCTCCTTCGCCGAATTTGGTTTGTATCGCCTTGATCGTCGCATCAACGCTCTCGTTCGACTTTTTGTCCTCCTGTACCTTTTTTGCCATAAAAATCAGTTAAAAGTTTATAAAGTTCATCAAGTTCATCAAGTTATAAAGTTTGTAAAGTCCGTCCGTTGTCGCATGGTTCGCACTTGATAAACTTTATAACTTGATGAACTTTTTACTCTTCCGTGTACACTATTTGTCTTATTTTTTTTACCTCTCTCCCGAATCGATCTGTCGCTTGGGTTTCTATTATATTCAGTCCGGGGTGTAAAAGCAATTTTTCCGACCAATTTCCTTCTTTATCGGTAAAAATTTTCCTTCCGTCAATATTGAGAAAGGCGAGATTTTTTGATGTTCCGGAAACGCTTATCAAGGCGGAAGCGAAAGTTCCTCCGTCTTTTGGTGCAGATATGTTCACCACAGGGCCCTCCAAAAAATCCTTCGTGCGAAAATAAGAATAGCCCAAAACAGTAACGAATAAGATCGTTACTGCCGATATGCCAAGCGCCCTTTTAAGATTCGTTTTCATTGTTTGCCGATTTTACATCATCTCATCAAATCCCTCTTTTTCCAAAAGCTCGTCAGCCTGCGCCTCCGCGCTTTTTATCAATATTTCCCGCGCCTTGGAACCGTTTTTGGGACCAACCACTCCTTGTTCCTCCAGAACATCAATGAGTTTTGCCGCACGCGAATATCCGACCCCGAGTTTTCTTTGCAGGTATGAAGTAGAGGCTTGTCCTGAGGAGATTACTTCCGCTTTTGCCTTTTCATAGAGCTCGTCGTCCACGGAGTCTTTTGATTCCTCAAGATTTGAAGTGAAAATAGTATCTCTTCCCGGGACGTCAACCAAATTGATGTATTCGGGAGGAATATCTCGATATTGGTCTACGATATATTTAACCACCTTTTTCAGTTCCGATTCCGAAACATAGGCCGACTGCAAGCGGATCGGTTTTGGCATATCGCCGGAAAGATACAGCATGTCTCCCGCGCCGAGCAATTTTTCCGCTCCGCCCGTGTCCAAAATAGTCCGCGAATCGATCTGAGAGGTGACTTGAAGCGCGACGCGGCAGGGGATATTCGCTTTGATAAGACCGGTGATGACATTGACGGACGGTCTTTGCGTGGAGAGAATGAGATGAATACCGACCGCGCGGCTCATCTGTGCGAGGCGGACGATCGCACTCTCAAGCTCCCGAGGAAATGTCTGCATAAGGTCGGCGAGCTCATCGATGATGACAACGATGTAAGGCATGCGCTCGGGGATTTTTACGGAATCTTTCTTTGCCTCGCCATAGCTTTCTTCGGAGGCGAAATCTACGGATATTTCTTTTTCCTCTTCTTCTTCGCTTCTCTCCATTTTCTCTCTTTGTTCTATCGAAAACTTTTCCAACTCGTCTTTTATTTTTTCATGATACGATTTGATGTCGCGGCATTTTTCCGCTTCAAGCACATCGTAGCGTCGATCCATTTCCCGTGCCGCCCAACGGAGGGCCGCGAGTGTTTTCTTCGCATCGGTGATCACCGGAGTGATGAGGTGGGGAATTCCGTTGTACATGGTAAGCTCAACGCGTTTCGGGTCTATCATAATGAAGCGCAAATTTTCCGGCGGATTGCGATAGAGAAGGGAAGTGATCATGGTGTGCACCGTCACAGACTTTCCCGATCCGGTGGCGCCGGCGACAAGAAGGTGTGGCATCTTGGTGAGGTTGCCGAAATGCGTTTTTCCGGAAATGCTTTTACCGAGAGAAATGAAGAGAGGATGTTCCGACGAAACGAATTCCTGGGAAGCGAGAAGCGAGCCAAGACCGACGGTCGTCTTCGTGCTGTTAGGCACTTCAATGCCGACGAGTGATGTTCCGGGGATCGGCGCCTCGATACGGATCGGGTGCGCGGCGAGAGCGAGAGCGAGTTCGCTTTGGAGTCCGACGATGCGCGAGAGCTTCACCCCCTCTGCCGGTTTCAGTGCGTAGCGAGTGACGGATGGTCCGATGCATATCTCGTCCATCTCAACAATAATGCCGAACTGCTGAAGCGTGCGCCGGATGATATTTGAGTTCGCTTTCATGTCGCCGACGCCCGGCTTGCCTTTGTCTTTTTCAAGAAGGGAAAGGGGAGGCGGATTGAACTCTTTGGTCGTAATGCTATTTTTCAATCTCTCGAATCTTTCCTCCAAAACATCCTCCTCTTCTTTCTTTTTTATAAAACCGAAAAGACCTTTTTTCTCGGTCGCCTCAGTGGAGCTTTCATCGGGAGAGGCGGGTTTTGTCTCAAGCACTGGAAGGGAGACGGCCTCGTCTTTTTTTGGTTCTTCTTTTGTGTTTGGAAGCATATCAGAGTCGATGGTTCCATCCTCTTTTTTCTTCCAGAAGAGCAATCTTTTGAGGAAGGCAAAGTGTTGTCCGCGCGGCGCGGTGTCAAAGAGTACGATAACGGAAATGACCAGAAGCGCAAAAAGAAACAGAACACTGAAAGGCACATCAAAAAATTTTACCAGCGGATATGAAAATATTCTCCCGAGAAATCCTCCCGAGTTTTCCCACGGAGCGAGAGCCAGTAGTCCAAGCCCCGAAAAAACAAAAAGAGCGGAACCGATCGAACTTCGCGCGGCAAGGTTCGGCTTCACGGTTCTCATAAAAGAAATACCAAGAAGAAGAAAGAGTATCGGCAAAAGGAAAAACCCAACCCCTAAAAGTTCTTTCAACGAGGAGTAAATAGATGTTCCCGCCATCCCCGCTTTTCCAAACGAAGCCATGATAAAAAAGAGGGAGAGAATGAAAAACAGAATGGCGATAGCGGTAGAAAGAACTTCTTCGCTCAACATCGGTTCCTTTATTTCCTCAACCTCAAGTTTTTTTGAAAGTTTGCTTTTATCAAATTTTTTCTTCTTCATATCCATTATAATATCATAAAATTGTCAGCTCCGCAGTCTCACAAAAGTATCTCCTCGCGCCACAAAAAAATACTTTATTTATACTGCAAAAATAGCGGAACCAAGGGCAGTCCTCAAGGAGAAGTGGAGCGAAGCGAAACGACGGGGAGAGAACTGCCCTAATATTAACTTAGTCACCGTATTGTTGATATACTATTGTTATCGCATGTACCTTTGCGGCGTGTCGGGCACTGCCCTACGCGTTTACGCGTCTCACCAAGAATACGCGCCGCGAG
>Ga0172379_10010046_pt1 | contig 11550 bp, 16 predicted proteins | sample GrowelOW334metaG_FD_119756 | JGI IMG/M metagenome (GOLD analysis project Ga0172379, IMG submission 119756) | Groundwater microbial communities from an aquifer near a municipal landfill in Southern Ontario, Canada - Groundwater well OW334 metaG | ecosystem: Environmental > Aquatic > Deep... | reverse complement strand
GCAAGTGCAAGCGTCATAATTTCAATCGTAAGCATCTGGGTTTCAAGCACATCTTTTTCTCTCTCCAATTCATGCAAGAATTCTTCATCGGTGAAATTGCCGGCTAATCTTTCCTCAGCCAATGTTTTTAATGCCTCTTTTTCACCTTCAAATATCTCGTTGATGTAATCAGGTATTACATGCACGTCGTCTTTAACCGCATCAAAAGCAGCGGTTTTCATGTTAGTAAGTACGTCACCAATATTAAAACTCATTTTATACCTCATTTAAATTATTAAGTTACTTTACTCAATTTCTTAATCAAGTAACCCCGGCATTTATGCCGGGGATCAAAATATGAAAAAATACCCGGGCTTTAGCCCAATATTAGCAGTTATTTTGGCTAAAGCCATTTACTTTTTTTGCTTATTATCCCACGACCTGAAGGTCGTGGCAATTCAATATACTATTCTGCGTAAGGTGCGTTATTATTAATTATTTTACTTTTAATTTTTTACCTCTTCACCTTTAGCCATGGCAATAAAAATTCTTTTGAATTGCGACCTATGACTGTTAATTATCGCATCGCTGACTTTATCTTTTTTCTTGTGCTCCTCTTTATCATCGAGCCATAATTTTAAGGCAAGTTCATTTTGTTTTATCGATTGATTATTTAACGCGCGTATTTCGTTTTTGGTCAGGAGCGAATTAAGATCGGCTTCAATTGCCAAATACTTTTCCTTGGCTTTTATATAGGTTCTTTCGCTCACATCCATTTCTTGAAGTTCGATAAAAAATTTATCTACTTCACCGGCAATTCTAACGATCTCATTTTTTACAGTCTCATCATATTGAGCTACATATTGAACCGTACAACTACTTGTTAATAACAGGACCAATAGTAAAAGTATATAATAATATTTTGAAATTGCATTTGTAAAAACATGATCGGTTTTCATAATGGTATCTCCTAATTATTTGAATGTTTTGAATCTATTTTTTTCATTTTCCACACATTAGGCAGTTCACCGGTTGTTACCCGTTGTCGCCGCGGGTCATCTTGAGTGAATCCTTCTATGCTTTGTTTAATGTCTTCGTTAATAGAGCCGTTTAGATAATAACTATGTTGTGCAATACCGGTTACAACATCGGTACAATCGATCTGACATATTTTATTATACAGTAAATCTGGGTGAGCGGCTCCGTTAGCTCCAAGCCGCTCCGGATTTCCCTTGGTTGCATCCGACATCTATGTTTTCCCTTTTCCTTCCTCTGTTGGTTTTGTCGTTCCATCTCCTTTCTGCAGTTTCTTTCCTACTATTGTTTCAAGTGTTCCCAGCAGCCACCGTTCGGAAAAACCAGCAAGGAATGCAAGGAGCAAAAATAGTCCCGGTTTGGGATACTGATGAATTACTATTGATGCCGATGTTGAATCGGTAACTATCATTGGTAAGGGCATTCCAAACACTTTCGGTTTATAGGTAATGGTGGCTTGGAAATACTTTGCCGTCTGTTCCTGACTTAAATAAAATGTATTACCGCTTATTACTTCCGGTCCTATCGGCGAGATGAGAATAAGATATAATATTAGTGCCCCGATTCCCCCGAGTAAAGGCTGCGTATAAGTGTAGAGAGAAAGTAAAGAAAATGCGGGAGGTTTAAATTCCAAAGTTTGTATCGCTAAGATGCGGCTGAAAAAACCGCCTAATACACCTATCACTATTGCGTAATGAACAAGAGGGTCTCGTACAATCATGTAAGTAAATAACCACGCAAACAGCCCTATGATAACGGTAATTCTAATAAACCGTTTCATTAGATCATGCTTCAGATCATTCGTCATGAAATTAATACGGCGCGCTTCGTTAATTTCCGATGTGATTGTGTATAATAGTTTCCGCAAATACTCCGTATCTATTTTTGAAGTGTCGGTAATAGTATCAAACTCAGCAAGTTTTTTCTCCCACTCAGTTTTATCTTCTACTTTAAGTATATACAGATTATTGCGGACTATAGAAAGGTAGGATAGAAGCGATGTTAGATCGTACAAACGGAGAAGATGCAGTTCTATGAGATGAATATACGGCCATAATTCAGCGTAAGTCATCTGTGTACGGGCTTCGCAAATTAGTTTGTCAATTTCAATGATGGTATCTTTTTCCTCAGGAGTTTGAGTCTGTTTTGATTCTATAATTGATTTCAAAACATTGTATTCACTTTCCGTTTTACGAAATGCTTGTTGAGCTTCCAGGTAGTAATGTTTTCTAAAAGTGAAAAAGCGGGAAAAAGCCGCACTTTTATCAGCAGTCCAATACTTGGCTCTTTCGAACCAGCTTTTCTTCTCTTTACATTTCTGATCTTGAGAATCGCCTGCCTTGCCGTCAGGTATGTTTGGTTGATTTTGTTTATCAGTTCCCATTGTTTAATCTCCTTTTGTAATAAAATATTTTGATTAATTTTATCATACCGGTTCACAGGTTAAACATTTACTTCCGTTCCGTTTGCTATTACCGGAAGTTTATCCAACTGCCAATTCTCCGCGGTCATCTGATCTTTAAAACATTGCGTTCTGTAAATGGTGCGCTGCAGAATCGGGTTGGAATGATACTTCAGCCACTGATGGCGGATATCAACATAAGATGTTATCCACTTCTTTTCGTCACCTCCTTTTGCAGGTGGATACTCGCCAAATCTTTTTCTTAAAAATGCCGGGATACTTCCCGAATGAATGTAGCTGTCATAAATTACAAGCATACTCAGCGGAAGATCAAAACCGTTCTTTGTAAAAAATTCATATGCTGGATTGTAATATGCCAGATCGAAAAATTCATCCTGCGTTGAACGCATGATAGCATCTTCTTTAGCTGCAGTACGAAGAAGATCTTTAAAAATTTTGTCATCAACCAAAGATTCCTTCCCGATCTTATCGATGTACTTCGAGAATTGCTCAGCATAAACACCGCTATTGCGGATGTACAGTTCAATAAGCTTTGCAAGATTCCCCTGCTCTGTAGTTTGACTCCGCCCATACGTAATTTGCCTTGTACCGTTTTTCCCATCCGCATAAATTGATATTTGGTTGTACTTCCCGTCAGGTGTACCTGTTTCAAATACATTAATGATACGTTCAATCAGTTTTTTATTATTCTCAGTTATCATAACATCTCCTTCTGTAGCGCCATGCCATGGCATGGCTCAATAAAAAAATAGTTTAATTTGTAGAGACACGCCATGGCGTGTCTCTGTGTTTTAACAGATGCACGTTTTTTCCCATGTAGAGCCATGCCACGGCGTGGTTCTACCACATGTCAAGGCTCTACATTTCTAAATTATCCGGAACATTTTTTTCAACATCCCATTTAATTGGGTTATCTGCTATGTATTTTCTAATCGCATATAACTCCCCTTCATTTCTTATTATCCTATCATAAAATTTTGGTTGCCAGGCAAAACCGGTAAACTTATTTTCTTTGCACAAATGCTTTACTCCTCCTTTATAGTGATTGATAATCATTGATAAAGAATTTTTAATCGGTTTACCAAATTCATTTTGTAGAGCCTTGCCATGGCAAGGCTCTACAACACCATGGCAAGGCTCTACATCATGGTCAGGTTCCGCATGTTCTGTAATTACAACAATCCCATGCAGATGATTTGGCATTACAACGAAATAATCTAATTCAACTTTCGGATAATGTTTAGGAATATCTCTCCAACACCTTTCCGCAATTTTCCCAACATCATTCAATTTCATTTCACCGGAAATAATTTTGCCAAAATATTCATTGTGATTTTTTGTCGCGATTGTAACAAAATACCACCAGGGTGTTGAATAATCCCATCCCTTCAACCGGATAGATTCAACTCGATATTTGTTGTGATAATATTTCATAATTTTATATTGATACATGCCAAAACGTAACACAACTGAATTAAACTAATTCTTGTTATTTCATCTGTAGAGCCATGCCATGGCATGGCTCTACGGTCAGATTAGAAATTCGACATACGAATTTTTCCATCATCCCGATTTACCAGAATGATTTTTTAGTACAGCGATACCCTTCAGGGTATCGCTGCTGTTTGTCGTGGCGTGGGAGTGTGCAGTCACGACGATTATTTCTTCATAGTTATTTCGGTTCTTCCGGTGGTGGTGGAGGTGCGTCACTTCCTCCGTTACGGCTGCCACCTTTATCATAGATCATTCGCGCCGTTTCATATTTAGAATACAAGTCGGAATCACTTGTGCTAAAACTGAACATCAGCTTATCAAGTACCTTAAGCTTAGCATCCACTTTAGTAAGGAGTTTTTTACTGCTATCTGAGGCAGATTTTTTGCTCCCCTTACCGCTGTTAACACTTCCAAATTTTTTGACGTAATCATCAAGTATTGCTCTGCCGGCAGTCCGCTGTTCTCCGGTTATTCCAAAGGGAAGAAGCTCCTCACCAAGTTCATCAACCTTATCAAGAATATCTTCAACCCTCAGGGGAATCTCGGCTATCCTCATTCTCGTAAATGTACTGCTGCTTATATCGGCAAACGTTAGTAATTCCAGATCATTTTTAGAAGCTGCATAACCATAAAGCGCTCCCGCAAATGTAAGCGCCGAAGTAATTAGTCCGTTTTGAGAATCATCACGGGAAACCACTTTCCCTTTTGTTCCCTCATTTACGATCTTTTCATTCAATTCGATCTCCTTTTTAATCGAAATGATATCCGAAAATGCTGTTATCAGACCGTTAGTCCCGTAAACGAATTCTTATATTCTTCATAGAATCCTGAAACAGTCCCAAGCATTTCCTGTTTGTTTTTTTCACGTGTATTCATACCAGAACTCCTTTTGTTGTTATTGAATGATTTTGTAGAGCCATGCCATGGCATGGCTCTACGTTGGTGATCTTTTAATTAGCTTCAACAAATGGTCGAAATGGAATTTCGACCGTCGAATGCCTTTTTTTGCTTAAAATCGAACTAAATCCTTAAAAAACCGATTGTAACGTCTCTCTGAATCAGTGCGAGCATCGTTTGAACGTCTGCAAGGTGATTCTGAACAAGTGTAAGTGTGCGTCGAATCACTGTAACAGCTCTCTGAATCAGTGTCAGCATTCTCTGAATGAGTGTAACGGGTCTCTGAACAACTGCGAGATTGCTTTGAATCACTGCAACCTCTCTCTGAATTGCTGCTAGCATGCTCTGAATGACTGCGAGGTGACATTGAACAAATGTCAGCATGGTCTGAATGAGTACAAGCGTCTTCTGAATCATTGCGAGATCTCTCCGAATCAATGCAAGATGGCTCTGAATCATTATCAGAATTCTCTGAACTGATGTAACTATCATCTGAATCAGAGTCGCTATTGTCTGATTGAATGTCAGCTTTTGTTTCTTGTGTGAAACTTTTTAATATCCGACCGCAATTTCAAAGAACAGATACGTAAGTATTCAAAACACCATAACCATTTTTCTAAATTTTTCCTTCACAACTCATTTCTCAATTTCATAACCTGGTAAACCCAAACCAAAGGTTTATTCTGTAAAGACGTTGCGCGCAACGTCTCTACTCTTAATCTAAAAATATTTTTCCATTCATCTGTTCATCCGTGCGACCAACCACACATTCATGTTTAAACTTTATGTAAATATTTATTCTGCTAAAAAAGGATCACTTGCTTCCGGGTAATAACTCTACACTACATAAACCGAATGTTTCTGCGGAATACCGCGTAGTAATTTTAAAAATGGATAGAGGATTAACTGTCCGACAGTATATTCTAACAACAGTACACAGTTAACCCTTTAGTTAGATATACTTATTCGAAGCTGTAGTAATTTGAAGTGAGATGCTAAACAAATCTATGTTTAGCTGAAAATGATTTTGAACCCGATGCTTAAGCGTAACTTTTTCCATAATAAAATACCGCCTAAAAATTTTTTATGATGAAATCAGAAAAGGGGACCCATATAAGAAAATCTTCCCGTTCCCGATTTTAACTTAAGAAATAAATTTTAAAAACAAAATCCCCTTAAATCATTTTTTTTGAAAAAAAGTTCCAAGAGATTGAATTTTTTTTTGACATTCTTTTTAAATAGTGCTAAGTTTGGGAACAAAATTTTAATAGAAACCTCAATGCTTACAGAATTCGGAAAAATTTTCGCTTTTATGCTGATCGCAATTATGTTTGTAATTGTTTCGGTCTTCATGGCAAAACTTATCAGACCTGCCCGTCCAACCAAAGAAAAACACATGATTTACGAATGCGGTGAAAATCCGGAAGGGACTCCATGGGTAAAATTCAATATCCGCTTTTATGTAGTTGCCCTTATCTTCCTCATTTTTGATGTGGAAGTTGTTTTATTAGTCCCCTGGACGGTAGTTTATCAGCAGTATGGTTTAGCCGGTTATTTTATCGGTGTAATTTTCTTATTCTTTTTAGGTCTTGGAATGGCTTACGAATGGAAGAAAGGGGATCTTGAATGGGCTCGCCCATATCCTCAAAGTTCTAAAATGAAAAATTCAGTGCAAGAAGTTGACTCATCTTTATAAATGTGGTTAACCGGACAAAATAATAATGAATAACTATATTAGAAGCACCGAAACTTCATCATTCATTATTCCTTCTTCGATATTCGGAGTTCAAATTAGTGAATATGTTCTACAACTATCAAATGATTTTATAAAAATAACTGAGTAGAGAATGGGTCTTTTAGATACAGAATTTAGTGACGACAATATAGTTATTACAAAAGTTGATGACCTTTTAAATTGGGCGCGATTATCTTCCCTTTGGCAAATGAGCTTCGGACTCGCTTGCTGCGCTATCGAAATGATGGCTACTTCCGCTTCCCATTATGATTTTGACCGTTTTGGCGTTATTCCCCGCCCTTCTCCTCGTCAAGCCGATATTATTATTATCTCCGGAACAGTTACCCTTAAGATGGCAACCCGCATAAAAAGACTCTACGAACAAATGCCAGACCCAAAATATATTATTTCAATGGGAAGCTGCTCAAATAGCGGCGGACCATATTGGGAACATGGTTATCACGTGTTGAAAGGTGTTGATAGAGTTATTCCGGTTGATGTGTATGTTCCCGGTTGTCCTCCGCGTCCGGAAGCTTTGTTAGAAGGACTTTTGACCCTTCAAGAAAAAATTAGAAATGAATCATTGGTAAAGAAAGCCGTATGAAATCCTCAGAAGAAATATTTGCGATCTTAAAAGAAAAGTTCGGCGATGCCGTTCTTCAGCTAAATACAAAGTTGCCAAAAGAAGCAGTAATTGAAATTGCACCGTTAAAGGTAACAGAGATTTGCTGGTTCCTTAGAGATAATGAAGAATTACAATTTGATAATCTTATTCTTCTAACAGGTTTAGATGATGATAACGGCGAAAAAGTAAAATTGGAAGACGGTACAACAGAAACTAAAGGTGGGACTCTATCAGTAGTTTATCATTTAGAGAGTATGAAACTTGGAAATAGAATTGTTCTAAGAACCGCGACCGGTAGAGAAAATCCTGAAGTTGAAACCGTTAGCAAAGTTTGGGCTTGCGCGGACTGGCATGAACGCGAAGCGTATGATATGTTTGGAATAAAATTCCTTAATCATCCCGATTTACGCAGAATATTGATGCCCTACGATTGGGAAGCCGGTTATCCCTTAAGAAAAGATTATAAGAATCCGGAATTCTATCACGGAATGAAGGTTCCGTATTAATTGATCTTTCGTAAAAGAAAAATCAACTTGTTCTAAATAAAATTAAAGTCCAAAAGCATGGATGATTGAATGCAAGGATGAATGGTTTAAATTTCTTTTAGAAAGTTTTATATTGAACCAGATTATGGTTTTTCATTCAAGCATTCAATCATGCTTTAGTTCAATTGAAAATTTATATGATAGCACTCAAAGTAAACTGATTACTGACAACTAAAATATTATGCTAAAAACCGAACAAATGGTCCTTAATATGGGACCGCAACATCCTTCAACTCACGGAGTTTTAAGATTAGAATTAGAACTCGAAGGCGAAGTAATCATAAATGTAAAACCTCATCTCGGTTATTTACACCGCTGTTTCGAAAAACATTGCGAAGCGATGACTTATCCCCAAATTATCCCTTACGTTGACCGATTAGATTACCTCGCTTCTATGAATAATGAAATGGGTTACGCAATTGCCGTTGAAAGACTCCTTGATATTAAAGTTCCAGAAAGAGTTGAGTACATCCGTATAATAATGGCAGAATTGCAAAGAATTGCATCTCATATGGTAGCAGTAGGAACTTATGGAATTGATATCGGCGCATTTACTCCTTTTCTGTATCTCTTCCGTGATAGAGAAAGAATCCTTACCTTATTTGAAAAAACGTGCGGCGCCAGATTACTTTACAATTACATTTGGGTTGGCGGTCTTTCACACGACCTCCCTATCAACTTTGTAAATGAAACAAGAGATTTTTTAAAAGACTTTAAGAAGACTGTCATAGAAGTCAATAATCTCCTTTCGTACAATAAAATTTTTATTGAAAGAACGGCTAATGTTGGTGTTCTTCCTGTAGATTCTGCAATAAATTACGGCATTACAGGTCCAAATCTTCGTGCAAGCGGATTGAAGTGGGATATTCGCCGGAACGATCCTTATTCCATATATGATAGATTTGATTTTGAGATTCCTGTTGGAGAAGGAAAACACGGACAAGTCGGCGATTGCTGGGACAGATATTTCCTTCGCGTTCAAGAGATGGTACAAAGTATTAGAATTATAGAACAAGCGTTAGACCAACTTCCCGAAGGCGAAATCACTTCTGCTTTACCAAAAAGAATTAAACCGGTTGAAGGACAAATCTATTCGCGTGTTGAAAACCCGAAAGGTGAACTTGGATTTTTTATAGTAAGCAAAGGACAATTGCAGCCATTTAGAGTGAAAGTCCGTCCTCCGTCATTTATTAATCTTAGCGTACTCGGAGAATTGTGCAAAGGGCATCTTATTGCAGATGTTGTTGCTATTCTCGGAAGTATCGATATTGTATTAGGAGAAGTTGATAGATGATATACGAATTTCTTGCAAACTTATTTGGTAGTGACATTATCGCATCCTTTATTTCTGGAGCGCTTCCGTTTGTTTTTGTCGTGCCTTTCGCTCTTTTTGCCGTTTGGCTTGAAAGAAAAGTCTCCGCTCACATGCAGGATAGACTTGGACCGATGAGAGTTGGTTATCACGGTTGGCTGCAGACTGTTGCCGACATTTTAAAGCTTATCCAAAAAGAAGATATTACTGCAACAGATACAGATAAAAAACTTTTCAATATTGCACCGGTGCTGGTCTTTATGGGAAGTTACGCTGCATTTGCTGCTATTCCCTTTTCTTCCGCATACATTGGTTCCGGTATTGATCTTGGAATTCTTTACATCGTTGCAGTTTCAGGTTTGGTCGTAGCAGGAATTCTTATGGCGGGTTGGGCTTCCAACAATAAATATTCACTCTACGGTGCAGTTCGTTCCGCCGCTCAAGTTGTTAGTTATGAAATCCCAACAGTGATAGTAATCCTCACTGTTGTAGTTGTTGTCGGCTCGTTAAACTTGACAAAAATTACTGAGTTTCAGACAAGTAGATTTTGGGATTGGATGATCTTCGGCGGAAGTATTGCGGGAATAAAGAAATTGATCCTTCTCCCATTTATGGTTATCGGATTTATAATCATATACATTAGTTCTCTTGCCGAAACAAATAGAACACCGTTCGATATTCCCGAAGCTGAATCTGAATTAGTAGGTGGTTACCATACGGAATATTCCGGAATGAAGTTCGCGATGTTCTTCCTCGCTGAATATGCAAATATGTTTGCTGTTTCTGCAATTGCGGCAACTTTGTTTTTGGGAGGTTATCATTCTCCGTTTGGATATTTCGGCAATTTGACCGGAATGATCTGGCTTGTTCCCATCGAACAATTCTTCTGGTTCACTGCTAAAGGAATTTTCTTCGTGTTTGTTCAAATGTGGTTAAGATGGACTCTTCCCCGTCTCCGTGTTGATCAGTTAATGACGTTGTGTTGGAAATATTTGATCCCTATTGCTTTCGTAAATTTCTTAATTGTTGCATTAATAATGGTTTTATAATTAATGAGAGAATATTTTAATAATATAAAAGACGGATTACTTACCGTATTTATCGGGATGAAGATCACGTTTCTTCATCTTTTCACTCCGTCGGTAACCATACAATATCCAAGTGTAAAAGTCCCTATGGTTGAACGAGTGCGAAACCGACTGTATGTAAATATGGATGACTGCATCGGCTGCGACCAATGCGCGCGTGCTTGTCCGGTAAGTTGCATTTCAATTGATACCGTAAAAGGTTTACCAACTGAAGACCTTGGCAAAACTTCTCAAGGGAAGAAAAAAGCTTTATGGGTAACCAAGTTCGATATTGATTTTGCCAAATGCTGTTATTGCCAATTGTGCGTTTTCCCTTGTCCTACTGAATGTATCTACATGACCGATGAGTACGAATTTACCAAATTAGAACGTAAAGATTTATTATATCACTTTGCCACTCTAACACCGGAAGAAGTAGAACAGAAGAAAGATAATTTTCAAATATTTGAAGCTGAAAAAGCGGCAGCAAAAGCTGCGGCTCCAAAACCGGTTGCACCAATTGCAAAACCTACTCCTCCGGCGGCGGCTCCAGAAGAAAGTAAACCAGAGAATTAAGTACTATGAATTTAGCAGACTTTTTATTTTATGTTTTTGCAGTCATAACCTTAGTTTCGGCATTCTTTGTCGTAACGTTTAAGAACATTATTTATTCGGCTTATTCCCTTATGCTTACGTTTCTTGGTGTTGCCGGCATTTATGTTCTTCTTGGTGCTGACTTCATCGCCATCGTACAAGTGATCGTTTATGTTGGCGGTATTTTGATTCTTATATTATTTGGCGTGATGTTAACGAACAAAATCCAGAATGTACCGATTAAAACCGAAGCTTCCTTTATTATTCCGGCTTCAATCACCATCGGCGCGTTCGGCGGAATTTTGGTTTCTACTTTCATCAACACAAGATGGAAATCGATGCCGGCAGAATTAGCAAACTCAACGTTATCGGATGTCGGTCACCTTTTAATGAACGAATATATTTTGATATTTGAATTACTTGGAATTCTTTTGCTGGTTGCCTTAGTTGGCGCGGCAAGTATTGCGAGGAAACAGTAGGAACAACTATGACTTCAATCGGTTTACAACATTATCTCGTCGTTAGTTCAATCCTTTTTTCACTTGGACTCTTCGGTATTGTTACAAGAAAAAATGCCGTTATGGTTTTAATGGGAATTGAACTGATCCTTAATTCAGCAAACATTAATTTTGTCGCTTTCGCCCGATATGGGAATTTCGGATTTGACGGTCAGTTAATTGCTTTGTTCGTTGTTATTTTAGCCGCTGCCGAAGCCGCAGTTGCCTTAGCCATTGTATTAAATATTTACAAGAATTTCTCTACTGTAAATGTTGATGAAATAGATAAATTGAAAGAATAATTTTTTATGAATGGATCGAACTTAATCACCTTATCTCTCTTTATT
>Ga0172379_10010045_pt1 | contig 11551 bp, 8 predicted proteins | sample GrowelOW334metaG_FD_119756 | JGI IMG/M metagenome (GOLD analysis project Ga0172379, IMG submission 119756) | Groundwater microbial communities from an aquifer near a municipal landfill in Southern Ontario, Canada - Groundwater well OW334 metaG | ecosystem: Environmental > Aquatic > Deep... | reverse complement strand
TACCTCCCACTTTTAGGTTACAACAAAACCCCTCTGCTCATCAACTATGTTGATTCGCTAAAGGTGTGGGGCCTCCGCCCCCACGCCCCACCACTGACTACGTCAGTGGATTAGTTTAAGATTCAACTATCTTTTATTTATAAGAGTTTACTATCATGATTTTCATTTCAAATCTACTAATTCAATAAAAATCTTTTATTTTGCCGGTGAGAAAAAACTAAAATCTATTTGACAGCGCGTACTGGGAGTGCCCGGCAACTTCCGGCGCTTGACTGGTAATCGCAGTACTGTCCATCGCCGAAATTGAAGTAGGCGGCCTCGAAGCGCCTCTCCCCACCCCCGCTCAAACCGAAGCCCCTCTCAAGACCACGCGTCTCAGAGGCCCAAACTAAATAATTTATTATCTTTATTTTATCTTCATAAGCGTCACTTGTGTACAATTCCTCCAGTTCGTTTAGTGTCGGCAATCGCCAATCTGTATAACCACCACCATGGTAATTCTCACAATAACTCTTGGCATCTCGCCAGTTGATATCACTCCCATTGTCTTTGGCAGCCCACATTAAGTTCGTATTTGTATCCAATACTGTCCCATTGTCGTAGGCGACGAATCGGTAATTTTCTACATTCCCAATTATCTTTTCTAATAGTATTTCGCTGGTACCGATAGTCTTACGAATAGCGTTTACAGCATCGTCAAGGGAACAGTTAAACCATTCTTTCCTAACGTTGAAATTTTTGAGTTCTTTATGTGTACGTTGCTCGATTTCTAACGGTTCATGAACATATACCTCATACTGAAGGTCATATGGGTGAGGTGATCCAGTGTTGTCCAGTTCATTAGCACGTAAAATAGGGTCCTTTAATGTATAACCAACCTTAATTAGACCAGGCATTGCCTTATTTGATATTACATAAACCCAACCACGCACACTCAAAATGACACCTCTTCGGTATAGAACTTTAAATTCAATAGCATATTCCACAACGAATAAATTGATATACTTAAGAATGTTATATATCAAGGCGATTTTTATGGTTGCTGCAATGAGAAAGATAAATGCATAAGTTCCTGAAATCATTTAAAACTTAGTACAAAATGTTCGTGAGCAAGTCGCCTGGCCCGAGATATTCCACATCGAGATAGTCCTTGTCCTCTGCGACGCGCGCGAGGGCAAGACCAAGGCGCTTTGCGTTAAGCGGTGAGGCTAGCCTCCCAAGCCGCGTAAAATCCGCACTGAGGACCAGGGTCCTGCCATCCTCGTCGAGCAGGCGGACGGGCGTTCCGAAGTCGGGGTAGACATCCGCCCAGCGGACTTTGATGCTATGCTTACGTTTACGCCAAGTGCGGCGACGGGCTGGCGCTATGCTCCCGAGGAACTGAAGCCAAAGCCCATGCGATTGCGCCGTCGGCCATTCCGGGTTATCCAACCGGCCCGCGACATCGCCGCTTCGCAGCCACCGCCGTAACCCGCGCATTGTCGTGAAGTCGGCGCCTGTTTCAATCACGGCACTGATAGCTGCAAGGCGCGAGCTGAAACCCGCATGCATCAGGACCGCGGCCGAGCGGTTGAGCGTTCCCGTCTCGACTGCGGCGACGGCCACGCCAAGATCGAGATCCTCCATCTTGGTGCCGATCTCGAGGACTTCGCCATTCGCGATCGCACGCACGCGCACCGCCTCCATTGCCCATGGAAGTCGGTAGACCAACGTCTGCTCGACGAACTGTAGAACCTCATCTTCCTGTCCTTTTGCGAAGTCCACGATCTTCTCGCCTAACAGCCAGGCGCTGAGGATGGAGCGCCAGTCATCAGGCAAGTCATCAGGTGCAAAGGGTTTGATCGAGAAAGCTTTTTCGGCGAAGGCTGTGATCGCGGCGATCGCCACATCATCGTCATCACTTAGGATGGCACTATTGGCGCTGGTGAGCAGTTCGTTCAATTCCGCAGCCTCTGCATCGAGCTCTTCGCCCGTCACGAGTCCGACCCCGGCAAGGAAATAGCCGCGTCGCTTGGCAGCCGTGGTCTTTCCCCAGATGAATCGAGCCCGCGCGACGAGACCGGCTTTCAGCATCTGGCGAACTGTTTCTTTGCGGTGGAGAAGCCGCCGCGACCACAACGATGAAGTGAGTACTTCGTCGAGTGCTCCCTCGATATCGCCGTCCACAACCTCTTGTTCGCCAAGCATACTGAGAATCGCTGTGTCTAACGTCGTAAGAAAGCCAACCCATCGACTTCTCTCCAATTCAGACTGTTCGAAGCTTTCGGTTTTAAGCACCGGGAAATCCCAGATAGTATTGCCTGCTAGATAGGCAACCATGCCCTCGACGCTCTCAGGCTTATGCTTCGCGACCATCCTCTGAAGTAAAGCGAGGAGCAGACGGAGAAGGCCACTCTCCATCTCCTTGCCTTTGACGCTCTCAATCATGGCCTCCCACGCCGCGCGCCGTTCCGAGATTCTGTCGAACATTGGCATTAGAACCACTCCCTCGACATCGACATACGCACGCCCGGCGCGACCAACGACATTGCGAAATTCTGAGATATCGATGGGGTTTCGGTTGCGTATTAGCCCATGAAAGATGAGGGTTGTTGCTGAAAGATTGAGTCCTTGTGCAAGGGTCGGCGAGGACACGGTGACTTTAAGCACGCCTTCGCGTAGCAGTCGTTCTACCTCTTTGCGAAAGGGCGTCGGCAACGCACCATGATGAATGGCAACCCCGAGCTGCAGGCATTCGAGAATAGCGCTGCCCTCCCCTAACCATTCTGCGCCTATCGCCAGCGCATTTCCCAAGATAGCGGTATCGGCCTCGAGCACGGACCCAAGGACACCCCGCTTGGCAAGATCGACGATTGTCCTGGCAAAAGGCTCTACCGATCTACGTTCTGGGCAAAAAATTAGCACGGTATGCGCTTCTGCAACAAGTGACCACGCGGTGGCAATGCAGAGTTCTCTCTGGTCGGCAGGAAACTGTCTCGTTTTTCGACCTCTTGGTAAAATTGGGGTCAAGAACTTTTCGACGAATGGCTTCTGGGTGCCAACAGAGATTTCCAATCGGGCATGATCGCCTCGCCAAGCGACCTCGCCATAGCGAAGACGCGTCGGCCGCCAATCCTTTTTGACCAGCCCCCCGGGCTGGTCACCGGTCAGCCAGGCCGTGAAATCTTCAAGTTGGTTGCCATCGGGCAAGATCGCGGACAGACAGACGATCCGCCGACCAGTCCCATCCGCACGTTGCAACAGCCGCTGAATCTGTACCTCGTAGCGCACTTCGCGCTCCGTGAGGCCGATCATATGGCCTTCATCGAGAACGACCAGGCCGACATCGTTGAGCAGATCGGGATCATTGCGTAGCGCAAAATCGAGCTTCTCGGGAGTAGCCACTATGATGTCACTATCGCGAAGGAAGTTTTCATCGACTTCGCTGACGCCGATTGCCCCGTAGAGGCTGGATACAGTTTTGCCTAGCGGCTGAAAGGTCCGCTGAAGCGTCACCTCAGTTTGCGCCGAAAGAGCCCGCAGGGGAGTCACAAACACGATACGGTGCCCTGAGGCGAGGCATGCAAGGATGCAGAGTTCCGCGATACGGGTCTTCCCCGCGCTCGTTGGCAGTGACACCACCATATTGTCGGTAAGATCCAAGGCGCGCCCGGCAGCTTCAACCTGCGAGGGCCAAAGATCGATCTCGGCCCGCCCGCGCCGAAGCAATGTAGCGATGAATAGCTCTCTATACTCGGTCCAATCGACCAGACTGTCATCAGGTGGTGTCAGCGGCAGCCGCTCATGAAAACTGGAGGCCCAGAGCCCGTTCAGTAAATGAATCGTGAGCCTATGGCACCACCATTGTGGCACGAGATTGAGATCGCCCGCCGATTCAAGGCCCATGTGTAACTTGACCAGCGCGGTGGTGAGAAGCTCCCGTTCCCCTCGCTCGAACGCCAAGAGCGCCATGCCAAGCGCCCCTAGAAAATGGTCTGCCAGCGCGACGTCAACTACGTCGAACAATCGCTCTCCAACGTCTTCTTCGTCTTCCGCGGCGAGCCCGTCAGTCTCGGCAAGCATGCCTATCAGCGCGTCGTCGGAGGCATGGCCGCTCAAACGATTCTTCGCGATCAATGCATCGAGGCCGTCGATATCGCGCAGCATGAGGAGTGCGAGAGCCCGCTCCGGATTGCTTAAATTGGCTGTCGTCAAGCTGTCATGCAGTAGAGAATAGGCTCGAGCGGAATAATGGGCGAGATGGTAGCAGGCAGCGGCCGTCAGGCGATGAAAGTCGCGTTCATTGTTGACCTGTCCCCGCGTGACCACTGCCTCGATCGCTGACGCTGCATTCTCGAACGCAGACTGGGCGATCTCCGACTCCTCACCTTGATCGAGCAAGCGAAGGCCCTGCATCAGTAACGTATAGGCGTATGCAAGCAGATCATAACTCAGAAAGGTCGAAAAGAGAGGCGTGTTGGGTGGAAGCGCACCATCACGCCAGATCATCGAGCGTGCTTGACCTTTGGCGAGCAGGTCGTCCCGAAATCCCGGCGCGGTTGCTTCGCGGATCAGTTGAACGATAGCTTCAGGGTTTGTTGCCATCGGCGATCACTTTCTCGAAGATTTGTTTAATGAACGCCTGGTGGGTGGTCACTCTCAGGCCAATGGCGCGCTGAGGAATCTTGCCAGTGTAGGCCTGCAGATTGGCGGCCAATATCTTGCACGGATCGTTGCCAGTGAACGTGAACATCATGTGCGACAATTGCTTCAAGCCGATCCGGACCTTAAGTTGATGCTGGTCGATCAGATCTGAAAGATCGATCTGGCCGGTCTCGTAGAGGCGGTCGGCGACGAACGCGAGCGCGTGCGGGGTCGGCCGGCCGTTACTTGAGTCGAGAGCCTTCCGCGCATCATCGACCGTCCTCTTGGTGAGGCTGGCGCGGCTCTTGACCTCACCTTTAAGAAACTTGACCTTCACGTCCGGATCAATCCGGACAGCCAGGATATCGTCACCACGCATAGCCATTTCGCGATGGTCCTTCCAGCGTAGCTTCAGCACGCCAATCTTATAGCCGGTAAATTCCGTTACGAAGCTGGCCGCGAGGATCTCACCTATGTCACCGGAACGGGATTTAGTGCCTGTTGGCAGCTTCGTCGCCACATATTCCGCAGCTTCGGTTTTACCCAGACGGTCGAGGATGCGGGAAACCCGGCTCGCTGCTGCATAATGGCCGGGAACGACGTCGGCAACGGATGCGACCGCCAAATCGAGCTGGGCAGCATCGGCTTCTAAATAGATGAGTTTGTGTGATTTAATTTTTGTGTCGGTGTTTTTGCACCAACTCTTGATGTTGGCCAATTCGATCTATCCCCTTTTTCCCCGTCCAATACATAATTGCTTAAATCAACGGTAGTATCGCGGTTTAGCGACTTATGTGCTTTTATAGAACTACCCCAACTATGCCTAATTACAGAGCTGACCCAAGGAACGGTGCTCGCGGGCCGCGCATAACTCGGCTGGATTTTGCGCCACTCCGAGATTTGAGCTCCTGTAATGCGCCATTGCCGCCCGAAACCACCACCTACTCTGAGTCTCGTCTCAGTAAATTGTAAATCTCTGAAACTCCCACGTCTATCCCGAGGTCCGTAGAACCACCAAGGCGGTCTGCCATTATGGGGCCATGTCATGCCGCGTCGGCAGCACTATATTTAGTGCCATACATGTAGAATTCTCTTACGGTTTGCCGAATTTATCGGCGAACTTCCCATTCATCTGGAACAAGGGCAGGAGGTTTCGTCCATGGAATTTCAACCATCGAATGCTGAAACCAGTCGTCGCGCAGATTGGCGTGTTCAGTTACGATAATCTGGAAGCCAGGGACTTCCTCAGTTGCAAAGTGATGCAGCATAGCAAATAGCTTGCGGACCTTTTCAAGATCGGCATCCCTTTCAGTTTCTTCGACAGTGCCTGAGGCGGCCTTATATTTCTGTTCTGAAGGAAAGTAGACCTGCGTGGGCTGGTCGAGAAACAAAAAGGATGGTATCGGCTTCTTGTTGCTGGAGGCGAAATAGTGAAGCGCCAGAATCGCTCCCAAGTGGTAGGCTAAATGATTGGCACCCCCTCCGGTTTTATTCATCGGGACTGCCCTCTCAGGCCTGTCAGCCACAACCGTCAAATTGGCAATATCGAGCCTAAATGGATATTCTGCGAACTCAGCTTCAAGTTCCTTAACATAGCGGCTTATTCGATTCGAGATGATGTTGAGAATCGATGTGAGCCGATCTGCACTATCGTCTGCACCGAAGTTTTTTTCAAGTTGGACAACCTGAGCCTGCAAATCATCCGTTCTTGCCTTTAGGGAGATCATATCATCATCGGGACGATAGGTTTCAAGAAAAAGACTTATGCGCCCAACCGTTTTAGCTGCAGCAGCATTTCGGCTTCCCATCGTAGCAATCGCCGCGTTCGCAGCAATTGCTGCTGCAAGCGACTCCTCCCTGCCTCTCAAGCGTTGGGTCAGTTCCAATATCTGATATTCGAGTTTTTGTGTAAATTCCTCTAAGTGTGGGCGTTCTCCTGCTACAGCCATCATTTCCTGATCCAGCGATTGGAGCTCTTTGAGAAGCGCTACGGCGATTGGGGTATCAAGACCGAGATTCTGCGGAGCAAATGGCCATTGCCATTCTCTTGACTCGCGTTGCATAGGCAAGGCATTTATGGATTCCAAACGACTTCGTTGCTCCTGCGCCTCTGTCGTGAACCCATCTTCCTTCTCGGCAAAAAACCGTGTTGCTCTCAGTGTCTCGTTTGCCGCAGCTCTCTCTCTTCGAATTGCCGCTATCTCATCTTCCAGCTCAGAAATACGCAGCGTGTCTTCATCCGGAACCGGAGCGGGCCTCCACCTGGCGATCTCAGTCAGTATTGCCAATGCCTCGTCTGTTGTTTCGGGGGCTATGCCGCGAGTGAGAATGCCGACCTGCTGAGCCTCGGACAATAGTCCCGATGCCCGGAAGTTAAGCTGAGCACTGAATTGCTGTGCCTCTGCGAGTTGCTTCTGCGCGATCTTCAGATCGCGCTTTGCCGCTCGCAGCTTGAAGTCGATTTCCAAGCTATCATCTGGTGCAACACCAAGGAGGATCGGCAGGGTGTCCTTGATGGCTTGCGGCATGAACGGCTCATTCTGCCGGTAAAACAACTGTTCTTTATTTGCGATGAGACCCTGTTTCTGGAAAAGATAGAAGTAGGTGTGCTTGATTGTTGCGACAAATGAATCCCGACTGTGCTCCTGTGAGACCTGCGTTCGATTCGTGGGGATTCCGAGCAGTTCCGAAAGCAGCGAGGCCACGGTATCATCATCGGCGTTTTGCCGGAGTTCGGCGAAGGGGGGCGGCTTTATTGAGGCACCCCTCCTGATCATAGCCCTTGAGCAACTAGCCGCATTTGAAGTAGGTGCTGGCTTTGCGACCAAGACCTGTTCGCCGGGAAACTGAAAGATGACCGCATACCAGGCAACTTTGTCGCGGATAGTGCCTTCAGGAATATTGAACGTACTCCGACCCATACAGTACTCGACGATGTCTGATAGAGCCGATTTCCCTGTGGAAGAACGGCCTGTGATAATATTCAGACCGTTGACTTTCAAGGATATGCGCCGCATTTCCCCTGAATGGCCGTAAATAGCGATTTCGCGGATGTTCATGGTCGAATTCCTAGCGTTGCGTAGATTGTGACCCGATCATTGATCAGAGCTAACTTCCGTCCCAGCAAACGGGCTACCGTTTGGCAGTCTTTTGTGTCTTGTGAGCCCGTGATTGACTTCCGAACTGTTTTGTTCCCGAGTGCAATGTAGCCAGATTCATCGACAACAATAGCTCCGCAAGACATCAGGTAGGCAAAGGCTTCCATTGTGTAGGGAAAGAGACCTCTCGCGCGCTGGGCTAAATCAATCCGGATTTCGGGGTGATCCTGCAAAATCTTGGTGAAGTAGGATTGAGGGGCCTCTTTGATTTGTTGTCGCGTACGCTTGTGGAGACACAGGGGAAGGATCAAAAGTGTCAACGAGTATGGCATAGGCCGTTTTGCCGTTTCGCTGAAACCTTCCACCCCACGGGTCAGAACAAGCCCGCAGAATGCGGGGTTGAATAGATTTCGGATCTCACGAGGCCGCTGGTTCCATGGCTTCATGATCTCCTCCTGTGTAGAATTTCCTCAATCCTCTCCTCGAAGCGGGGATGCCAATGAACGCGCGGGGCCTCATCGTTTGCCAGCATGTGATAACTGCCCATTGTGATGAAAGCGGCCGTCACCCCTGTCCGAATGCGCAAGTTGGGGTTAATAATAGTAGCTAGCTGGTTGAGGAGTTTTCTGCCCGTCTCCTGTAGCAGGTCTTCGGGACTGTTATCTTCCAATTCCTCGAAAACGATTTCCCGGAGTCTCGCCCATTCGTCTACGAGGCGATCATCGTATTGTTCTAACTCACCAGAGAGTATGACATGCTCTCGCGACCACATCCCCCTCTGCTGAAAGGCTCGATAGTAGTCCAAAATCGCTCTCCTGAGTCGTTCCGAGCGCAGTCCAATAGCTCTGAGTTGCTTTACGAAGTAGCGCTGGTCTGAGTCAGGATTCACTCCTTCATCTGGTTCGGCATGTTCAAAATCGATAGGCAGGTTGTCCTCTCGGAATTGTTCCGCAATAGAGCTGAGCTTTTCTGAGACTTCCCATCCGTGCATGGGATCACTCCTCTGCCCGGAAAGAAGGCCGATACACTCATTATTCCACCAGCCTTCAAGACGCTCATAAACCGGGACACGGAATTGAGGGCGAATCGGTCTAAACCTTTCATTGATAATCAGGGTCGGAATGTCTTGGATTCGCTCCTGAAAATCAAAGATCGAGATCCGACGGAAGAAGTCCAGCCACTTGTCACGGGGAAGCTGCTCAAGGAGAACTTTCGTTTTGTCAATGGTTTTCGATTCAGATAATACCAGCACCTTGGACACCCGAGTGACCAAGTCGGTGGGCCGTTCAGCATTCGGCAGAAATACCTCTAAAAAAGAACCAGCAACCACCCGCCCTGTTGTGAATAAAAAGAAAGAAAGAGGCTGCGTCGATGTGTGGTTCTGGATGTAGTAATTGAGCCAGATTCGGACCGACTTCCAGAAATCCGGCGAGAGATCAGTCAGAGTGTCCCCAGGCGCTTTGTGCTTGAGGGATGCCAGAATTCGGCCCTCATCTGGATCGGTGAAGTCGATGTCATCATCTCTTTCAATGAAACACGCAGTATCCTCAGGAAGGCGAAGTGTCTGAAGAAGAGCGTATCGGAACTGGTAAAGGTATCCGAGTGCCGGTTCCACTGCGGAAAACTGATTATTAGAAGAGGGCATAGGCAATTCAAATTAGCTAATAATATTTATAGGGATCGGCATAAGATCGCCACATGACCCATGGCGATCTCTAATAAAAAAACCCCGCATCATTCTGAAACGGGGCTTGTCAGTCAGTCCATATTTTCCTCCAGCTTTACTAAGGGGATGGAATATTCAACTGCTTTTTCTATTTTGATGATACTCGTATCACCATTATCGTGTGAGATCAAGTACAAGAAGGCAATTTATTGATCTATCGATTACAGGAAGGAGGGCGTCGGGTCGGAGAATGGGAATTTGGATTCATTCATGCGCATCTTTCGACCCGAATTCAATGGTCCGACCATCTCATCCCACCCCTCGCTTTGTATTTGGAGCCGAGATTTGTGGCTAATGCGTTTGTGTGGTTACTACGTGTCAATGAATTCAATTATTATATTTGCCATGGACCCGGCGCTTTCCACGTTGCTGGGACAGGCTGATTATTTTCAAGACTCTCTACAATGGGCTTCAGAAAAAGGGAAACTGCGTGAACCGCTTCCTCGAAGGTATCCAGGCCACCGACCATCCGGTTTTTGCGGAGAAAGGCCTTCCATTGAGTCGCTGTCCTTTCATCCTTCATGAAAGTTTCAGTAGAGGCAATCGGAACGACCGGAATGGTCGTATGGCGGGCGGCGAATGTTTCCGCAATCGCTGCCGCTAGCGTTTTGCCGTCGAAATCAAACTGCCGGGAAAGCATCCGAATATCCCAGAAATCTTTCATGCGGCTGTTCATGATGCCTCGTCTGACCATCGCCTCGAACTTCTCGGCAATTGAGCTCTCTTTGCTGTATCCATGGATTTGCGGCGCCGGCAGATCAAGAATCGTCGGATAAGCCATCAGCTTCGGTGATGGAACCACAATGTCACCGAAACCAACATCAAGCTGAATAGTTATCCGTGCGGTATCCAACAAACCCCGGAAGTGGACGCGCACCCCTTCGTAGTCAGCATCTTCGGTAATAATCTGTCCCCGGATGCTGTCGGGATCGAAAACAATCCCATCCGGTTCTACCTCATGAAGGCATACTTCCCGAACCATGGCTATAATAGCATCAGTGCTGTTTCGCATCTTTCCCAGCATATCGATGTCCATTGTGGACCGAAACGCCCTCACTTCCCATACCATAAGCATCAATGCACCTTTGAGAATGAATTTCTCGGCGTAGGAAGATCGGGAGAGTCGATACAGGAAACGTTCGATCGCGTAGTATTGGAAAAGCTCGTTGAAGGGACGGGTGGATTCTCGTGATTTGTTGAGCAGACGCTGATGAACAGAAGCGGCGATGTTCCGGGAACTGGGGCTCGTCATAGCATCGCCTCCAGATAAGGGCGCATGACCTTCTCCACACGGCATATCCGGGCAAAATGCATGAGATCGTCGGCCTTGAAGCGTTTCCGCTGCCGATAGAACTTCATGGCTTCCAGGACGACATCGAGACCGATCTTGTTCCGGTATTTGAAGCAGTCGGCCAGGCTCTTCTCAGGATTGTAAACTTTCATGGGTATGCCGTCTACATCGTGTAGTTCGATCCCTTCCTCAAAAGCAGGATCACTAAACCAGAAAATTCGCAGTGGCGGATAATTGAGCCGTGGAGGTTCAACTCCCCTCGGCAGGGCAAGATAAACCTCGTGGGGAATCTCGGTTGTCATTTCGTGATAGGAAAGAGCGGAAATAAGACAGATGACGCCCTTCGGGATCTTCATGGCAACGATTGCCAGATCCGGGTTTCCCATGGACGGCATATCAGCAAAGCGGTACATTCCGCGTCCAAGCCGAACTATCAGTTCCTTATCCAGCATGGTGTAAATGGTTCGGGGATGGACCCCCGCTTTTACTGCTTCGCTCACGCGAAACATTCCGCTATGGGGACTAAACAGCTCTTTCACTCTTTTAATAGCTCTTGATTCAGTTTCTTTCATGATCCTCGTGTTGGATAGAATTACCTACATTAGTTGTTATTTGCTGGTAACTTTATCCATTGTTATGGGAGGTGTCAAGTGGAAATTTAGAGATAGTGAAAGTCATGGTACTTTGTACCCTAAATTCCCGCATTATTGTAACGAGGCAGGCGGCATGACGCCCAATTGGTTGTAGAGGTCCATCTGCCGTTTCGTTGTTTCTCCGACCCTGAGCCACTGTCCCGGCACTTCAAAGCATTCG
>Ga0172379_10010044_pt1 | contig 11551 bp, 12 predicted proteins | sample GrowelOW334metaG_FD_119756 | JGI IMG/M metagenome (GOLD analysis project Ga0172379, IMG submission 119756) | Groundwater microbial communities from an aquifer near a municipal landfill in Southern Ontario, Canada - Groundwater well OW334 metaG | ecosystem: Environmental > Aquatic > Deep... | reverse complement strand
GTTTCTGATCGGCGACCTTGGCGACGCTCTTGCGAACCTCGTCCTCCCACTTCTGTTTGAGCGTGCTGGAGCTTGCCAGCACTTCCGCTGCAAAGTACATACGCTACACCCTCCTTTTTAAAAATGTTTCATGAAACCTTTAAAATAACTGATCATAAAACCTTACCAACATCCTGAAGATCATAAAACTTTATGATACTCGTCCATGAGCGTTGCACCCGAGAAGTATCCCGTTGCCCTGAGCAAGTTGCAGGTGAGTAAATGAATCAAAAAAGGAGCGTGTTTAATAGAAATCGCCGAATTATCCAGACAATTGTCTATGATTAAATCCATAAGGCGTTCTTCCACACCTTACGTCCTGGTATTACGAAACAGACAGTTTGTCAAGGAAAAAAGGACGGGAAGGGTGATGATTGCAGATCAGGAATCAACTATTCCCCTCCGATATCTTGGAGGGGAATAGTGAAAAAAGCGCTATTCGGACAGGATGTTATTTAATCTTCTTTCATGCCCATAAGTTTTTTGGCCATCTTCTTCTTGGCCTCAAAATCCGTCAGGACCATAAACATGAACCGCTGGGTCTGGGGCGCCCCGGCGCCATGCCACGTTCCCGGTCCATGGAGCCCCGCCGTCCAGTGCTGGAGGAATTTGGCGACCTTCATGCGCTTTTCCGCCGTCGCCACCGCCCCGAAGGCCTTCTTCAGTATGGGACCCACCTCCGGGTCCTCCAGGTCTTTCATTCTTGGCGCCGTTACCACCAGTCCGCCGCCGATATCTCCGGCATTCTTCATAATTTCCCAGAAGCCGTGGGCGATGTTGAGCTTGGCGGCATTGCCGAAAAGATCGTCGGGAAGAAAGACGCCCGATCCCTTGGGTTCTTCCCGTCCCCGCATGGCCGCGGCGATGGCGCAGGCATGGGATGTCTCACTGTAACGGACCATATCAATGATCTTCTCCTGGATATGAGGAATCTTTTCCACACCGATGTATTCGGCAGCGAGCATGGAACCGCCGATGATCAGGTCGGCAAATCCCACCTTGCAGGCCCCGCCGCAGTTCATCCGGTGGGCCTTGGCAAACCGGGTTACCATTTTTCCTGCGTACTTGGTTTCACCACAGAGGAAAACCCGCTCCCAGGGAATGAAGACATTATCAAAATACATCGTTGAGGTCTCCCGCTGACCGTAGAGCGGGTTCCCCAGTTCATCTTCATTGTCGCAGGCCTCCCTTTCCGCCGAGTAGGCGTTGTACTGGCAGATGTAGGAGAGACCCGGGACGCTGTTCTGGACGGCAAAGGCGAGGGCGAATTTTTCTTCCCCCTCTTTCAGGCCGCCACCGGGAAGGACCAGGGTTTCATGGGAGCCGATAGCGCCGCTCTGGCTCACCCTGATTCCCCGGACCACGATCCCGTCGTCGCGCTTCTCGACGAGGTGGATGAAGGTGTCGATATCATCCTGCTGAGGTGGTCTTTTCTTCCGGTCCCCCTTGGCATCGGTGATGGCGCCGGAGACGGCCAGGTCGTTGGCCTGGGCGTAGGCGAGCCACTTGTTGAATCTCTCATTGTACTTCGTCCCCAGGGTCTGGTCCATCTCCCAGGTCGTAGAGGCCAGGCTGTTGAGGGCGTCACAGCCGACACAGCGATAGTTGCAGGTGCCCACCGTCTGGCTTGTGAGCTGGGCCATCTCTTGGCGCATATCCAGGTCGTGGATGTTCCGGGCCACATTGAGGTTGCGGTTAACCGGCTCCCCCGTCAGATGGGATGTTGCCACCATGACTTCTTTGTGGGCCGGATCTTCCGCCAGGCCGTAAATGGCGGAGTTGGCCATGACCATGGATTTGGTCACGGGATTTCCCAGCAGGTTCGTTACCCATTTCCCGCCGATATAAACGCGGGGCTTCATTTTTTTGATGCTGTCCAGGTACTCCTTTGCCGTTTTTAAAGCCATAATCTCCTCCTTTTCCCCTTTAATTTTCAGATTTGACTTCTATAAAACACTCCGCCTCCCCCTCTGTGCAGGGGAAGGCAACTATGTTAAGTAGGGCTACGTCTATGATCTCCATCAGCTCCGCCGGCGTTCGCTTTCCCGGCAGAACCAAGTGTAGACGCCGTTCCTTTAATTCCCCTTCCACGATAAGGCCGGTTCGGTAAAAACCCGGAAGCGTTTTCATGCGGAGACAGGAATCGGCAAAGCCCGCAAATGTCCCGGCGAGGCCCTCATAGGTTCTCCAAGCCTTGCCGTCGATCTTGACGGCCATAATCTCCACTCCCCGTTCCTGCTCATTTGAAATCACGTTTGTTCCTCCATTAAACTACATTCTTTTCATAAGTTCCTGGGCCGCCACGTGGATAGCATCCCAGGCGCCGCCGAAGGGCGGGGCGTAGGGAAGATCTAGGTAACCCACTTCGTCGATGCCGAGTCCCGACCATAGGGCGACTGACAGAGCGAAGATCCGCTGGATAGCCCCTTTTTCCCCGATGCACTGGCCGCCAAGAAGCTTCCCCGTAGCCTTGTCGGCAACCAGTTTCACCCCCAGCTTTTCCCCCTTTGCCATGGGCCGGCCGATGGGAAGTCCCCAGATCATGGCGCTAACGGGTTGGAATCCATATTTTAACGCCTCCTCCTCCGTAATCCCCGTGGCTCCTACCTCGAGATTGAAGACCTTGAAGGATTGGGCGCCAACAATGCCGGGAAATACCGTCGGGTGTCCGCCGATATTCTGACCGGCGACGCGTCCCTGTTTGTTGGCGATGTCTCCCAGGGGAAAATAGACCCAGCGCTGGGTCACCCGATGAAAGACCTCGCAGCAGTCACCGACGGCATAGATCCCCTCGCGGGATGTCTGCTGCCGGAAATCAACCTTGATGGCCCCGCTTTCGCCCATTTCCAACCCTGCAGCCTGAGCCAGGGCCACACTGCGACGGGTGCCCACTCCCATCAAAATCACGTCGGCATCCAGATCCCCCTTGTCCGTCTTCAGGACGAGGCGGCTCTTTGTTCCCTTTTCAATTGCGAGGGGCATTGTTTCCGGCAGAAACGGCACATCATTTTTCCCCAACTCATCTACGATCATTTTGGTAAATTCGGAGTCCCAGCGGATGACAGGACGGGGCAGCATATCGAGGACCGTTGTCTGGATTCCAAGGTTTTTCATGGCCTCGCACATCTCCATCCCGATGTAGCCACCGCCGATAATAACCGCTTTGCCACATTCTTTCTCGTTCAGGTAGGCTTTGAGGCGGAGGGCGTCCATCAGGTTTCTGAGGACGAATACCCCGTCCAAATCAGCCCCCGGGATGTCCAGGCGGGCGGCCTCGGCGCCGGTAGCCATAACCAGGATATCGAAGGGGAGACTGGATTTATCGGACAGGCGGACCAGACCTTTTTGGGAATCGATATCTTCCACGCGTGTTTTGATCTTTACATTGATGCCGTTTTTCTGGAAATCTTCCGGTGTGCGGATTACCAGTTTTTTGTAGTCTTTGATTACATCACCGATGTAATAGGGCATCGGTCAGGCGGCGTAGGACACAAAATCGCCTCCCTCGATCATGGTAACATCGAGAGATTTATTTCTCCGCTTGGCTTCGGCAGCTGTGGAAGGCCCCGCCGCCCCGCCGCCGATGACGACCATTTTTTGACTCATTACAATAATCTCCTTTCAGTCTTTCAGATTTTCGACGTTCTTACCAAAGGGCTGCGAAGCCAACTCATTCTTGTCGGAAAGAATGAGTTCGGCCGCTATGCCGGCGGCATCGGTAATGAGCTCGCGGCAGAAAAGCGCGTGATCGCGGCAGAGCCAACTGGACTGCCACTGGGCAGTGAAATCACGACATAGCGTCTTGCCGTACTTCTCGTTAATCCGATTGGGGATGATGTTGAAGAGCCGGTAAAGACCAGGTTTACCGTAAAGCTGCTCCTTGGACTTCATGGCCGCTTCCTTTCCTTCGCCTTCGGGAAGGCTGCTTCTGCCGTGGACGGCGCTTACGGCCAATACGGCGCCCACGACGGCGCCGCAGGTGTCTCCGTACAGCCCGATGCCGCCGCCGAATCCAGTCGCCACTTTCTTTACTTCCGGAGGCAGTCCCGTATCCACCAGACTCAAGACCGCCTCGGTGACACATTCCGCGCAATTATAACCCAGAGAAAAATTCTTCCGGGCACGTTGGCGGATTTCCTCGATTTTTTCATCACGCGTCATAATTTTCCCTCCTCTGTTATGATTGATAGATGGTGATATTGGTCCCTTCGCGAAAACACAACAGGCAGTCTATATTTCCGAGCGATGGAACCACCGATTACATGAAAACGCAATACTGAAAATTTACGTATGTTATACGTAAATTGAGTATGTATTCCAACAATTGGGATGGGGCGTAATTACTACACAGAGAGCAGGTAGGAGCGGAGATTGATTTTCCTGCTCCTCAAACCAATTTTTTTTCTGATGTTGTCCCGGTGGACATCGATCGTTCGGGCCGATATATGAAGCAGTTCAGCGATTTCCTTTGTTGTTCGTCCTTCTTTTATAAAATTTACGATCTTGATTTCCATTGGTGTAAGGTTGGGGTATTTAGAGAACAAGGTGCGCAAGAACGGCGAAATGATCTCATTGATGTGACCCTCGAGGATCGTTAATTGATTCAATTGGCGGCTGTCGACGGATGACAGTTTCAGATTATCAACATGCGGCAGGATCAGCTCTCTCATGTTGCAGAGCACTTTTTCTTCCAACTCCGTCTTATCCTCTTCCCTACGCTTGAGGAGAACTTTAAGGGCGGTGTTTGCGTCTTCAAGATTCCTTGATTTTTCAGATAGTTCCCTTTCTCTCTTTTTCAGGTCTTCTTCCATCCTTTTCCGTTCCGTGATGTTCCGGGCAATACCGTGAATGGAGATGTTTCTGCCGTTTTCCTTCATGATCCGGGTGTTGACTTCCAGCCATACCGTCTCGCCATCTTTTGTAAGGGTCCGGAATTCCTGGGGCGACTGTATCTTGGCATCGTCGTTCTTCTTTTGAAGAAGGTCCCGGACCAGGTCAAGATCATCATGATGAAGGAGGTCGGCCATGTTCAGGCCCTGGAGTTGCTCCGGTTCGTAGCCGTAAGTTTTTGCGGCGGCGGCGTTGCCGGACTGGATCTTGCCGTCGAAATCAAGAATAAAGATAATGTCGTTGGCATTTTCGAAGAGCTCGCGATACTGCTGCTCCGACTGTCTCAGTGCCTCTTCGGCCCTTCTGCGCTCCGTTATGTCGGTGACGATTTCTACAATCCCGGTTATAGATCCCTTTTCATTGCGGACGGGGTAACTGCGGAGCACCCAATTCCTCTTGTACGACAAAATATCAACTACCTCGTGGGGTTTTCCGGTTTTAAGGGTTTTTTCGGCCGGGCAGACGCTACATACTTTGCTTCTATTGTGGAGGGCTTGATAGCAGTGTTTTTTGTTTAGTTGACCGGTCGTTAGCTGGAAGGCGTCATGCATGGCCTTGTTCGCCCAGATAACTCGCAAATCCTTGTCCAGATATAGAACAAGTTCGGTCATCGAATCGAGGATGACGGATTTTTCCTGTTCCGATCTGATAAGCTTTTCAAACAATTGGAGCTGCTTTTTTTCGATTTGCCGGATCTGGGAAGCCATCTTTGTCAGTCTCCGTTCAGGTATTCCTTTTCCCATTTCAGGGAGGCGACCGTACAAAAAATTGTGCTCTGAGACTGCCTGGACAGAAAATAAAACCGTTTGTCTCGATCACTAAAAGCCAAATCAATTAAACAAAGTCAAGATGTTTTTGTCTTTATTGTTGAATCCCCATTTGCATGACTGAAAGGACTATGATAGTCCATCTTCTTGGGATTCCTCGAACCTTTTTGGAAAACAGCATTTATGAGGCACGATAGCGCCTAGGGTCGATCAATTTAATTCACAACAAAAGAAGGGAAACTAAAATCTTGACTGAGCCTTTATTGATGCATCTGGAGAACAATGTTTATCTGGAGGGGGAAGATGCCCTGATCATCATTGATCGGCGCAAGTTGCCCCGGTCCGAAGCAGAGGTGTATTGCACCGACCATGTGGAAGTGGCCCGGGCCATTGAGCAGATGATGGTTCAGGGAGCGGGAGATATTGCCCTCACGGCGGGATATGGTCTTTATCTTGCGGCCAGGGAAATGGAAAGGCAAGACGACGGTTTGGATATGGCGGTACTCAAGCAGGCCGCCGACCGCCTTTGCGCCACCCGGCCGACGGGGTTTCATCTCGCTGTCCTTATGGGGAAGCTCTTAGAGAAGGTCAGAAAACACGCTGGCGGCAAGGCCTCGGAAATTATCCTTACCGTCTTGAACAAGAGCCTTGCCCGGCAGCGGGAGATCTCCCAGGATACGGGCAGGCAGGCGGAAACCCTGCTTGCCTCCGGAGATACGGTGCTCACCCATTGTTTTGCCGGAGCCGGTCTACTTTACATGTTCAAGTATGCAAAAGAAAACGGCAAGCAAATAAAAGCGATATGTACGGAGACGCGGCCCTATCTCCAGGGGGCCAGACTGACGGCCTGGTCCCTGAGTGAAATGGGAATCGACACCACCCTCATCACCGACAACATGGCGGCCTATTGCATGTCCAAAGGAATGATTCAGAAGGTCTTTACCGCAGCGGACCGGATTGCCATGGACGGCGCCGTAGCCAACAAAGTGGGTACTCTGCAATTGGCAATCTGTGCGCGGCACCTGGGCATTCCCTTTTATATCCTCGGCTACGGTGGTCCCGACCGTCGCACCCTGCGGGGAAATGACATCCCCATCGAGGAGCGGGATCCCCGGGAGGTCCTCGAATTCCAGGGGACGCCAATCACCGGCGAACGGGTGCAGGCATATTACCCTGCCTTCGACATTACCCCGCCGGAACTGATAACCGGCATCGTCACGGTATCCGGCGTGCACAAACCACTGAAAATAGCCTCTGCGTAAGCGGTGGGGATGCAAAAACCGTTGTTATCGGGGCAATGCCTCACTGGAGTCGATCGCTGAAGACGTCGACGGCCACGGCGGTGTCTTTTTCGAGGCACAGCATCGATTGGGGAACGAGAAAGCTGCGCATGTGGGCAGGCACATAAATGAGGAACCAGGGATCGCCTGCTGCGTACTCGCCCCGACGGCCGATTATCTTTCCCGTGCGTCCGTAAAACGGGTGCCGGGGGTGGTCCACAACTACAAAATCGCCGAGTTCCATAGGTCGTTCCTCCCAATTTTATCATGGCCAGGTGATGGAAAGATTTGCGCAGATCTCGTATAGATGGCGGCACTTTAACAATCTTTCGAGAGAAAATCTACTTTTATTCTCCATGTTGAGAGGCAAAACGGAATTGGTTAAACGATTATTCGACCCACCCAGGTGAGCCGTTGGAGGTGGTATGCCAATGAAATGGAGAATAACCTTGCTGATAATAAAAGACAATGTGGAGTGGAAGAGTATTTCCTAAGGAGAAACGATGCCCCATCTTTTTATTGAACAGTTTCGCTGCGGCGATAATCTCGCTTATCTGCTCTACGGGAGGAAGGAGGCCGTGGCCATAGACGGCGTGGCCTGGGAGGATATCCTGGATTTTCTTGATAAGCACGGACTTTCCCTGACCTATGTCACCAACACCCACGGCCACTTCGATCATACGGCGGGCAATGAACCGCTCCTGAGCCATAGCCGGGCACAGTATCTGGATCATGACGAGTTTCCTGACGGCGGGGTAATCGAGATTGAGGGAGAATCAATTAAGGTTTACCGGACGCCGGGGCACACGGCGGACTCCGGATGTTTCCATGCCGGCGGCGTCCTGGTCACCGGGGACACCCTGTTCAACGGCACGGTGGGCAACTGCTTTTCCGGTGATCAAAGGGCCTTCCTCCGGTCCATCAAGCGCCTTATGGCCCTGCCGGGAGACACCCTTATTTATGCAGGTCACGATTATGTCCGGGATTCCCTGGCCCTGGCGAAACAATTGGAACCGGATAACCTGGAGATTGACCGGTTCCGGCAGGCATACGACCCCGGCCATGTTTACTCAACCCTCGCCGAGGAATTGCAGATCAATCCCTATCTCCGTTTCAATGAACCGGCGATTATCGACCTCCTCAAGGAACATGACCTTCCCCGCGCCACCGAGGAAGAGCGGTGGCTCTCCCTCATGTCTGTTGAGTGAAAAGGAAACGTAAACCTTAAAAAAGGTGTCAGCGGAGGGTCAGTCGGTAGGATTTGATTTTTAAGATCGGATGATAGGAATGTTTTGATTCGGCTAAGGCGGGAAGGCCCATGTCGCTTTCCTTGTTGATATACAGGTACTCTTTAAAAAGGTGTTTCGCGCATTCGTTGTCGAGGTACTGGTAGAGGCCGCGGATGTGGGGCAGGGCCTTTTCGAAATTCATGACCCCCATGTCCGGACGCAGATGGGAGGAGAGGCAGAAGGCGCAAACCTCCCCATCAATGCGTACGTAAAGTCCCTTCATGTCAAGCTGTTCATAATGATTAAGGGCGTTGATAACGGCCTCCTTTTCACAGGCCAGACTCAAGTCCTGATCGACGTCGCAGTTCCTAATTTCACACCATTTTTCAAGACAGTCCAGGCATTCCTCAACTTCAGCGGGTGATATCGGTCCGGTAACCACCCGGTTCGGCTGGAGATAATCCCGGGAAAACTGGTGGAGCAGATTGCGTTTTTTGGCGTAACGATTGCCCTTTAGCTGACTAAGATCCTCAGTCAGATAGACATAGTCGTCATATTCCGGCTGTTCGGAGATAATGAAATACTGGCCGATCTTTTCCCTCCCCATCTGTTCCAGATAATCCTCGGGGACCGACCCAAATTTTCGGTAGCCGGTATGCAGGGCAAGGGCGGCAAGCTCTTCCGGCGCGGGCAGACCGCTTGGTCCGACCGGCAGGAGCAGATGGTTTTCTTCCGGCCGGCATCCCGATTCATTGGCGATGATGATGGAATTACTTTCGATGGCGTAGAAGGTCTGGAAGACATGATTGCTCCAGACGATCAGGGAAGGCAGGGAATAGGTGCACAGACCATAGGGCTGAGCTGCAAAGTAGGGCTTGAGAAGCGGGTAGTCTTCAAAAGTGAGCTTTTTCATGATGACTCTCTCATGGCCCCGTCAAAATTCATCATCAGGAGCATGGCCGTGGCCGCCGGCATCTCTTCAAACCCCAGTTTCCTGTAAAAGGGATGGGAATGTCTGCCGGCGATGAGACCGATCCATTGCAGACCGTCGGCCCGCAAGTGCTTGAGAATCTCCCGCACGACAACCGTTCCGACACCCTGTCCCCGGAATTCGGGAAGAACAGTTATGTCCTGAATATAGGCGTCGCTGATGCCGTCGCTGATCGCCCGGCCCATACCGATGATCTCGTCCCCCTCACAAGCAAGGACGAAACAATGGCTCCCGGCGACAATCCGGCGAATGAGTTCGTGGTTTTCGTGGGCCTGCCCGGTCCACCATCCCGCCGTCTGATAGAGGCGAATGATTTTGTCTATTTGCGAATCTGCCGCTTGTCGGATGAAGGTATAGGTTGTTTTCACGATTTTTTGCTTTTGGATAATTCGTCATGCATCTGCCAGAAAGCCTGCATCAGGGAAGTGATAACGGGTCCAATGACGAAACCAGAAATCCCGAACAGGGCAAGACCTCCCAGGGTGGAAAGAAAGATCAGCAGGGTGTGCATCTGGACATCATGCCCTAACAGTAGCGGACGCAGCACCGCGTCCACATGGCTGATTACGATAATGCCGAAGGCCAGGATGATCATGCCTTCCCAGAAATGCCCCATCATGGCCATGACGATCCCCGCCGGAGCCCAGACAAGGGAACAGCCGATGGCGGGAACAATGGACGTGAAAACCATCATCGTCCCCCAGGTCAAGGCGCCCTTGACTCCGGTGAGAAAAAAGATCAGACCGCCCAGGATGCCCTGGATGCCGCCGATAATCAGGGTCACCTTGAGGGTGGCCCGGGCAGTTGAGGAGAATCTTTCCAGAATCAGGATTTCCCGTGCCTCATCGAGGGGCAGGAGTTTCATGATCATACGGACGAATTTATCTCCATCCCGGATAAAAAAGAACAAGGTGTAGAGCATGATTGAGAAATTAACGGCAAACACAATGGTGTTCTGCGTCAGGTCCCTGAGGTTGTAGATGATGTAGTTAGCTATGTTTTTCGCTCCCTCAGCGAGATTTGCCGTGAGAAAGGCCGTGTCGATATGCATGCGGCTCAGATAGGGATTGGCTGTAATTTTTCCCGAGAAATTCTGGAGCTGTTGTTCGATGGAGGCGCTGCTTACATCGAGGGCGTTATACAATGCCAGGGATTCATTCAACAAGAGGCTGCCAATAACCCCGGCCGGCAGAATGATGATCAGCATGATCATGAGGAGGACGATCGTTGCCGAAAGACTGCGAGATTTGACCTTCCTGCAGAAGTATTGATGAGCAGGCATGAAGATGGTGGCGATCACCGCTGCCCAGAAAATGGGGAAGAAAAAAGGCTTCATGAGATAGATAAACAGGAGAGTGGCCAGCCCGAGGAGGATGTAAAAAGTAATATGTCGAGACTTTTCAGAACTCATGGGTACTCATCTACACAAATCTAGATAGTTTCGCAACCATCTCTTTATATTTTCATCCTCATATTCAATATAATTCTTATATTTTGATGGAAACTTTGATAGAAGGGAAAATGTCAAAAAATATGGAACTTGAAACGACCACATCAATGTGGATGGAAAAACGCCGTATTCTCGTCACCTGTTCGAAGGGGACGGCCCCTTATTTACAGCAGGAGATCCTTGCCATGGGGCTGCCGATCCATGAAGAGTCGGAAGCGGCCGTAGAGACGGAAGGGGCTATGGAGGAGGCCATGCTCCTCAACCTTTCCCTGCGTACGGGTCAGCGGGTCCTTCTCCTCCTTCACGAAGGTCAGGCCAAGACGCCGGGCGACCTCTACGATGGAGTGATTAAACTGCCCTGGGAGGATATCCTCCATGAGGACGGCTATGTCTGCATAACCTCTTCGGTGGACACCCAGGAGATTCGCGACCCCCGTTACGCCAGCCTCAAGGTCAAAGATGCCATTGTGGATCGCCTCCGGAATCTGTTCCGGTGTCGCCCTGATTCCGGTTCCGACCGGACCGGCGCCGTTATTCATGTGTACTGGAAAGATGATCTATACCGGATTTTTTCCGATACCTCCGGGGAGCCCCTCTCCCGCCGTGGTTACCGCAAGATTCCCCTTATTGCCCCCATGCAGGAAACCCTGGCGGCGGCGGTGATCATGGCCACGGGCTGGACGGGCGAGGGGCCGTTAATCAATCCCATGTGCGGTAGCGGCACCCTGGCCATCGAGGCGGCGCTGATTGCCCGGCGGCGGGCCCCGGGTTTGCTGAGGGACAATTTCGGTTTTCTTCACCTGAAAGGATTTGACGACGACCTGTGGCAACAAGTGCGTCTGAAGGTCAGAAAAGGAGAGCGGAAGGATATTCCCGGACGGATAATTGCCACGGACATTTCTCTG
>Ga0172379_10010043_pt1 | contig 11551 bp, 7 predicted proteins | sample GrowelOW334metaG_FD_119756 | JGI IMG/M metagenome (GOLD analysis project Ga0172379, IMG submission 119756) | Groundwater microbial communities from an aquifer near a municipal landfill in Southern Ontario, Canada - Groundwater well OW334 metaG | ecosystem: Environmental > Aquatic > Deep... | reverse complement strand
GTCCTTCCCGATGAGGTTGTAGAATATATTGCCTCTCATATTTCGACAAATATCAGGGAATTAGAAGGTGCCTTGATTTCATTGTTGGCCCAGTCAACTTTAAACAAAAAGGAAATTACCCTTGATTTGGCCCGCAAGATGATTGACAGGTTGGTTAAAAATACCAAAAGGGAATTATCTATTGACTACATCCAGAAAGTTGTTTGCGACTTTTTTAACATGCCCCATGATGTTATTAATTCGAAAACCCGCAAGCGGGAAATTGTACAGGCCCGCCAAATTGCCATGTTCTTTGCCAAAAACCTGACCAAATCATCGTTGGCTACCATTGGCTCGCAAATTGGCGGAAAAGACCATGCCACCGTGCTACATGCATGCAAAACGGTAAACAACCTGATGGATACCGATAAAAGATTCCGAGGCTTCATTGAAGATATTGAAAAGAAACTCAAGATATAGTTTTATAAGCACTTGCCTGAAAGGCTGTCTGCTTTTGCAGGCAGCCTTTTTGCATTTTTTATTCCGGTTTTTTTAAACCGACGGTTTTGCTAATTTTGACACATTATTAAATTTAAACATTCTTATAATGAAAGGATTTCTTTCGTCCCTTCTGATTACTTTCTGGACTGCCTCTTTGCTGTTTGGACAAGTTGAACCCGATCTGAATAATGTAAAAAAATCAAATAATAAGGTAAGTTTAGGCGGTAAACCTTATTACATCCATATTGTAAGAAAGGGTGAATCCTTAACGAAAATCAGTAAAGCGTATCAAGTTCCTATCGATACATTAAAAAAAGACAACCTCCATTTGAACGATTCTCTTAAAATAAATCAATATTTAAAAATCAGAATCACTGAGAATCCACCCATTGCACAACCAGAATTTATATTTCATACAGTGGTCAAAGGAGATACCCCTTACAATCTTGCCATTAAGTATCAGGTAAAAATTGATGAAATTTATGCCAACAATCCTGATGCCAAACTGGGGATTAAAATTGGGGATGTATTAAAGATACCCGTGATTAAAATGGCAACAACACCGAGGGCATTAAAGGATACGAGTATTGTAAGTCAAGAAGTTGAAGCAACAGATAATGAATTTATTTATCATAAAGTTGAAAAAAGTGAAACCATCTTTCGGTTGACCCAATTGTATCATATTAAAGAAAAACAATTGGTGAAACTTAATCCCGAACTTAAAAACAGAGGACTTAAGGAGGGCGAGCTAATCCGGATACCCAAGTCGCCAGCTACAGAAAGCCATCAGAATCAAGAGATCGTTTCAAATACCACCAATATCCCCCGCGATGTAGAACGCGACCACTACGGGTTATATAAAGACTCTCTGGTAATAGCCCCATGCCCAGACCCCGGGATTGATAAACTTTCGGTTTACAAAGTGGCTTTTTTCTTGCCACTTTACCTAAATGTGAACGATACTTTGGGAAAGTTTGTCGATATAATTACCAAAGACAACAATGGCAATGAAATACTGGAAACAGTGCCCAGAACAGGACGAATCGATGATAAGATTTATTCCAAATCAAAAATTTTTCTGGAATTCTATCAAGGGATATTAATCTCCTTGCTTGATTTGAAAAAAATGGGAATAAACCTTGAAGTAAAAATTATTGATACCCGGAATGACAGCACCTATCTGGCGGAAATCATGAAAAGGGAACATTTGGAAGATTTTGACCTGTTTATTGGGCCCGTTCTCAGCGAAAATTTGACCGTTGTTGGCGATTTTGCCTGGGAACACCGCATAAATATTGTGTCACCTTTATCGTTGAAAAGTGGATTTATCGACCATAACCCCTTTGCTTTTCAGGTGGCACCCCCATTTGATATTCAGATGCAACATGCATCCGATTTTTTGAACGCAATTGATACTAAAAATTACATAGTTATCCACGATGGCAATAATTTGGAACAGGAATACATCTCCGAGTTTAAAAAGCAGCTTTATGCCCAAATGAATAGCACCAATTTAGACCAGATTAAGTATAACGAAGTGTTTTATTATGATGCTCAGGATAGCGTTCTGAAGGAAGTTTTTACACCAGGAATCAAAAATATTGTGATTGTTCCTTCTGGAGATCAGGCGTTTGTTACTGATGTTATGGGTAAATTAAACGGGTATTCCTATGAATATGACATTACCGTTTTTGGGCAACCCCGGTGGCTAAGGTTTGATAATATTGAATTGGAGAACTTCCATAATACCAATACGCATGTCTTTTCGAATTCATTCATCGACTATTCAAAGCCCGAAGTGATTGATTTTGTGGAGCAATATCGTCATTATTATAAAGGAGAACCCGATAAATACTCATTTCAGGCCTATGATATCACCAAGTTTTTTTGCCTGGCTTTAAATAGGTACGGTCGTGATTTCAGGAAATGCCAACATAGTTTGAACATTCCTCTGTTGCAGACCAATTTTCATTTCGTTCCAGTAAGTGATCAAGGCGGCTATCAAAACACAGCCATTTATATGTTAGAATTCACTAAAGATTTCAAATTAGTAAATGTGGCTTCGTTTCCAAACTGAGTCAATAAGAAATTGACTTATTCGGATTTTGCATTTAACTATTTCATGCAATTTTAACTGTTTGACCCTTGAAATAAGAGCTTTTTGCTGGATGGGAAGTAAACCCTAACTAAAAAAATGATTATAATCCATTGACTTTCAGCGTACAGATATAAAAATACCTTTCTGAGATTTTAATGGTTTGCCTAATCATGTAGTCAGGCTTGAAATAATTAACTCTCAAGCCGAAAATGTAACCAGTAAATTAAAATAATCAGCCAAATTCCTAAATTGTTTCACTGATGAAGAAAAATTGAGTTGAATAATCTCCATCCGAAAAAAATATAAGAGAACTAAGGAAGAAAATCAACATTCCCTAAAGTTTACACATGTAACACGAATAAATTATCATACAAATCACATTTGTAACTATTAATTTATCCGGTAAATTTACTTTTGTAATATGATATAAGGTCTTTATTGATCCTTTTAGCCAACCCTGGGCCTTCATAAATAAATCCGGTATAAATTTGAACTAAAGTAGCCCCTGCTTCTAATTTTTCAATTACATCGGCGCTGGTAAAAATGCCACCCACAGCGATTATAGGCAATTTCCCTTTAGTTTTATCATGAATGTATTTTATCATAGCCGTAGAGCGGTTCGCGGTGGGTTTTCCACTTAAACCGCCATTAGCGATGCTTCTGACTTTATCGGCAGGTGTTAGCAAACCTTCTCGTGAAACAGTGGTGTTTGTGGCAATAATCCCATCAATAGCATTCCTGAGGACCACTTCTATGGTTTCATCTACTTGCAACTGATTTAAATCAGGAGAAATCTTTAAAAGAATAGGTTTGTAAACTTCCTTTTGCGACCGCAGCCTGTTCAATTCCGACAATATTTTCTCCAATTCATCTTGGTCCTGTAATTTATGTAAATCGCTTATGTTCGGGCAACTGACATTTACTACTACATAATCCACATGGCTATATAGGCCCTCAAAACATTGTACATAGTCGCTTAACGCATCTTCATTTCTTGTCAATGTGTTTTTACCAATATTTCCACCGATAATTAGCTGTTTATCCCTGTTTTGCAGTCTTTTTACAGCACTTTTCAGCCCCCGATTATTGAATCCCATCCGGTTAATAAGTGCTTTGTCAATAGCCAAACGAAATAACCTTGGTTTTGGGTTACCCGGCTGAGGTTTTGGGGTTACTGTACCTATTTCCACATGCCCGAATCCAAGGCTGCCAAACATATCGAATACCTCTGCATTCTTATCCAGGCCGGCGGCTACCCCCACTTTGTTAAGAAATTTAAGGCCACAAAATTCTGTTTCCATTTGTAAACTGCATGGAAACATCATCTTTTTAACGATGGATTTTAGTCCCAGAATTCTTAGAAGTTTTAAACCAAGAAAAGCTATTGAGTGGGCCCTTTCAGGACTTAACCGAAACAAAATTGGACGGACAAGGTGCTTATAAACCATAATTTTTGTTACAAAGATAATAAAAATCGTGTATGTGAAAATATTGACTAAAAAGCAATAGTACAATTATTTAAGATGGATGGTATTCAATAAAGGATTTGTCGGAATAGAGAATTATTATTTTATCTATTTTTTTCTGAGGTAGTGTAGGGATTATCTCGTTATTTGAAAGAGGAACCTCCTCCTGGGGGCTAATTTTCTGTCCGGAGTCCCCATTTACGTTTTCCTCCGCTTTAATTCGTTGCTCTATTTCTGGCACTGCTTCATATTTTTTTTCTTTTAATTCTAAGGTTGGGGCCACCTTGTTATCGAAATCGAATAAAGTAGGCTGCTTGGGTTTTTTATAAACCTCTCCTGTGCCCATAATAAGCCATTCGGCATTGTATTTAGGATAAGCTGCAAATACTTTCTCCAGAAAATCAATGCTTGGCTTATTCCGCCCCGATAAAATATGGGAAATACTTGAACGCTGAACGCCAATACTGTCTGCAAAAGAAGACGATGTTAGCCCTTCGGAAGTGATGATTTTTATTAATCGTTCCTTAATGTCCATAATACAATTGTAATTTTGATATGTCACAAATGTAATTAATTTAATTTATCGCAAATTCACAATAGTAAATCATTAAAATTACCACCTTGTTTACTTATGTAATTTATTTGATGATGTTTTATTTAAATAATAAGATAAACTAAATACTGTATGTAATTGAATATCAAAATATATTATCTAAATATATTCTTGATTTGAGTGATTTTTTTCAATATTAAAAAATTTATTTTAATCTGCAATTCAAATAAACACTATAAACTACTGATAATATGATTAATGTATGCAATTTATGCTCGATATAACAAATGTGAAATTGAGTTAAAATTCAAAATAATTGTTATTAAACCTGAATCAATAACCCATAGATTTTAAATGAAAGGTATTTTTCAAATTTTGATAGTTTTCTTTACCCCTATTTTTAAAAATATCTTAGTCTGGAATTTTAGTTTTAAAAGGATTTCCGAAATATGTTTTGGAAATAAACGGCTCAGAAATGAATAAAGCCTGACAAATGCCAAGCTTTAAATAAATATCAGATTGTGGAAACGTTATAATTCGGAATAGTTATTGTAATTAATTGATTAACTATGATTTATGCTCATAATTAAATTTTACGGATTTTGTTCAAACGGCGGAAATGTGGCAAATCTTAAAGCCTTCGTGATAAAGATGGATTTTTACATCCTTTCTGGTACATGAATTCCTAAAAGAAGTGCCCCACTTTTTAAAATAGCTGCTACTTTTTCGGACAAGGCCAATCGAAAGATTTGAACCTCTCTATTGGGTTCCTTCATAATTGAAAAATCGTGATAATATTGGTTAAACTCTTTGGCCAACTCATAAATATAATTTGCTACAAATGCCGGGCTATAATTGGCTCCAGCTTCGGCAATAACTTCGGGATAGGTATATATGAGCTTAATGAGTTCAATTTCTTTATCGGCAGGAATTACTATAAAATCTTGCAGTTTTGAATATTCTATACCTGTATCTTTGGCTTTACGGATGATTGACCGGATTCTGGCATGAGTATATTGAATAAATGGCCCGGTATTGCCGTTAAAATCAATGGATTCCTTTGGATTGAACAACATGGTTTTTTTCGGATCAACTTTTAAAATAAAATACTTTAAAGCTCCTAAACCCACCATTTGAAATACTTTTTCAGCCTCTTCCTTACTGAAACCTTCTAGTTTTCCCAGTTCCTGTGAGGTTTCACGGGCGGTTTGTATCATTTCAACAATTAAATCATCGGCATCTACAACAGTTCCTTCGCGCGATTTCATTTTCCCTTCGGGAAGTTCCACCATACCATACGATAAATGTTGGATGTTTTCCGACCAATCGAATCCCAATTTCTTAAGGACTAACTTAAGCACTTGAAAATGATAATTTTGTTCGTTACCTACCACATAAATCAAATCATTAATATGGTATTCCTGAAATCGTTGATGAGCTGTCCCCAAATCCTGAGTCATATAAACAGAGGTTCCATCGGAACGCAATAATATTTTTTGATCTAATCCCTCTCCTGTTAAATCAGCCCACACGGAACTGTCGGGTTGTTGAATGAGTACCCCATTTTTCAGCCCATCTAAAACCAGAGATTTTCCCAGTTTATAGGTCTCTGATTCGTAGTAGATTTTATCGAAATCGACACCCAGATTTTTATAAGTAACATCAAATCCCTGATAAACCCAATGGTTCATTGTAAACCATAACTCATTGATTTCCTTATTTCCGGCCTCCCATTTACGCAACATTTCACGGGCTTCCTGAATAATTGGTGCCTGTTCTTTGGCCTCCTCGTTCGTGAACCCTTTTGATTCCAACTGGGCAATTTCTTTTTTATATTCCTGGTCAAACTTTACATAAAAATCACCCACTAATTTGTCTCCTTTTAACCCCGTACTTTCAGGTGTTGCACCTTTTCCCCATTTTTGCCAGGCAAGCATTGATTTGCAAATATGAATACCCCGATCGTTTACTAAATTGGCTTTGATTACCAGGTGTCCATTTGCCTTCAATATTTCGGATACAGCATATCCCAGAAGATTATTCCGGATGTGCCCCAAATGAAGCGGTTTGTTTGTATTTGGGCTGGAATATTCAACCATAACCGTTTTACCGCTTGTTCCGGGGGCTTTCAAACCAAACTGTGCCTCATGCATTATTTGGTTTAAAAAGGACACCCAAAATGCCTTAGAAAGGTTCAAATTCAAAAATCCTTTAACCACATTAAAGCCCTCCACCTCGTGCAGGCTAGAAAGAAGATAGTTTCCTATTTCAGTAGCTGTTTGTTCGGGGCCTTTTTTTGAAGCTTTCAAAAAGGGGAAAACCACGACGGTATAATCCCCTTTAAAATCTTTGCGTGTCTTATAAATTTGAATCTGTTCAACGTCGGTTGGCTGGTTATAAATGATCTGCATGCCCTTTGTTACATGCAACTTGATGTTTTCTATAATATCCATTTGATGTATCCGTTCAGTGTTTAAATAAGCTACAAAGATATAATTTTAAGCCAATGCTACTGAAGGGATTTTCTGTATTTGGTGCAATCGCAAAACTTTTCGATAAGGACTTAGATTGTTGCATAAGTTGTTATCTTTGAAAACAAATATTGATAATCTTGCAAATTCATATTATCAGTTTAAATGTTCCGTATCCTGCCAATTATGGCGGAGTTATTGATATTTTCTATAAAATAAAATCTTTGCACGAAGCCGGGGTCCAGATTCACCTTCATTGTTTTGATTATGGACGCGGGAACCAACCGGAATTAGAAAAATATTGCAATAATGTAACTTATCATCAACGAAAAACTGGTTTTAGCAATTCATTGAGCCAAAAACCTTTTATAGTAAAGTCGAGGAATGATAAACATTTATTGGAATTGCTGCTAACTACAGATTATCCTATTTTGTTTGAAGGATTGCATACCACACTTTATCTGGACCATCCATTGCTAAAAAACCGGATAAAAATAGTACGTGCCCATAATGTTGAACATGAATATTATCGTCTATTGGCGGAACAGGAACGGACATTGTTTAAAAGATACTATTTTAAAAAGGAGGCATCAAAACTGGCCCGTTTTGAATCAATTTTACGTCAATCCAATGCTATTGCTGCTATCTCGCCCAATGATTATAGGTATTTTAACGAAAAATATGGTAAAACATTTCTATTGTTTCCCTTTCATTCAAATAGCGGAATAACCAGTACCATTGGACTAAGCGATTTTGCACTCTATCATGGTGATTTATCTGTTCGGGAGAATATTGAATCTGCGTTATTCTTAATCCGCACTTTTAAAAATAAAGATATAAAAATTGTTTTTGCCGGGAAGAACCCCTCCAAAGAGATAACAAAATCCATGAAAGGGCATCCTAATTTGATACTCATTCAAAACCCAACGGAAATGGAGATTTCGAAATTGAGGAAAACGGCACAGGTACATCTTTTACCGACCTTTCAACCTACCGGAATTAAATTAAAATTGATTGCTTCGCTTTTTGAAGGGAGACACTGCTTGGTCAATTCAGCCATGATTAAAGGAACCGGACTGGAAACTTTGTGTCATTTAGCCAACACACCGGAAGAATTTGAAAATAAGGCCCGCAAGTTGATGATGCTCCCTTTTGAAGATAAAGACTTGTTAATCCGGAAAGAGATTCTTACCAAAAATTTCAATAATGCCCGCAATGCTCAAATTTTTGTTGATGAACTAAACCTGTTAAAGCAAATAATATCATAACGTTTTATGTCAATTATTTAGTTTGCGGTTTTGACTGTTTCATGAAATACAAACACATTTCTTTTAAACCACATCCCTCACATTTGGGCTTTCGGGCTATACAAACATACCTGCCATGTAATATAAGCCAATGGTGGGCGATTGGCAATAGGTTTTCGGGGATATACTTAACCAACTGTTTTTCAGTCTCTAAAGGAGTTTTTGCATGAGTAGATAATCCCAAACGGGCTGCTACTCTAAAGACATGTGTATCGACAGCTAGAGCAGGTTTATCAAAAACTACTGAAACAATCACATTGGCTGTTTTCCGGCCTACACCAGGCAATAACTGCAATTGTTGAACATCGTCGGGGACAGTGCCATTGAATTTTTCGATCAGCATTTGCGCCATGCCTGACAAATGTTTGGCTTTATTGTTAGGATAGGAACAGGAACGGATGGCTTCAAAAACATCATCAACAGGGGCTTTAGCTAAAGCAAACACATCAGGGAATAAACTGAAGAAGTGAGGCGTGATTTGGTTTACCCTTTTATCGGTACATTGTGCCGAAAGTATTACCGCTACTAACAATTCATAAGGATTTGCATACTTTAACTCAGTTTCGGCAATGGGCATGTTTGTTTGAAACCACTCAATTGTTTTTTGGAACCGTTCCTTTTTAGTCATTTTATCGATATTTCGGTAAACTTTCACAAAATAAGCACCCTTTGATGGATTGGCAAAATAAAAGCCACCCGAAATGGATGGCTTTAGCGTTCAGTTCTGTCAATTATTTTCTAGTGGCAAGCGGTGCATAATGCAATTCGCATTGAGCCACGTTTTTATATGCGGGCCGGATGATTCTTTTGGATGAAAAGGTTACCTCTTCCAAACGGTGCGCAGCCCAACCAGCCATACGCGAAATAGCAAAAATAGGTGTAAATAATTCCTTAGGTATTCCGATGGTTTCATACACAAAGCCGGAATAGAAATCGACATTTGCCGAAATAACTTTGGTTTCGCCTTTAAATTCGTGGAATGCCTTTGGAGCCAATCGTTCAATCAGGTCGTAAAGGGCAAACTCTTTTTCCAGCCCTTTTTCGCGGGCCAAATCCCAACCTTTTTCCTTCAATAAAATGGTACGTGGGTCGCTCAAGGTATAAACGGCATGGCCAATACCATATATTTTCCCGCTTTTATCTCCTACTTCACTTTTAAGAATCCGTCCCAAGTAATTTTTCACTTCGTTTTCGTCAGTCCAATCCTTCACATGAGCCTTGATATCTTCCATCATTTCAAGTACCTGAAGGTTAGCTCCGCCATGCAATCTACCTTTCAACGAACCAACGCCGGCGGCAATAGCTGAATACGTATCTGTCATTGATGAAGAAACCACACGGGTAACAAAGGTTGAATTGTTGCCACCGCCATGTTCAGCATGCAATACAAGAGCTAAGTCAAGTATTTCTGCTTCCAAAGCGGTATAATTGCAACCTTTTATCATGTATAAAAAGTTCTCGGCAGGAGACAAATTTGGTCGTGGGTGCCTGATTACCAATGTTTTTCTACTATATGCATGACGCATACCATGGTAGGAATAAGCTACAATAACAGGTAATTTTGCAATTAAACTTAAGGACTGGTTCAGTAAGCTCAAATGTGAATAATCCTCGGCAGTTTCATCCAATGTATATAAAATAAGGATGGAACGAGCCAACATATTCATCATATCTTTTCCACGGAGTGAAAGAATCATGTTGGTGAATGCTTCATCCAAATCACGGTTGTAAGCCAGATATTCTGAGAAATGGTTCAATTGGGCTTTGTTAGGCAATTTTCCAGTTAACAGTAGGAACGTGGTTTCATCGAACCCATGCCTTTTATCGGCTTGAAATCCTTTCACCAATTCAGTAACTGGATATCCCCGGTAGCGGAGGTTTCCTTCCACAGGTTTAACTTTTCCGTCCTCTTTGACATAACCAATGACATCACCAACATTGGTTAACCCGGCAATTACTCCTGTACCATCAGCATTGCGGAGTCCCCGTTTTACTCCAAATTCATCAAATAAGGTTTTATCTATCTGACAGGCATTATAAACTAATCCCCCAATATCCTTAATAAACTCTTCCATAATGGTTGTTTTTAAATTGTTCATATTTAGTATGGCTTTGCTCTAAATGTAAAAAATCTTTTTGAATTCCTTCACATTATCTATCTCATTTTTAAAACAATTGATACTTTACTTGCTGAAATTAGGCTAACATTAGTAAGAAGTTAGCCTTCATTCACAAATTGATGAACAATTATTTAAACTTTAGAACCACTTATACTTTTGGTTGCAATGTCCTCAAGCATCGTTGTTGTCAATGATTTTGGACGTTCCAATGGATAATACAACGCCCTGTCCCAGATGATATTTGACAAGACCCCTAATGCCCTTCCAACGCCAAAAAGCACGGTATAAAAATCGTATTCCTTGATCCCGAAGTGCCATTGCAGCACACCAGACTGAGCATCGACATTGGGCCAGGGGTTTTTTGCCTTACCTTGTTCCAATAAAATATCGGGTACTACTTTATAGAGCATATTTACGTACTTAAACATTTTATCATCAGGAAGGTGTTTTAAACAGAATTGGCGCTGGGCTTCGTACCTGGGATCGGTTTTACGAAGTACGGCATGTCCATATCCTGGAATTACCTGACCGCTGTTCAAGGTATCCCATACAAATTTTTTCATCAATTCCTCAGTAGGTTCTTTACCATCGAGTTTTTTTACTACATCCTGTAACCACCTTAAAAATTCTTGGGTAGCTAATCCATGCAACGGGCCTGCTAATGCATTTAATCCGGCAGATAATGAATAATAGGCATCGGAAAGAGTTGAAGCAACCAAGTGTGTTGTATGAGCAGATGCATTTCCCGATTCATGGTCGGAATGTAAAATAAAATATAGACGTGCCACATCATCATAAGGTTTACCAATACCCATCATGTGGGCAAAGTTTGTCCCAATATCAACGGTATAGTTTGGCGGAATCAATGTATCGTTTCGATATTTCATCCGATAAATATAGGCCGCAATTGAAGGCAATTTTGCCATTATTTCCACTGCATCATCATACATGGGTTTCCAATAATCGGACTTATTCATTCCCGAGGCATATTCCCGCGAGAATTTAGATTCCCGTTGCATTGCCAGAACTGCGGTAGAAAACATGGTCATTGGATGC
>Ga0172379_10010042_pt1 | contig 11551 bp, 4 predicted proteins | sample GrowelOW334metaG_FD_119756 | JGI IMG/M metagenome (GOLD analysis project Ga0172379, IMG submission 119756) | Groundwater microbial communities from an aquifer near a municipal landfill in Southern Ontario, Canada - Groundwater well OW334 metaG | ecosystem: Environmental > Aquatic > Deep... | reverse complement strand
GAGTTCAGCTGGAACGGGACGCGTTACCTCGGCAACGGGCAGTTCGACCAGAACGCGTACGTGTATGCCCCGAATAACGTCGTCTCGCCGCTCACGGTGACGTTGACGCGGTCCGACACCACGAAGCTGACCACGCCGGCGACGGTCACCATTCCGGCGGGCTCGTACTACGTCTACTTCAACATCGCCGGCATCGACACGGCCGCGTCGGTCTCGGTCGTCGCATCGGCGCCGGGGTACCAGGGGGACACGTCGTACGTCCGCGTGACCACACCAGCCCTCGACCTGACGAGCAGCGGCACCTACAATGCCCTCGGCCCGGGCACGAATTTGTATGTGTACGCCGACGATTCGCTTGGCAACTGGCACTACCGGACCGCACCGCTCGCGATCTCGGTCGTCTCGCGTGACACCAACGTCGTGAAGGTGGACTCGGCGACCATCACGATTCCGGCCAGCGGGTACTACAACGGCAACAGCCGGATGCTCCCGGTGGGCACGGGCACCACGTGGATCGTGGTGACCGCGCCGGGGCACCGCACCGACTCCTCGCAGTTCACGGTCGTCACGCCCAAGCTCAACTTCAGCTTCAGCAGCTCCCTGGTCGGCCTGCGGCAGTATTACGGCTCGACGTCGTACTACGTCTACACGCCCGACAACCGCACGACACCGCTGGCCGTGACCATCACGCAGAAGAACGCGGCGGTGGATTCGCTATCCTCGGATTCGCTGACGATCCCGGCCGCGAGCTACTACGCGTACTTCGGGTTTGCCGGCATGGCGACCGGCACCGACACGATCATCGCTTCGGCGCCGGGCTACGTTCCCGACACCGCGATCATCCGCGTCAGTTCGCGGCGCTTCACGTTGTCCGGCATGCCGTCCACGGCCCTGACCACGAGCCCGCAGGGGTCCATCACGGTCTACGCCGCCGACACCACGAATACCAGCCACTACACGCTCGACACGCTCGTCCTGCGCGTGACCTCAAGCGACACGACCGTCATCAAGCCCGCCCTGGAGTACGTCCGCATTCCGCGCGGCATCTACTACACCTACGCGTACCACAACTATTTCGGCCCAGGCACGGCGAGCCTCACCTTTACCGACTCCGCCGGCGTGATGCCGAGCGTCACCACCGGTACGGTGACGGTCACGGGACCGTCGCTGGCCTTCAGCTCGACGTCGACGAGGCTCGGCATGCGCCAGACCTCGGGGAGCACGGGCTTCTACATCTATACGCAGAACAACGTGGCCTCGGCGGTCACGGTCAACTTGGTGAGCACCGATACCCGCGTGGCCACGGTGCCGGCGTCGGTGACCATTCCCGCCGGATCGTACTACGCCTACTTCGGCGTGACGGCGCAGGATACGGTGGGCACCATCCAGATCCAGGCCACCGCGACCGGTTTTGGCCCGGCCCCGCCAATGACCGTGCAGGTGACGCAACCGAGGTTCGTCATCTCCACCAACACGTCAACCTACACGACGTCTGGCGCGCAGTCCATTACCGTGTATGCCCAGGACGCCAACGGCACCAACCACTACACGACGGAGGCCGTGACGGTCACGCTGGCGTCCTCCAGCGGCGCGGTCGCGCAAATCGACTCGACGACGGTGACCATTCCGGCCGGCCAATACTACAGCAACTCCGCCAGGTGGATGCCGTCCGCCGCCGGGACGTCGCAGCTCTCGGCAACTGACACGCGCGCCGTACTCTACAAGTACAACACCGGCACCACGAACGTGGCTGTCTATACCCCCTACGCGCGCCTCAGCTGGAGCAGCGTCAAGCTCGGGCTGGGGCAGTACCGTGACGATTTGTGGACCGGCACAGAGGACTATATGCCGTCGGCGACGACGGTGAACCTCGCGCATGTCGGGGCGACGAAGGCGACCGTTCCCTCCACGGCCACGGTCCCCGCTGGCAGCTACTACGCGTACTTCCGCACGGTGGGAAGCGCCGTGGGCACCGACATCATCACGGCGAACATTGCCTCGCCGGTTCACCTGCCTGATACGGCATTCGTGGTCGTGGATTCCGGCCGCGTTGACAGCTTCAGCAACTGGCCGGCCACCATGAATGTCGGTGACTCGGTGCTTGTCACGCTGTACACGCGCGACCCCGACGGCGGCGTCCGCAACGTGCTGGCCGCCACGACGTTTGCCATCAGCGGCGGTTCGGGACTCGAGATACGGCAGGCCAACGCGGTGGTGACAAGCGTCACCGTTCCCGCCGATGCCAACTCCGTGTCGTTCTACCTGAAGGCAGCGACGACCAGCACCGCGCCACCCACCTTCACGCACGCCTTATACCGCGCCTACACTCCGCCCAACCCGACGGTGAGCCCGTGACGATCATGCCTCGCTTCGTTCATCTCGCCCTGTTGACCGCGGCGCTCGTCGCTTCGGCGGAGGCGACCGCGCAGTCGGCGCCCCCGCCTCCACGGCGCGACAGCGCACCAGCCCTGTTGCCTCCGCCTCCTGTGGCGAGACCGGAAGCGGTGACGCCGCGCACGCGTCCCGCGGCGATCGTCGCGCCGAGTGTTGACGAGACGGCGCGGCGCGCACCGGTCGAGCCGTTACCGGCCAGCGCCGCTGTTGAATCCGTGCGGCCCGCCCTCACGTCTACACAACAGCCGCAATCCGTTCGGGAAGCACCTCGCGTCGACCCACCACCCCCGACGCCAGTCAATCGCGCGTCGGTGCAGCGCGCCGCTGAAGCACCGCCCGCACCGGATGGCCCGCCGCCTGCCGGCGCCACGGCCCGTTGCAAGGACGGCACCTATCTCTTCACCCCCACTACCCAAGAGAGCTGCAGCGATCGCGGCGGCCTCGCGGTGATTCTCGCCTCGCGCCCCGTACCACCGACCCCGCCGCGGCGCCCGTAAACAGAAGCGATGACAACGAACGGCCTGCGAACGGCCTGTGACCCATGTCACAGGCCGTTCACGCTTTTCATACTCGCGCCCCACGCCGATCCTCCATACGTTAGAGCATTCATGTCCCGATGCGTTCGGACGCCCCCCATAGCGCCCGTGCCTCCATAGAGTAGGTGCCATCATGCGTAGTGCATCGCCTGTTCGTCGCCTCGCCATCGCGGCGGGACTGCTCATCGCCGTCCTCGTTGCCTGCGGCCGAGAGGTCACTGGCCCGGTTTCGGCGCCAGTCAACGTCTTCAAGCGAACCGGCGCTTTCGCGTTCGAGTCGAAGTACGAGACGGCCATTCCGGCGAACGCGCTGCACGCCGCGCTGCAACAGGTGGCCTTCGAGCGGGTGCGCATCACGCTGCGCCGCGAAGACGGTACCATCGCCCTCGACACCGTCGTGCTCTTCCCCGTCGGCGCCACCGAAATGACGCTGACGCTCAACGTCCCGCTCCCCGCCAGCGCGCCGTCCACCGGCGTGCCGTTCAGCCTCAACCTCGGCTACATCAACGCCGCCGGCGAAACCGTCTTCCAGGGCGGACCGCTCCCCGTCAACGTATTGCCCAGCACGGGCGGCACACCGCCCGCGCCGGTGCAGGTCCCGATTCACTACACCGGGCCCGGCGCCACAGCCTCGGCGGTGGCAATCACACCCAAGCTGCTCAGCGGCTTCCCCGGCCAGACGACGACCTTTACCGCGCAGGCCATCAGCCCCGCTGGGCAGCCAATGCCCGGCACGCCGATCGCCTTTACGTCCTCGAACGACGCGGTGGTGACCGTGAACGAGGCCACGGGCGCCGCGACGCTACAGGGGCGCGGCACGGCCAAGGTGTATGCACTGCTCCTCACCGGTCCCGCCGACAGTGCGGTGGTCACGGTGACGCTCCCCGCATCGCAGCTGCAGCTCGTGAGCGGCGGCGGGCAGACGGGCCCGGCGGGCTCGACGCTGGCGACGCCAGTGGTCGCGCGCGTGGTCGCGTCAGATGGCATCGGTGTGAGCGGTGTGACGGTGACCTTCGCGGCCAGCGGCGGCGGCACAGTCGCCCCCGCGTCCGCCGTGTCAACCGCTGACGGTTCGGTGAGCACTCAGTGGACGCTTGGCCCGACGGCCGGCGCGCAGACGCTGACCGTCACCAGTGCCGGGCTCACGGGCTCGCCGCTCACCGCGGACGCCACCGCGCTCGCGGTGACGCCGACGAAGCTCAGCGTCCTTACCGGACCGGCGTCGAGCAAGGCCGGAGCTGCGCTGCCGCCGGTGACGGTGGTCGCGCAGGATGCCGCAGGCAACACGATTGCGAATTTCACCGGCGACGTCAGCGTGGCGATTGGCGCCAATCCCGGCGGCTCGACGCTCAGCGGCACAACGACGGTCAAGGCTGTTGCCGGCATCGCGACGTTCGGCGACCTCTCGCTCAATCGGCCGGGCACGGCCTACACGCTGGTCTTCTCGAGCGCCGCGCTCTCCGCCGCCGTCAGCGGGACATTCGACATCACGGCGGGCAATGCCAACGCACTCGCCTTTAGTGTGATGCCGTCGTCCGTGGATCCGGGCCTGGCGATCGCGCCGCCGATTACCGTCACGGCACAGGACGCCGCTGGAAACGCGGTGGCGAGCTTCACCGGTGCGGTGACCGTTGCGATTGGCTCGAATCCGGGCGGCGCGACGCTTGGCGGCACACTCACCAGGACCGCCGTGGCTGGCGTTGCGACCTTCAACGATCTGACGATCACCAAGAGCGGTACGCCCTACACGCTCACGGCGGCCGCCAGTGGGTTGACCAGCGCCACGAGCGCGGGCTTCAGCGTCACGTCGGGTGCGCCATCCGGCCTGACCATCGTGAGCGGCAACGGCCAGTCGGCGGCAGCCGGAACGCTGCTGAGCCCGATCACGGTGCGCCTGCACGATGCGTTCGACAATTCCATTGCCGGCGCGACGATCACGTTCGCCGTTACTGGTGGAGGTGGTTCGCTCGCGAGTGCCACCGCCACAACCGACGCCACCGGAGTCGCGACTGCCCTCTGGACGATCGGCGCTGGTCCGCAGACCATGACCGCGACGTACGCCGGACTCCCGCCGGCGACCATTACCGCTACCTCCACCAGCGTCGCGCTGACGTGGACGGGGACGGTGAGCGCCGACTGGCATACGGCGGGCAACTGGACGCCGGTCTTCGTGCCGTCCGCGGCGGATGCGGTCACGATTCCAGTGACCACAACGGCGCCGACCATCAGCGCACCGGCCAACGTCCTCAGTCTCTTCGTCGCCACGGGCGCCACACTGACGAACAACTCGACGCTCACCGTGAACGGCAGCCTCAACGCCGGCACGACGATCACGGGCAGCGGTACCATCCTCCTCGCCGGCGCGAGCGGCACCCTCGCGGGCGTGATCAACCAACCGGTCATCCTCAGTGGATCCGCGTACACGCTGACCGGCGCCACGCAGGTGACGGGCCTCCTCGAGATCAACTCCACCGGCAAGCTCACCATTGGTGGCCAATCGCTCACGGTGACGGGCCCCTTGAGCCTGAGCGCAAGCGGCCGCCTGGCGATGACGAACCCGGCTGATCTCGTGACGGTCACGGGAAATACCTTCTTCAGCGGCGGATCCGAGAACGGATTCCTCACGGCAGGCACGCTGGTCGTGCAGGGCAACTTCACCGCATCAGGCGCCAGCTTCGGTGCCACCGGCACGCACACGCTGAGGCTGTCCAGCGCGGGTTCGCCTCAGACGCTGGCCTTCACCTCACCCCTCGCGGGCCAGGGCATCAACCACCTGGTCTTTGAGGGCGCCGCCATCAAGACGCTGGCGGGCGCGCCGCAGATCATGGGTGACGTCTCCCTCCTGGCGACGAGCGCACAGGTGGAGGGTGCGGCGACCGTGAGAATCGGCGGCAACTTCACCGACGCCACCATTCTATCGGACTCAACGTCCCCGTATCCGCTGGGTGGATGGCGCGCGTCCAGCACCGAGTTCTTCGGCTCCAACAAGACGATCACCGCGACCTTCATCACGTCGAACGTCACCGTGAGCGGCACGGTGCAGCCCGCCGCGTGCGTGTCGTGCCTCGGTGACTCGCGACTCGTCAGCCTCGTCGGTGGCTGGTACCTGCAGGTCAACGGTGACCTGACCGTGTCGGGAGCGGGCGCCGTCCTCAAACTGAACGCCAACCAGATCCGGGTGCTCGGCAACTTCGCCACCGCGTCGGGCGGCGTCGTGGATCTCACGGGCACGTACGACTATCTCGACGTGTATGGCAATGCGGTCTTCGCCGGGGGCAGCACGGCGGGGAGGCTCACGTACGGCACCCTCGAGGTCGTGGGCAGCTTCACACAGAGCGGCGCCGCCGATTCCTTCGCGCCGAGCGTCGATTTCTACACGTACATCGGGGAGCCGTATGCCGTCGCGGCGCTCCGCGAATCGCGCAGCCGTCGGGCCCGCTCGATGGACGCGACGACACCGACGTCGCCCGTGCTGGAGGCGGCTCGCATTGCGCGCGATCGGCGCATTGCCCCATTGCGCGCGGCACGTGACGCGCGGCTCGCCAGAATCGACCGACGGGCGGCGGCGTATGCGGCCCACGGGCTGGCGGCGCCATCACGCGAGCTGGAGGCCGGTCGCAGTGCACGGGCCGACGGCAACGGCGTGCGGCTGCTGCGGCCTGCGTCGCGCCTCATGCCGATCCTCTCGACCATCACGTTTGCCAACCCCACCTCATCGTTCTTCGGCACGCTCTATCTGTCGGGGCTCGATGTCGCCCTGGGAAGCGACGTCCAGGTCTTGGGCCGTCTCGAGACCGGCTACAGCTACTGGCACTCGGTCTACTCGACCAGCGCGACGCCGCGAAAGATCACGTCCCACGGCGCCGACGTGCGCGACCTTGGCTTCAACAACGTCAGCTGGAACCTGCTCGACGGCAGCGACGTCTGGGCCATGGACTGGGTCGAATTCGACAACATGGACGTGACGGCGGACCAGTTCACGATCGCGCGCACGAGCGACGAGCGGGCGTTGTGTGACTGCAACTCCTACTACGAACTCTACTACTGGACCTTCTACACCACGCCGACCACCGGGCATTACATCAAGGTGACGGACACGAACGGCGGGCCGAACGTCACCACCGTCTTCATGTCATACCCCAATCCGTCCGCCCACGGCGGGCATGTGGCCACGGCAGGCGGTGCGGTGATCGAGAACTGGCCGGAAACCTCCGTTGCCACCTGGCTCGGAGGCACGTCGAACGACTGGAACGTCGCATCCAACTGGAGCGGGGGCGTCGTGCCCACGTCCTCCGATGACGTGCTCATTCCATCTACCTCCGCAAGCAATCCGCTGTTGACCGCGGTATCGTCGGTGCACAACCTGACGATCGAGACCGGCAAGACGATCGACATGAGTTGTGAGACGTTCAACGTCTATGGCAATGTCGTGGCGCCGCTGGCTGCTGAATCCGTGTTGGACTGCGACGGAGACTACATGAACCTGATTGGTGACGGCAGCCCCTTCAACACCGTGGTCGGCAACTTTGCCACGGTGAATGTGCTGGGCAACTACAAGGTGTCGGGTTCGGGGAGCAAGCTCATCGCGGGCTACGAGTTGAGGGTGGATGTTACCGGCAACTTGACCGTCAACGGCGGGGAGGTAGACGCGGGTTACTTGTCGATCAACAGCGACGCCACGTTCACGATGACGAACGCCGCTGACAAGGTCGTCGTCGGCAACGGCGCCTCGTTCAACGGCGCCAGTTCAACCCTGACGGCCGGCACCCTAACACTCAACGGCGTCACGCTCTCCGCGAGCGGCAGTTCCTTCGCGCCGAGCGGTACGCACACGGTGGTCTTCGCCGGCAACAGCAGCGTCAGCTTCGTCGATCCGGCACAGAGTTTCCTGCGGAACGCGCAGATCCTCGGCGGGGCGACGATGTACCTGTACAGCAACGTCATCGTGACTGGAGTCCTCTCGCGTGGCACCGGCACCGGCCCGACCGCCGTGTCAACGACTCCGTATCCGTCGCCGGCGCGGCTGCTCACCGTGAACGGCCTGAATCAGACCGGCGCGGACGCGATGCAGTTCTCAAACGTCACGCTCAATCTGACCGGCAGCGAGAGCGTGACGTTCAACAACGCAGTGTTCATGGCCTTTGGCCCGGGCTTCTTCGGTGAGTCTCTCTTCGAGGTCAATCGCAGCGGTGGTCCCTTCTACTTCACCGGACTTGACTTCTCGGCGGCGGGATTCGCCGCTGACACGACGAGGCATTTCGTCAAGAACTCCGGCAGCGCGGACATCAATCTCATCAACCCGTTGCCGGGCTCCGGCGTTAGTGGCACGCACTTCATTGCAACGGGTGCCGGTGCGGTTATCTGGCCGTTCCTGCCGTAGTCGCCGCGCCTCAGAACAGCTGCAGCTGCTCCCCCAACTGGGCCGGGTCCACCGCGACCTGGCCCAGTTGGCGTTGCAGCTCCCGCACGTTCGCCGGCGCGTGCCCGCTGAAGTGGTTGTTCACGTAGCCGTACACCGTCTTCACGCGACTCACAATCGCGGGCATCACCTTGAGCCAGGCCTCGATCTCCTTGGTTCGGTCGTGCTGCACGCGCGAGTAGTCCGCGATCTCGCGGTCGGGACCCATCCAGCGCAGGTACATGAAGTCCGACGTCGGGCGATCGGCGAGTTTGAGCATCACGTACCGCGGGATGAACCGCGCGTCCGCCAGCGTCAGCGCCACGTGATGCTCGGCGAGCAGCGCCACGATGCCGTCGTTGATCCACCCGCGCTGGCGGAACTCCACCGCCACGCGGAGGTCGCGCGGAAGGAGCGGCAGGAATGCCGCGAGCGCCGGCAGCTCGGACGGCGCGAAGTCGGGGCCGAGCTGGATGAGCACCGGGCCGAGCTTGGGCCCGAGTTCGCGGGCGACGTCGAAGAAGCGCTGCACCAGCGCCTCGCTGCGGCGCAGGCGGTTCTCGTGCGTGATCTCCTGCGGCAGCTTGAGCGCGAACGTGAAACCGTCCGGGACTCGCGACGCCCAACTGCGCACCGTCTGCACGGCGGGCGTCGCGTAGAAGGTGCTGTCCACTTCCACCGTCTTGAACGCGCGCGCATACACCGTGAGAAAATCGGCGGCGCGCGTGCGCGCCGGATAGAACGGCCCCACCCAGGCGGCGTAGTTCCAGCCTTGGCAGCCGAGTCGAATCTCGGCGGTCATGCGCGCCCCTCCCGCGGCGCGGCGCGCTGGCAGTTCGTCATTCGCTGGCCGCCTTCGCGACAGTGGCCACCTGCCCCGCCACGCGGTCCACGAAATCGGCGTCGTTCCAGTACGCCGTGTGCGACAGCGGTGTCCAGCCCGAGAGCAGCGGGCCGACGCCGAGTGACACATCCTCGTGCACCGTGGCGGCATACGCCGAGCTGATCTCGCGCAGCGGGTAGCCGAGTACATCATCGGGATCGAAGTAGTTCATCCAGCGCGCCGCGGCACGCACCGGGGCGCTGAGTGCGCTGCCCGGCGACGGAAAGGCGATCGGTTTTACCTGTTCGAGCCCGAGCGTGAAGAGCGGAATATTGGAGCCGAAGGTGATGAGGCCGGCGAGCGTCTGGCAGCGCGTCAGTGGATCGCGCCCCGGACCGCGGCGGCGCTGCTCGTCCCACACATGGTCGGAGAAGATCACGCTCCCCAGCGAATGAGCCGCCACAACGAGCGGCGTGGTGGGGCTGGTGCGCACCGACAGTTCGGCAAGGCGCTCGTACACGCGCTCGTGGATGGCCTGATAGTGATCGTACTGCCCCGGGTTCGGCCGGCGGTACGCCACCGCGTCGGCGAGCACTCCCATGACGAACTTCCGTAGCCATCCCCAGTCGAGACGATGCGCCTGCGTCATGCGGCGCCACAGGTCGTCCTCGTCCACCTGGAACAGGTCGCCCCACCAGATGGAGGTCACCTCGAGCGCGTTCCTTGGAATGCCCCGGGCTTCCACCCGCGTGCGCACGGCGCGCAGGAAGGCGTCGGCGAAGGTGGCGTTTTGGGCGCCCATTCCGTGGATTACGGCGAAGGCGACTACTGACATGGTCCGGGGTGCAGGGTGGGGTTCAGGGGCACAGGCACGGTGGGGTGCTCGGGCACGGGCACGGTGTGGGCAGGGATAGGGAATTGATGCATTCTTGAACTCGGCGCCAGCCTGTGGTTCCCTGCACCGTTCACTCCACCGTGCCTGTGCCCCCTGCACCCCACCCTGCACCCTGCACCGCATGAAGCCCAAGTTCTTCAGAACGCCGGATACCCTCCGCGCCTGGTTCACCAGGCACGGCGCATCCAAGACCGAACTCTGGATCGGCTACTACAAGAAGGCCTCGGGCAAGGGCGGCGTGGTCTACAAGCAGGCGCTCGACGAGGCGCTGTGCGTGGGGTGGATTGATGGGCAGGTACGGTCCATTGACGACGCGTGCTACATGCAGCGCTGGACGCCGCGGAAGCCGAAGTCGAACTGGAGCAACGTGAACGTGAAGCGCGTCGGCGAACTCATCGCCGCGGGGCGCATGACGCCGGCCGGGCTGGCGGCGTTCGCGCGTCGCGTCCCCGAGCGCACCGGCGTGTATACGTTCGAGAACCCGACGCCGGAGTTCCTGCCCGCGTTCCTGAAACGCTTCAAGGCCGACAAGGCTTCGTGGAAATTCTGGAGCGCGCAGCCGCCGGGTTACCGTCGCACCGTCACGGGCTACGTGATGAGCGCCAAGCAGGATGCCACGCGCGAGCGTCGGCTTGCGATCGTGATTGATCATTCGGCGCGCGGTGAGCGACTTCCATCGCTCGGCGCCGCGCCGAGTCGCGTCTCTGCCGCCGCTGTCAAGAAGCGATAACTCATTAAAAATGAGCATCTTACGACAGAATTTGACAATCTGCTTTCAGAATGATATCATTTTGCCATCACCCTCTTCGAGTGATCAACCATGTACCGCGAAAGACAGCTCAACCCCAAGAACGGTCTCGTCTGGCTGCTCCTGCTCCTGACGATCTCCGTCCTCGCTTTTCTCATGATCGTGAACGCCGCGACGCGCGAGCAGTTCGGTGCCGTCATCCTCGGCGTCATCATTCTCATCGTCGCGCTCTTCTGCCTGGGCGGCCTCTTCATCGTGAACCCCAACGATGCCAAGGCGCTGGTGCTCTTCGGCAAGTATGTGGGCACGGTGAAGAAGGACGGTTTCTTCTGGGCCAACCCGTTCATGGTCAAGCGCCGCATCAGCCTGCGCGTCCGGAACTTTGAGACCGCCAAGCTGAAGGTGAACGACGTCAACGCCAACCCGATTGAGATCGGCGCGATCGTGGTGTGGAAGGTCGTCGAGACGGCCGAGGCGCTGTTCGAAGTCGACAACTACGAGAAGTACGTGAACGTGCAGACCGAGTCGGCGCTGCGCGCCACGGCGTCGCAGTTCGCCTACGATGCACACCAGGCCGGCGAGGAATCGCTCTCGACGCATGCGGCGGAAGTGAGCAAGCACCTGCAGGCCGCCATCCAGGAGCGGCTGGCTCGCGCCGGTGTGGAGGTGATCGAGGCGCGCATCTCGCACCTGGCGTACTCGCCCGAGATCGCCGCCGCCATGCTGCAGCGCCAGCAGGCCAGCGCCATCATCGCCG
>Ga0172379_10010041_pt1 | contig 11553 bp, 5 predicted proteins | sample GrowelOW334metaG_FD_119756 | JGI IMG/M metagenome (GOLD analysis project Ga0172379, IMG submission 119756) | Groundwater microbial communities from an aquifer near a municipal landfill in Southern Ontario, Canada - Groundwater well OW334 metaG | ecosystem: Environmental > Aquatic > Deep... | reverse complement strand
TCTGATCGGAAAATCTCCAGGAGGTTCTGAGTTAAAGCCAATAGTATCCGTTGCCGCTAATCCATTATCGTAATCTGATTGAGTTATTACAAATTCATGTACTCCAGAGACCTCCCAAACATCCGGCGAGTAAACAAAATTAAAACGAATTGTATCTTGTATAGAATCGGTAACGGAAATTGTTGTACTGTAAATATCGGGATTGGATTGAGAGACTGTCATTACCGCTTTTTCCCAAGCATTAAAATTTCCGCCTACGGAAACAGTATCGGAACCAGGATGAAAGTATCCAGCCAATCTTTCCAATTCCATATTAACAGAAAAAGAAACAAGAATAGTTTTGGAATTTTTGACTGCATTGGTGTTTGTCTCTTGCGCCAAAAGCGGAATTGAAATAACGGTGAAAGTTGTTAAAAGTGAAAAAAAGGAAAGTAACTTTTTCATTGCGAATCCCTCATGTTTATTTTTTAGTTTCATGTGTCACCGCAATAAAATCATCTTCTTAGTTTGTACAAAATTGCCGGCACGGAGTTGGTAGAAATAAATTCCGCTGGAGAGTTGTTTGTTGTTGGTAGTTAGTTGTGTGTTGAAATTAACTTGATAACTTCCTGCTGGTTGTTCTTCATTGACCAAAGTTGCAACTTCATTTCCGAGAACATCGTAAACTTTTAATGTTACAAAACTGCCGGCAGCCAATTGCCAACTGATGACTGTTTCCGGGTTAAATGGATTTGGATAATTTTGTTCCAACTTGTAAGCAGAGGGAATAGTTGTGTTGTTTTTTTCAACTTCATCCCCAATAAGAGTTTTAAAAACACCGAAAGAATCAATAACTGTTTTGCTACTAGTGAATCTTCCTAATTTTATATCATGGCTTAAACCAAAATAAGCTTCGTTATCATTAACTCCACCGTTTGTTGGTAAACCCCAATTAGCGCTGTATTTATAGTGAATATTTAATGGTGTAAAAGTTGGGAAGGTAACAACAGTTGTAAATATCTTATCTCCTGCAATTGCATCTTCATGAGTTCCGTCATCATAAAGTTGAATCATTTTTGTGCTGTCAGCATCAGGCCAGCCGTCACTTGGCCACTGCAAAGGTGAGTATTCTCCAGCAATATGAATGGTTGTAAATTCAGTTCCTTGAGGCGCATTTATAATTGGAGCCCCGTTTGTGTTACAAGTAAATTTGACAGAGGCAGGTTGGTTTAAAACAGTTTCCATAGAAGCGTTATTAAAACTTGCTTCATACAACATGGAAGTCGCATCGAAATCAGCCTGTGATACAACAAAATATCTATCGTTTTGAGTATTGTCTGACAAATTATCTGTTTCCCAGGTTCCAGGACTATAAAAGAATCTGAATCTAACTGCTTCACCGACTGATGCAATAACAGGGGCGACTACTTCATAGATATCCGGATTTAACGTGGAGGCAGTCATCAAAGTTTTACTCCAATTATTAAAGGAACCACGAACTGAAACGGTATCTAAGAGGGGATTAAACAACCCGGATAATCTTTCATATTCCATATTTATTGAAAAAGCAACCTGAATTGTTTTTGTTGGCGTATAAACACAGATATCCTCCCAACAAGCAGTATAAATATTTTGCCCTGCAGCAACGGTTAACATTCTATTGCCGGTACTTTCCCAAACGTCTGTGCCACCGTGGTTATGGGTAAACTTAAAAACAAGTGATTGGCCTTCTTTGAAACCATAAAGAACAGTAGAATAAATTGAATCTCTATCAACATCCTTCAATTCAAAATCATTTCCACTCCATCCGTTAAAGTTTCCGCGTACGAATACTTTGTCCCCGATGACAAATGTTCCTCTTTTCAGTTGCCTGCTCATGTAACATTTGAACGTAACGAGGTTAATCTGAGGCTTTGGAAATTCAGCATTAAATACTATCGTATCAAGAGGAATAACACCGCTATCATAATCAGATTGAGTTATAAAGAATTCTCTAATCCCAACTGTTTCCCAAGTATTTTGCGAGTGGAAGAAATTAAATCTGATCGTATCTTGAACAGACGCTGTGATAGAAACTGTTGTGTTGTAAATATCTGAGTTGGATTGTGAAATCGTCATGTTGGTTTTTCCCCAAGCATTAAAATTTCCACCAACTGAAACGGTATCGGAACCAGGATGAAAGTATCCTGCTAGTCTTTCCAATTCCATATTAACAGAAAAAGTTACAAGAATTGTTTTGGAAGTTTTAGTTGTTTGTTCGTTTGTCTTTTGCGCAGGTATTGAAATAGAGAGAACGGTAAATACTGTTAAAAGTAAAAGAATAAAACTTAACTTTTTCATAACAAGCCCTTCAAAGTTGATCAATTGTTTCAAACCTTGCTGTAAACTTAAAAAAAATATGAAGAAACTCAAATTCATTTATAGAGGGAAAGCGTAAATATTTTTGTTACAGGAAACGCTCGCGAGCGTTCCGAAGAACTTAAAAGAGAAGCGGGCGTAACTTTCCCTACAGATTTTTTCTCCTTATCTTTGCAACATTAAATCACAAGTAAAAGATGGTATGGTTTCTATCTCAAAAGCCCGTTTGCAGAAGATCAAAAAGAATTTTAAGGGAAAGAAAATTGCAGTCATCGGCGATATGATGCTTGACTGTTACTTTTGGGGCGAAGTGAAAAGAATTTCTCCCGAAGCTCCTGTTCCCGTGGTTGAAGTTGATAATGAATTTTACCGTTTCGGCGGAGCGGCAAACTGTGCGCTGAATATTACCCGGCTCGGCGGAACTCCAATCCCGGTTGGACTAATCGGCAAAGAAAATTACGGATCAATTTTTCTTTCGCTGCTTGATGAATCGGGAATTGATGCTGCGGGAATTCTTGTTGACGAAACAAGACCAACAACGGCGAAGACCCGGGTTATTGCGGACAATCAGCATGTGGTAAGAATTGATAAAGAAAGTAAAGAATATATTTCGAAAGGAATGCAGCAAAAAATTCTTGCATTTCTCGAACAGCATATCTCTTCTCTTGACGGAATTATTTTACAGGATTATAATAAAGGAATTCTAACGCCGCAGCTTATTCAAAAGGTTATCGCTTTAGCAAACAAAAATAATATTTTGATTACCGTCGATCCGAAGTTCAATAATTTTTTCTCGTACAAAAATGTTACCGTCTTCAAACCAAACAGAAAAGAAGCCGGAGATGTTTTGGGAATGCAAATCAGAACTGATGCAGAGGTTTCCATAGCCGGGAAAAAACTTCTTACAAAATTGAATGCGAAATATGTTCTGCTTACGCTTGGAGAAGGAGGTATCGCCGTTTTTGAAAAAGGAAAAGAATACCGGATGCCGACCAAAGCAAGAAAAGTTGCCGATGTTTCCGGAGCGGGCGATACGGTTATTTCTACGCTCACGATGGCTTTGGCTGCGGGCGCAGATATTTTGGAAGCTTCTTATCTTGCTAATTATGCCGGCGGATTGGTTTGCGAAGAAGTAGGCATTATTCCAATTGAATTAGAAAAATTATTCTCAACGGTAAGCGAAGAAAAATAATGAGACCGATTTATACGCGCGCAGAAATTTTACAGATTCGGAAAAAATTAAAAGCCGAAAAGAAAAAAGTTGTTTTTACTAACGGCTGTTTTGATGTGCTTCACGCAGGTCACGTTGACTATCTTAACAAAGCGAAAGCCGCGGGAGATGTTTTAATTCTTGGATTAAATTCCGATGCATCGGTGAAAAAAATAAAAGGAGAGAAGCGACCAATTGTCCCTCAAGAAGAGCGCGCATTTATTCTTTCAAATTTAAAAGCTGTGGATTACGTTACTTTGTTTGATGAGGATACGCCGCAAGAAATAATCGGCGAACTGATTCCCGATGTGTTAATTAAAGGCGCGGACTGGTCAATTGATAAAATTGTCGGGCGCGATATTGTTGAAGCAAACGGCGGCGAAGTAAAAACGATTTCGTTCGTTACAGATCAATCAACCACAAATATTATCCAAACAATTATTGAACGCTACGGGAAGTGAAAAATCCTTTATTAGATATGATTCCCAGGCGAAGCCGTTTTCATAAAACGGTAAACGTTTTTTTGTTCTTTTTTGTAGGACTTTTTCTTCTTCTGCTTCTTGTGGGTGGAATAACGCAAACCGCCACATTCCGCAATTACCTCCGCGAAAAAGTTGTCGCGCTTGTAAACGGCGAAATAAACGGAAAAATTGAAATCGGAAAAATTGACGGAACAATTTTTACTTCAATTATTGTTAGAGATGCAAAACTTTTTTATTTGAAAGATACGATTGCAAGCATAAAAAAAGTTGAAGTAAAAATCAGTCCGCTGCAAATATTTTTACGAAAGATTTTTATACGAAAAGTTTTAATTGAAGATGCAAGTTTTGTTTTACTGCGCGATAGCGCCGGTGTGCTGAACTTAACCAAGGCATTTCCATCGAAACCTCCGGACACTTCAAAAACAGAATTTCCATTTATAATAAAAGTCTCTGAAGTGTCGTTATCGCAAATTAATTTTTCACTTCAGAACGAAGTTCTGAAGGACAGCAAAAGTTATTATGAAAAACTTAATCTAAGCGATCTCAGAATTAAAAATCTCGGACTTACTTTAAACGCCGAAGTAAACATCAATGATAATGAATACAAAGCGCATCTTGATGATTTTTATTGCCAAACCAACATTACAAATTTCAACATAAAAAGGATTGCCGGAGATTTTCTAATTAATCAAGAAGAGCTTTCCGCCTTAGGCGTTGAACTTCAAACTAACCGATCAAACCTTTCCTTACTCGCGCAGATGAAGGGATTCAATCTCTTTGAACCTTTTTCTGAAAAAGCATTTAAGAATGCAAATGTAAATGCTAATCTAATCACGCAGCCTTTCAACTTTGATGATTTAACGGCTCTTGTTCCCGCTGTTGATATGCTTGAGGGAAACATTGACGGATTAATTAACGCCGAAGGAACAGTAAATAATTTGCGTGTGCAAGACTTAGACTTAAAATATTTGCAGACTGATCTTAAATGCACCGGACGCCTGAAAAATTTAGACACCCCTTCAAATCTTTTTATTGATGCGGCAATTACAAATTCAACTGTAACGTATGAAAATGTTTTAGCGTTAATGCCTGGTTTGACGCTTCCACAATTTCAAAATCTTTCAAAACTTACTGTTGATACGCTGACGTACAAAGGCGGAATAAAAAACTTTGCTTCTCGTATTTCAGCCGGACTGAATGACGGAAATTTAAATGGCGATGTTACTTTTGATTTTCGGAAAAAGGAAATGGAGTATAAAGCGGACGTTAACTCTGTCAACTTAGATATTCAACCGTTTGTTCATTTTCCTGTGAAACTTACATCAAAAATAACCGCGGTTGGCGCGGGGACTGATGTGAAAACATTAACGTCGGATATAACTATTGATGCCGCACATTCGACAGTGACTCACAATTATTTAAACGAATTTTTATTGTCGGGGAAAATGAAAAACGGCGTTCTTGCTGCAACGTGCAATGCCGCTGTTGATTCACAGAAAATAGTTTTTGACGGAAATCTGAATATTCAAAACGACAACGCTCCGGAATATGAATTCTCTCTAAATGCGCGTCAATTAAATTTAGCAAGACTTTTAAATGATTCGCTGCTTACCTCATCTATTAATACCACTTTCAATGTTTCGGGAGAAGGATTTAATCCTGATAATCTTTTAGCGAAATTGAACGGCAGAATTTATGATTCTCATTTCAAACAGAAAATAATCAACGAAGCATGGATCGTTTTTTCGATGGACACAAAATATGCCACCGAGAAAAATATTTCGCTTCACTCAACATTTGCCGATGCTTCCTTATCCGGCAATTTTCAATTTACAAAATTGATCCAACAGCTTATTTATGAAAGTGACGGCATTTCAAAATCGTTTATTGAAAAAATAGATACTTATTATCCTTTGGGAATTAAAAAAGATTCGCTTCTTGCAAAAACAAAATTGTTCAAAAGTACTCCAAGAAAAAACCAGGACATGCAAGAAAAACCGAACGAGACATTTGATGTGAACTTTAATGTTGTGAGCAGGGACCTATCGCTTCTTTCAATATTTGCAGATAAGTTTCAACTTGATTCCGAAGGAAAACTAAGCGGGAAAATAAAATCCAACAATTCAACTTTTTCTCTTCAGGCTTCAACTTCGTTTACCTATTTAAAAATGGTTGTTGGAGAAAATATTTATATCGCCTCCAACAGCAATGCTAAAATCAATTTTGAACATCCGCTGCATGATTTCCAACTGCGGAATTTTTCATGCGATCTCTCACTTAATTCCGAAAGAGTTATTGCGTCTGCTGAAATAAAAAACATTGCTGCCGACATAACTTTGCGGAATAACATTTTAAAAGCGAGTGCCGATGCTGCCGTAAACGACAATATGAAAGGCTCAATTGATTTCTCGTCTCAGTTGGAATCTTCAACCTTGAAGTTAGAAGTTGATACGCTTATCTATAGATACAACGATTTTGAATTGAAAAACAAAGAGGAAATGCAAATCGGTTTTGCCGATAAAATTCTTTCACTCAAGAATATTAATCTTTACCGCGGCGAAGCATTTATTAAAGCTGAAGGAACTTTGGCAACAGAAGGGAAGCAAGATTTATCAATTCAATTATCAAAGTTTAAGGGATATGATATCAGCTATAATCTTTTAGGTATGAAACCGGAAAGCATAATCGATAACGATATTTCTGTTTCTTCCAAGATCACCGGAACGTTTGAAAATCCCATAATAGATTTGAAAGTTGATGTTGATAGTGTTACCTATCATAAAAACACTTTCGGATCATTAAAAGCTCTCTTTGCATATAAAGAAAAAAACTTGCAATCAGAAATCAAATTTGGTGAAGGAGGGAAAGACAGCCTGCTTACTATGTTATCTGTTAATGCTTCGCTTCCTCTCGATTTAGCTTTCGGCGCAGTAACCAAACGTCTTCCCGATGATAAACCATTATCACTTACTATCGATACGAAAAATTTTAATCTTGCTACTTTAGGCAACGCGTTTCCGTTTGTTAATGAGCTTGGCGGGCTGCTAACCGCCGATATAAAAATTGACGGAACGTATGCAAAACTTAATCCCGTTGGATTTTTAAAAATTCAAGACGGCGCTTTTAGAGTTGACGCAAATAATTTAAAATATACAACCGGGCTTCAGATTCATTTTGAAGATCAAAAATTGATGCTTGACGAAATGGTTGTTGTGAATAGCGGAAATGTTAAAAACAAAGGAACACTCCGCGGATATGGGGAAATGGCATTCAAAGGTGTAAAATTCATTTCTGCCAAAATCACCCTCAATGGAGATTTGACTATTTTGACCAATGATTCTAAATCTGCAAGTCCTAATCTTTATGGAAATTTATTTGTAGGTACAGACGGCGATATAGTTTTTACAATGCAAAATGAATATTCTTCATTAAGCGCTCCTTTGCTTATCAAAGATGCCAATTTAATTTTTCCACCGGCGCAAGGAGGTTTTTCTTCCAACTCCGAAAATTTTATTTACAAATACGTTCAGGATTCTGTAAAACTAACTTCGCGTGAAGAGGAAATTCAACGGCTAATTAACGCTAAGATTGCCAAAAGCTTAAGTGACGGAAGCGGTGAAGGAATTTTTTCCAAATTTGATTATGATCTTCTTGTAAAAATTCAAAATGAAGCAACCGTTACATTCATTTTAGCCAAAGAAGCAAATCAAAAACTAACTTCGGTATTGAATGGAAACATCCGGTATAAGCGTGAGAACGGCTTGCAGTATGTACAGGGCGAACTTAAACTGCTTGAGGGTTCAACGCTTGAATTTATCAAAACTTTTACGGCAACCGGTTCGCTTAAATTTGAAAGTGAAGTAACAAACCCTTATTTAGATATTGTCGGCATGTATAAAAGTTATTATGTTTCATCAGACTCAACCTCCGGTACCGGGAAAGAAGAAGAAGTTGCCGTAAAAATAAAACTTGTCGGTCCGTTGAAGGAGCTTTCAAAAACGTTTGCACAATCCGAAACCAACATGGCGGTTTACCGGGGTTCATCGGCAATTACCAATGACCAGGCAACTCCGGGATTGGATAAATCAGACGCCATCTGGTTTATTATTTCCGGGAAGTTTAAAAACGAAGTTACGTCTCAGGATAGAACCCGCGCGTCTGATATGTTCTCGGGAACGGCAACTTCATTTGCCGGCTCGCTTGTTGGAGGAGCGCTAAATACGTATCTTGGCGATGTGGTGAAATCTGTAGAATTTCGTTCCACCGGAAGTACTACCAAGCTTAATTTAAGTGGCAGAATAAAAAAGTTTAAATATACTATCGGCGGTACGACTAATATTTTTCAGGATTTATCAACAGCAAATATTCTTATCGAATATCCTTTATTAGAAACTCTTGTCGTTCGGGTGGAAAGAAAATTATCCGAAACGGAAAACACGTTTACAAATGAAATGATTAACGAACTAGGTCTTAAATATAAATTCGAGTTTTAATGAAAAAAAAATTAGTTTCCTTCTTCAAAAAAAATCCTGGTAAAGCATTAAAAGCCAGAGAACTTGCTAAGCAGCTTGAAATTACCGAAGAACATGAGTATCAATCTTTCAAAGCTTTGCTCCATCAATTGCTGGAAGAAGACCTCATCGTAAGGTTGGGAAAACGCTTCCAACTAAAAATTGAGAACGCAAAAGTTATTTCTGGCGAACTGCAAATGCATCCGCGCGGATTCGGATTTGTGCTTCCTAAAAAAGAGGGAAACCGCGATATTTTTATTGCCGGCAGAAATCTCGGAACAGCTTTCCACGGCGATATTGTTGAAGTTGCTCTCTTTGCCGAACAGAAAAAGAAAGCAAAAAATCTTGAAGGCGAGATTACAAAAATTATTAAAAGAAGAATCACGGAAGTTGTAGGAACTTTTAAGAAATCGGATTCTCTTTTTTACGTTGAACCGGAAATGAAAGAAATGCGGCGTGATATTTATATTGACGAAAAAAATATTCACAAAGCAAAAGTTGGCGATAGAGTTGTTGTAAGCGAAATTGTTTGGGAATCGCCGAAACAAAATCCCGAAGGGAAAATTATTGAAGTGCTTGCTAAAACAAGCAAAAGCAATATTGAACTTCTTTCAATTGCAAAGGAATTTAATTTGCCGGTCAACTTTCCGGAAAGAGTTCTTCAAGAAGCGGAAGAAATTGCGCTGGAAATTCCCGCCGCGGAAATTTCCACCCGCGTTGATTACAGAAATAAAGTTGTGATGACCATTGATCCCGATGATGCAAAAGATTTTGACGACGCTCTTTCAATCGAAGTTTTGGAGAACGGAAATTTTGCGGTTGGCGTTCACATTGCAGATGTTAGCCATTACGTTGCAAAAGAAACTTCACTCGATAAAGAATCTGAGAAACGCGGTAACAGTGTTTATCTTGTTGGAAAAGTTATTCCAATGCTGCCGGAAAGATTATCAAACAACATTTGCTCGTTGGTTCCCAATGAAGAGCGACTTACCTATTCTGTTGTTGCAGAGTTAACGGCGCGCGGCAAACTTGTTGATTATAAAATCAAAAAGACCATCATCAAAAGCAAAAGAAGATTTACGTACGATGAAGCGCAAAAAATAATCGAAACCGGCGAAGGAGATTTTTCAACTGAAGTTCTTCTTCTAAATAAATTAGCGTTAACGCTCCGCAAAAAAAGATTAAAAGAAGGAAGTGTAAACTTTTCAACTTCCGAAATAAAGTTTGAACTTGACGAAGCGGGCAATCCTCTCCGGGCTTATCTTTACGAAACGAAACAGAGCAACAACCTTGTTGAAGAATTTATGCTGCTTGCAAATAAAGTAGTTGCGCATCATATCGGTTTTGTAAAAAAAGAATCTGCGCGCAAACCGTTTTTGTACAGAATTCACGATCGCCCCAACAAAGAAAAAATTGAGGAGTTCGCAAAATTTATAAAATCTTTCGGCTATCATTATTCGGCGGATAATTTATCCAAGGCTTCATCGTTAAATCAATTGATGGAAGAAGTAAAAGGAAAAGAAGAAGAATTGCTTGTGAACGAAATAGCGATTCGTTCGATGGCAAAAGCGATTTACTCTACGGAAAATATCGGGCATTACGGTTTGGGATTCCCGTATTACACGCACTTCACCTCGCCTATCCGCAGGTATTCCGATCTGCTCGTACACCGCTTGCTTTTTGAATATATCGAGAAACATGGAAAATTAATTTATTCCGAAGAACAACTTTCTGCAATTTGCGAAAACATTTCCGCATGTGAAAGAAAAGCCGTTGATGCCGAACGTCTCTCTGTAAAACTAAAACAAGTTGAATTGATGCAAAGCCATATCGGCGAAGAATTTCACGCGATCATTTCCGGTGTAACTCATTTCGGAATCTTTGTAAAGATAAAAGACATCCTTGCCGAAGGCTTAGTTCACGTGCGCGATTTGGAGGGAGATTATTATCTTTATGATGAAAAAAAATATGCTTTAATTGGGAAGGCAAGTAAAAAAATGTTCCGGCTCGGTGATAAAATTCAAGTCAAATTGATTCGAATCAATCAAGAACGTATGGAATTAGATTTTCTCATTATCGAATAAAAAACACTTTATGAAGAAACAAATTATTCTTTCGGTTATCATTTCATTCTTTTCAGTGCAGTTTCTCTTTGCGCAGTTCGGACAGAACAAAGTTCAATTTAAAGATATGACATGGTATTATATTCAAACCACTCACTTCGATATCTATTTCAATCAAGAAGGAAGCAAGGTTGCCGAGTTTGCTTCACGCGCTGCGGAAGATGCGCTTAGTTCGATTGAAAAACGTATTAACTACAGAATTACAAATAGAATTACGCTGATTCTGTATAACTCCCAAAACGATTTTCAAGAAACTAATGTTACCGATGAATATTTAAGTGAAGGGATCGGCGGCTTTACAGAACTTTTTAAAAACCGCGTTGTTCTTCCGTTCACCGGAAATTATAAAATGTTCCGGCACGTTATTCATCACGAACTTACGCACGCTGTTTTAAACGATATGTTTTACGGCGGATCAATTCAAAATATTATTTCGAACAATATTTCCATCCGCTTACCGCTTTGGTTTAACGAAGGTTTGGCGGAATATCTTTCGCTCGGCTGGGATACGAATACCGATATGTTCATCCGCGATGCAGCAACGAGCGAATATCTGCCGGACATTCAGGACCTTGACGGTTATTTTGCTTACCGCGGTGGTCAGGCGGTTTTTCATTACATCGCACTAAAATATGGCGAAGAAAAAATCGGTGAAATTGTAAACAAAATTAAAGGGAAAGCTAACTTCGAAAACGGTCTGCAAGCTGCCATCGGTTTAAACTTGGAAGAATTAAACGAACGCTGGAAGAAAGATATAAAAAGAATTTTCTGGCCCGATATGGCGCTCTACAAAGACCCGGATGAATTTTCTAAAAGATTGACCGATCACCGCAAAGACGGCGGATTTTACAACACAAGTCCCGCAATTTCTCCGCAAGGTGATAAAATCG
>Ga0172379_10010040_pt1 | contig 11553 bp, 8 predicted proteins | sample GrowelOW334metaG_FD_119756 | JGI IMG/M metagenome (GOLD analysis project Ga0172379, IMG submission 119756) | Groundwater microbial communities from an aquifer near a municipal landfill in Southern Ontario, Canada - Groundwater well OW334 metaG | ecosystem: Environmental > Aquatic > Deep... | reverse complement strand
GCGGTTCTATCAGAAAATTACTGATATTTATTCCACGGCAATGGACTATGACAAAAATTCACTCGTTACAAAAGATTTTTTTGCCAAAGTCCAGAACAAACTGCATTACGCCGTTCACGGGCACACCGCGGCTGAATTGATTGTTGACCGGGCCAACGCTGAAAAAGATAATATGGGCCTTACGAGTTGGGAAAATAGCCCTAATGGCAAAATACTTAAAGCCGATGTGACAATTGCAAAAAATTATCTGTCAGAAACAGAACTGGAATCACTCGGACGCGTAGTTAACGCTTATCTGGATTTGGCGGAAGCCCGCGCCAAGCGGCATATCCCCATGACTATGGAAGACTGGGCAAAGCGGCTGGACATTTTTTTACAGGCGGATGACCGCGAAGTTTTAAAGGACAGCGGTAAAATCTCCGCCCAGATAGCCAAGGAGTTTGCGGAGAGCGAGTTTGAAAAGTTCCGTATCAGACAGGACCAGCTGTTTGAATCTGATTTTGACAGAGAAATTAAAAATCTTGGCCATAGCAAGAAAAACCCTGCCGGAGACGCAGATGAGTAACGAATTTTTTCCGCAAAGGCCTGAATCTAACCCGACCATATACGCTTATGAGGATACTAATCCTCAGTATAAGGGGTTGCTTAAAGTAGGTTACACGGCTAACGATGTGAAAGTCCGGGTTACACAGCAATATCCAACTGTTCGCCCCGGCGGGTTACCGTATAGAATCGTGCTGGAAGAGTCCGCAATGCGTAACGACGGCACCACCTTTACGGACCATGAGGTCCATCGGAAATTACGCGCAAACCACATCCCTAATCCCGATGGCGAATGGTTTAGATGTACTATTAAGGAAGTAAAATCCGCAATTCTTGCTATTCGAACAGGCGAATTGGATGATTCTGTGCGTTGCCTTGATTTCAAGATGCGGCCAGAACAAACCGCTGCCGTAGAAAAGACGGCCACATACTTTAAAAGTTTCAAAAAAGAAAACCCAGACAAAACACCGCATTTCCTGTGGAATGCGAAGATGCGCTTTGGAAAGACATTTGCGGCATATCAGTTAGCCAAAAAGATGAAGTGGACCAAGGTGCTAGTTTTAACATTCAAGCCCGCTGTGCAGAGTGCGTGGGAAGAGGATCTGAAATCTCATATAGATTTTAAAGGCTGGCAGTTTATTTTCCCTAAGGGACTTTCATTCGAGGCTGCCCACAAAGACAAACCGTTTATCTGCTTTGGTTCGTTTCAGGATTATCTCGGCAAAAACCCTGCCGGCGGCATCAAGCCGAAAAACGAATGGGTACACGCCACCAATTGGGACTGCGTAATTCTTGACGAATACCACTACGGTGCATGGCGGGATTCCGCAAAAGAGTTATTTGAGGCCGAAGATGATAAAGAAGTTAAGTTCGGGGAAGGGGAAGGCATAGAGTACTTCAACGAAGAGATAATGCCTATCACCACGAATGCCTATCTATATTTGTCTGGCACACCATTTCGGGCAATTCAATCAGGCGAGTTTATTGAAGAACAGATTTATAACTGGACCTACTCCGACGAACAAAAAGCCAAGCAGGACTGGAAAGGCGCACACAATCCCTATGCCGCCTTGCCGCGCATGGTTTTACTGACATACCAGTTGCCGGATTCTATCCGTGAAATTGCTATGCAGGGCGAGTTAAACGAGTTTGACCTGAATGTATTTTTTTCTGCCGAAGGTAAGGGAAATAACGCGGAGTTCGTATATCAGAATGAAGTTCAGAAATGGCTCGACTTGATTCGTGGTGCCTTTCTAGAAACCACGGTGGATAACCTGAAGCTAGGAGCAAAAAAGCCACCGTTCCCGTTTTCCGATTCGCGGTTACTTAATGTTCTGTCGCATACATTCTGGTTTCTGCCCAGCGTAGCCTCATGCTATGCCATGGCGAACCTGCTAAAGCAACGGCAAAATAAGTTTTTCCATGATTATCAGGTGATTGTTGCTGCGGGTCCCATTGCAGGTATTGGCGTAGATGCTCTGCCGCCTGTTTTTAAAGCCATGGACAATCCGTTGGAGAGCAAAACCATCACTCTTTCCTGTGGTAAATTGACCACAGGGGTATCGGTGAAGCCATGGACCGGTATTTTCATTCTAAGAAATTCGTCCAGCCCTGAGACATACTTTCAGGCGGCGTTCCGGGTACAGACCCCTTGGACCGTCAAAAATCCAGACGGCAAATCACCGAATGCGGAACAGATAATCAAACAGGAATGTTATGTGTTTGATTTCGCTCCGGACAGGGCTTTGCGCCAAATCGCAGATTATAGCTGTCGTTTAAATATTGAGGAAACCAATCCGGAGAAGAAGGTGCAGGAGTTCATTAGTTTCCTGCCAGTACTTGCTTATGATGGCAGCTCGATGAAGGAAATTGATGCTGCCGGAATACTCGATATAGCCATGAGCGGTACCACGGCCACGCTCCTTGCTCGGCGATGGGAAAGCGCTTTGCTTGTGAATGTTGATAACAATACATTGCTGCGTTTAATGAACAACCCTGAAGCCATGACCGCACTGCAAAACATTGAGGGTTTTAGGAATTTGAATCAGGACCTTGAAACGATTATCAATAAATCTGAGGCGATTAAGAAGCTTAAACAAAAAGCCAATGATAAGCCACTAACAGACAAGCAAAAGAAGGTGCTGACGGAAGAAGAAAAGGAGTATAAGTCGCTTCGCCGCCAAGTTCAGGAAAAACTTATAAAATTTGCTACGCGTATTCCTGTCTTTATGTATCTTACGGATTATAGAGAGCGTGCCCTGAAAGATGTGATTACACAACTGGAGCCGGGACTTTTCAAGAAGGTCACGGGTCTTAGTGTGAAAGATTTCGAGTTGCTTGTGAGCCTTGATGTTTTTAATAGCGCCCTGATGAACGACGCTGTCTATAAATTTAAGCGCTATGAGGACTCCAGCCTAAGCTATACCGGAATAGACAAGCATGCTGGTGAAGATACCGGTCTGTATGATACAGTTCTAAATGCAAAGGATATGTAGAGTGAGGGGATATTAATATGGATATTGCTGATTTATTGGCATCTGTCCAACCGAGTAATACAAGTGGTGCTCTTGCCAAGGATAGATTGGATTTCCAAGGGCATTGGGCGATAACTCTGTTGTTGGATGAATACAAGGCATCAGCAGATCCATTTGTAATTTTATTCGACTATCACGATGATGTTGTATTGCTAAAAAATGACAAGGCGTATTTTTATCAAGTAAAGACATCTACGACAGAGTCAAGCTGGACGGAGAAAAAACTTACTGGCACGTATAAAAAGTATTTTTTCACTATATACGAGCATTTGATAAATTTTGCAAAAAACACAGAATCGCTTTGCATGGTTTCAAACATCCCGTTTGAAATTAATCACGCATTAGTACAAGATGGACATTTAAAAAGTTTTGCCCAAGATTCTATAAATAAACTGACGGAATCCATAAAAAAACACCATCAATTAGCGGAAATAGACAAACGATTCATAGAAATAATGTCATTTAAGGTAACCCCTTTGTCACTGGATGGGGACGATGCGCATATTGAAGGTATTTTTGCAGAGTTTATTCGCGAAGTTGCACCGGATTCGGATATTGACCCATATGTTGTTTTAGGAGGGTTGTGTAGGTATATTGCAAAACGGAATAATTTCGACAATATTACCTTAACCGGGAAAGAATTAAAAAGCAAAAAAGGAATTTCTCGGGAAGCGTTCTCGGCTTTAATCAAACAGATTAATGAAGTTAGAATGCGTGATGCAATTCGTGAATTGAAAAATATTCTCAATTCAGAAAGTGAATTGACACTTAAGGAAAAAGATGATATCGAACGTCAGTTTGTTATTGTTTATAACGAACTTCTTAGTGGTAATAGATTTACATTGACACTACATAAAACTCTAATCCCTATAACAGATAACATTTATGCACATTCTCCTACTTGCTTTGCATTGCTACAGGATGTGCTGACAGAAGCGGCCAATTCTGCGGTGTTTTCCGGACTTAGTGATGCCTATATGTATGCCTTAATCTTTTTCTCATATCTTTGCGTAAAGCGAGAAACAAAATAATGAAAACGATAAAATTTCATGATCTTTTTCTGTTATCACAAAGTCAAGAATCTGCTGCACATATTGAGTTCGATGCAACCGCAACGATCATCACAGGCACAACCTCGGCAGGGAAATCTTGCATCTTAAAAAGCTTGTTTCTTGTCTTTGGAGCTGAGATCCGCAAACGCGGTATTCTATTTAGCGAGAACCCATATATACTTTTAAAGTTTTCTGTTGATGACACTTACTTTTACATTCTTAGGAAGCAATCTGGATATTCTGTTTTTGATCAGAACGGTCATGTGTTAATTACGACCACAGAGGTTACCAAAGGGTTAGCCCCATTTTTAAATGAGCTGTTCGATATCCGTGCTAAACTTATCAATAACAATGATAATTCTTTAATTCCATTTCTCCCTGGACATATATTTTCTCCATTTTATATTGATCAAGACTCCGGCTGGGAAAAGGCTTGGGAATCATTTTCGAGAATAGATTTTGTTAAGGATTGTAAGAAAAATCTTATAAATTTCTATACGGGGATAAAATCGCTTGAGACCTATGGTTTGGAAGTTGAGCGATTGGAGGCCCAACAAAACGTAAGCAAACTCAACAGCGAATTGGTCGCAACAAATAAAATTTTAGCTGCATTTAATGAAACACACATGCCGGCAACATTCAACCCGGACCCGACAATATTTGCGAGTGAAATTGATTCGCTTACCAAAGAATGCGATTTGCTCTTGAAGCAAGAACAAATCAAAAAAGAGGAACTATCTGACATATCAGATCAATTATCTAGGATTGATTTGGAGTTACAAGCAACATCGCAGTTGTTGGGTAATTTGGAAGTAACAGCGGAAAACGCATTGAAATCTGATGAACATTTTGATTGCCCACTTTGTGGAAGTATTAAGGACAACTTTTTTGAAATAGCCCTGCGTAAATTGCAAGACAGAAAAAATTACGAGGAATTCCTTTCGGAACTTGCCGAAAGGCACGGAGATGTTTTGTCGAAGAGGACAAAAGTCTTGGCACAACTGAAAGACTTAAAAGCAGCAACCAATTTTATATCTACAATCCTTGCCACCAAGAAGGAAAGCGTTACTCTCGATGATTTCATTAATGAGGCTGGTAGACGTCGCTATTTCGTTCAATTGAAAACAAACATAGCGGAATTGCAGAAAAATATTCTTGACCAAGAGAAAATTATCAAAAAAAATACCTTGTTGTTGCGAAAATTAGCACACAATAGTGCTGATATGAAAAAAAAGATTCTCAACCGCTATCATGAGTTAATGCTTGGGTTTACTTCGGAATTGGAGGCAGCAAAAATTACGGACAAACAATTGGCTAATCCATACTCTGATATGTCGTCTGCTTCCGGTAATGAAAATTCGCGATGTGTGTTGGCTTATTTTTATGCGATAATCACGCTGTCTCATGAGATTGCTCAACCTATTTCTGTTCCAATAGTTATTGATACTCCGCTTCAACAGGATCCAGATGCTAGACGAGGCCAGAAAATCATGCAGTTTTTAAGCAATCACAAGCCTGTTGGACGACAAATTATTATTGCCACATCCAAAGATTTCGGGGTTGATTTTGGAGGGAAAGTTATCCAGATGGATGAAAATGGTCGATATAATCTACTTAGAAAAGAAGAATATCCCAGAGTCGAACCTTTTTTCCGGGAATTCATTAAGCAGCATACAGATAATATGCTTAAAAATAAGGCCCAAATCCTATGAGTGAGCTTAAACTTTTCAAAATAGAAGGCCAGCGGGTGCATGAAATACCTAGCCGCGCCATTGGCGTGGAAAAATCCCTGCAGGCCATTTTTGAACAAAACCTTGATACCTTGCTCGGGGTAAAATTTCTGGCTACTGAGTACACAACCGGGAAGAGCCACAATGGCCGGATTGATACGCTTGGTATCGATGAGAATGGCAGCCCTGTCATCACTGAATACAAGCGCGCCATAAGTGAGAGTGTGGTTTCTCAAGGGCTTTTTTACCTTGACTGGTTGGTAGAGAATGAAGCGTCATTCAAGTTGCTCGTTATTGAAAAGATCGGCACCGCAAAAGCTAAAGAAATAGATTTTTCAGTCCCTCGTCTTATCTGTATTGCCTCCGATTTCACGAAATACGATATCCACGCTGTGAATAGAATCAACCAAGGCAAGCATAGCGTTGACCTGATCCGGTATCGCCGCTTTGCTGAAGATTTACTAGTGCTGGAACTGGTCAACCGCGAAGTGGGCAAGGTTTCTAACTCTAAAACTCATGACAAGCCCATCGCGCAATGGCTCAAAGAGCTAAAAGGCCCCATACGCGAGATTTATGAAGAGCTCCGCCCCAAACTGCTGGCATTGGGCGATGATGTAGAAGAAATGCAGCTTAAACTATACACGGCCTATCGCCGCATCAAGAATTTTGCCTGTATTGTAATTCAAAAAAAGGCTGTCATCCTTTACCTCAGCTTACCGCCCAAAACAGTTCCGATGGAAGAGGGCTTTATTCGTGATGTTAGCGGAATCGGCCACTGGGCTACTGGCGATGTGGAAATCACAATCACCAGCATGGATCAACTGCGCAAAATTGAGTCCTTGCTTTCACGCGCATATGAGGATGCATAGCAGGTATTACGATTTGATAAATGTAATTCTTTATCACTACTTGATATTTTAATAGGATAATTTTTATGGCTACAACAATACCGGAAGCATTTAAAGTCTTTAAACAAAATTTGGAAATTAGTGATTTGCAAGCAGAAACGGTATCTACTCGTCAACAAAGTATTCGGGATGTTTTGAAAAGTGAATTTGAGATACAAGAGTCATTCTTGACAGGCTCCTATGCTAGGAACACAATGATTGCGCCATTGTCAGAAGCTGATATCGATATTTTTGTGGTATTAGACTCAAAGCACTATTATCACTATAATGGACAAAATGGTGGTCAGGGTGGTTTATTGGATTTGGTGAAAAGGGTTTTGCGTAAAACTTATACAAAAACTCCGGATATCAGTAGAAATGGTCAAGCCGTAACAATAATATTCTCTGATTTTCAAGTTGATGTTGTTCCTGGTTTTGCAAGGCAAGGCGGAGGATATTTAATTCCGAACTCGATAAGTAATACTTGGATTGGAACTGACCCACGTAAGCATGTGGAAATCATGAGTCAATCCAACAAAGATCATAGTGGCGATTTTATCCCTCTCATAAAAATGATTAAAGCTTGGAATGTCAAAAATGGAAAGTATTTTAATTCTTTTCATTTGGAAGTTTTAGCTTTAGAAATATTTGATAAAGTAACCATATCAGATTTTCCTTCGGGATGTAGATTTTTCTTTGATAAAGGCCGTCATTCCATAACTAAGAAAAATTCTGACCCTGCAGGTTATGGTGGCGATATCGGAAGCTACATAAACACACAAGATAAGATAAGCGAATCTGTTGGTAAGTTTGAGTTGGCTTATGATAGAGCAATAAAAGCCGAGTCATTTGCTAGAAGTGGAAACAATTGCGAGGCTATCGAATCCTGGCGTAAAATTTTCGGCGATTACTTTCCGGCTTATGGTTAATAAAAAACAAGAAACTTTAGAAAAAGTCGTATCTATAACTCGTGAAGAAATTATTAAAGAGGCAAAGCGCATAGAGGAAAGTACCTTATTTTCATCTAAGGGACATTTTGCTGTTGCTGCGATATGGAATCAGCTTCATTTATGGCTTGGTATACCTACAGTTATTCTCTCCGGTGTATCTAGTACTATAGCTTTTAGTAAAGATTCGAACCATTCCATTGTCGCTATAGGTATGATTTCTATCATTATTGCTGCGTTGTCCAGTCTTATGACATTTCTAAATCCAAATGAAAAATCGTTGTCGCGTTTACGGTGCGGCAATTGTTATGATTCATTGCAAAATAAAGTAAGAATCTTTTGGACCATTGACTGTAAACAAGAGATTTCCGAACAAGTCTTGTATGAAAAACTGAAATATTTTTCTGAACAAAAGGATCGGCTGAATCAAGATTCTCCCCAAATTCCTCAGTGGGCATATAAGAAAGCTAAAAAGGGAATTGAGTCGGGTGAGACAATATACGCAGTTGATGTAACAAAATAGATTCACATTAATGTAAAAGTCATGAAAATATCATGACTCTGACCAGTTAATCTTGGTTTTTGAAAAACCTCGGATTGATTTCAGCGAAAAACATTTTAAGTTTAACTAATATCGATATGCCTAGAACAATAGCCCAAGGTTTTACTGAGTTTTTGAAAAAATTGACTCCGTCAGATACGGAAAGCGAGGCGGCAAGGCGTCATCGTGCTTCTACTGAAATTTGTTTGAAAGATAATTTTGGGATGACACGATTTTTCAGAACAGGCTCTTTTGGAAGCGGAACAAGTATATGTGGCTATAGTGATGTGGATTATTTTGCAGAGATACCTTCCGGTAAATTGAAATCGGATTCCTCCCAAACATTGAGCGAAATAAATTCGGCCTTGGCACATACTTTTTGGGATACAGATGTGCGGGTTTCTGCACCAGCGATAAAGTTTTCTTTTGCGAATGGCAAAGAAACAACCGAAATTGTGCCTGCATATAGAATAGAAGATAGAAAATTTGGAGTTGTCTATGGCATCCCAAATACGAACCATGGTTGGATGAAATCAAGTCCGGAAACTCATAAAGCGTTTGTGAGATACTGGGATGAACAGCTTGGTAATAGAGTTAGACCGCTTATTAGATTTATAAAAGCATGGAAATATGAAAACGATGTCCCCATTTCGTCATTTTATTTGGAGTTAAGAATAGCTTCTTATGCGCGTGAGGAGGCCCAAGCGAAACGGCACATCGTCTACCATTGGGATCTCCAGCTTATCTTGGAGCGCTTGCTACAGGAAAAACTTGGGGAGATATCAGATCCGATGGGCGTGTCTGGACAAATCCCTGCATGTATGACTCATCTCCAGCATGAAGAGGCATTGTCTAAGCTGGAGTCGGGGGTTTTTCAGGCAAAGAAGGCTTTAATTGCTGCTAGGGGTGATGCAATAAATGAAGCTTTCTCATGCTGGAAACTTTTATTTGGTTCAACATTTCCCAATTACTATTAGTGGTGAGGATCAAATGGCGGCTAAAATTAAAACTGATATAACAATAGAACAGAATTCTGATAAAAAGTTGAACCAATTAGCAGCTAAAACAGTACTGTACGATAGGGTCCAATGGGTACAGTTTTTACAAGCTATAATTCCGGTATCAAATGCGATTGTATGGCCGGTATTGCTATGGTGTCACCCATCATGGACTGTGGGTTCTGCATTCTGTGGCCTCATTATCCCATTGTTTGATGAGTTAATCCTTGTCCCCAGAAGTTATGAATGGAAGATTATTGCTGCAAAAATACAGGAACTATTCGATTGTGAATTGCTACATATTCCATGGAATTATGCCAAAAATGGCAAAAAACCAACCACAGAAATAATCTTGAAATTTGCACAAAAATATAATGAATCCAACCGAGAAAGCCTGAAAGACTGGTATCCTGTTGAAATCCAGCCCCTTCCTGTTGAATTTGCTAGATTGATATGTCAGCGTGCGAATTGTTGGTGGGATGCAGAACTACGCAAACGGTATGCAGATTTACTCACCGGCTCAGTTTCAGTTATTGCATTACTTGCTTTTGTTATTTGTTTAGCTACAGGATTCACTCTGGCTAAGTTTGTGTTATGTGTCATAGCGCCACTAACCCCAGCCATTTTATGGGCTATTAAAGAAAGGAAAATTCAACTAGAGGCCGCTATTCAGGGCAAGGACCTTTTAGATTATTCAATCATGATATGGCATACTAGGTCTCAAAATGCCGATACTATTAACGACATGGAAAGACTATCAAGAATCCTTCAGGATGGTATTTTTGACAGGAGGAAAACTAGTCCGGTGACTCCATTTTGGCTATATAAATTCTGCCGGCTAGGAGATGAACATACAATGAAAAAAGTTGCCCAAGAAATGGTCAAAGAATATGACGCGGCTATGGCAAATAATCCGGAAAGTATGTAAGTCACAAAATACGCGCATCTTGTCAATCGGAATTTGCAAGTCAAATGTGAATATTTAACCTATTTTAAATCATACTATTCCATCACCAATATGGACAACGACTACTTATGTGAGTCATTTCCTTCGTAAAAGTTCAGCCTATTGTGCCACCATTTATGATTTATAACTAGAACCGGAACTCGACGGCGAATGTTCTGGTTATTGGACTAACGGGGGATTTGTCGCCGTAAGAACTTTTTTCAATTTGTATAATAGATAGAACTTCCGGGCTGGGTTGTGGAAGTGCGTCACAGCCACTCAGCAAAATATGCGCTCGGTAACAAATACGGCTAAAAATCCTGAATTAAGTGAATAGTTTTGCGAACTGGTTCGATAGCTTGTATTTTCGGGCTTTTTTAGATGGGTCTGCGACTTCCAGAAAACCAGCCTTTACCCAGTTTTCCAGCAGTAATCGCGCTGTGCGTGGCGCGAAGCCGAAAAGCGTGGCGATATCCGCGCTGGTTACGGTCTCCTGACCTTCAAACAACGTCAATGCTTTGCGCTGGCGCGGGTCCAGTTTCCGCAGAATTGCTGAATTGTCGGGAACCGAGCCGCGATCTTCGCTTTTCGCCTGCGCTTCCACCTTCGTAAATGCCTCTATCATCCCAGCGACAAAGTACTCAATCCAGCCGGTCAGATCTGCCTCCGCGCGGCCTATGTAGTAGTTGTGCGACGGGCCAACGGCAATTGCGTCGTAATAAGTCTGAAGGTTTTGCGCGTAATACTCTTCCAGTGAATATATCCCTTTCAAGCCATAACCGCCGAGGTGCAGAATCAGCGTGGTCACGAGCCGGGCTGTCCTGCCATTGCCGTCGTAATATGGGTGGATAGTGGCAAATTGGTAATGCGCCAGCGCGGCTTTTATAGGGCAGGGGATATCTTCGCTAATCCAGTTCGCCAGCGCTGCCATTAGTTCCGGCACGTCCTTCGCCTCAGGCGGCATATAGACTATGTGCCCGCTACGACTGTCCTTGATGACATTCTGCCCGTCCCTGTAGGGCGTAGGCATCGGTTTGCCCTTGCCGGAGCGCATAACGTGTCCGTGAATGAGCTGGATTTGCTTCTCCGTAACAGGTTGGTTATGCTCTGCCGCCTGCTCAACAAAATCCAATGCGTCGTAGTAGTTCTTGACCTCGCGTTCATCGCGCTCTCTGCCGGGGAAATGCTGGTTTTGCCGCAACACGCCTTCTACGTCTTTCTGGGAAAGACGGTTGCCCTCTATCATGGTGGAATAATGCGTGGTTTGGAGCTTGGCGGTTTCCCGCAAATGGGCCAATAGGCGGGGGGTTATGGGAAGGCCGTCTATGCGCGTTTTCAGGCCCTCCAGCTGCATAAGCTGATTGGCTAGGCTATT
>Ga0172379_10010039_pt1 | contig 11555 bp, 6 predicted proteins | sample GrowelOW334metaG_FD_119756 | JGI IMG/M metagenome (GOLD analysis project Ga0172379, IMG submission 119756) | Groundwater microbial communities from an aquifer near a municipal landfill in Southern Ontario, Canada - Groundwater well OW334 metaG | ecosystem: Environmental > Aquatic > Deep... | reverse complement strand
GGCGGCGAGCCTGGCGTTCAATGCGTCGAACTCCTTCGTGGCCATGTAAGCCTCGCCGCGCACTTCCAGCAGAGCGGGCGGACGCTTCGCGTCGAGCTGGAGCGGAATCGAGCGGACGGTGCGGAGATTCGTCGTGATGTCGTCGCCCTGCCGGCCATCGCCGCGCGTCGCGCCGAGTGCGAGCCTGCCGTCGCGGTAGTGAACGCTGATGGAGACCCCGTCCACCTTGGGTTCGAGAATGTAGCTGACACGCTCCCTGCCGAGCTGCTTGCGAACGGTGGCGTCGAACGCGCGGAACTCCTCCAGCGTGCGCTCGTCCTGAAGGCGGTTGCGCCGTTCGCGGTCCGGCTCCTCGTCCTTCGTCGGCAGGTCGGACGCCTGGATTTTCTCCAGCGAGAGCATCGGTTGTTCGTGCGTGACACGCTTGAAGCTCTCGCTCGGCGCGCCGCCGACGCGCTGGCTCGGCGAGTCCGGCGTGACGAGATCGGGAAACTCCTTCTCCAGCGCGAGAAGCCCGGCGTAGAGCGCGTCGTATTCACGGTCGGAGATCGCGGGCCGCGCCTCGACGTAATACGCGTGGTCGTGGCGACGGATTTCGTCGGCAAGCTGGGCGTGGCGCTGGGCAGGTGACATGGCTTCGGACGGCGGAGATTGACCGACGACCGGGGGCGGAGACAAGCGTTTGGCGCGAAGGCGATCAGGCCCGAGGCCTTGAAACGGCCAACCTCACAAGCGCGCCCTTCACGTCGAAAGGCGGCTTGTGGCCGGACCGCGCGACATCACGGCCGGTCTGACTCCGGGCACTTGGGTGCCGAGAGACTGCAGCCGGTCACTTCGTTCCGCCGGGGATGATCTCCCAGTGCTCGCCGAAAAAGCCGGCGGTGGCGATGCCGCCGGGGAAGCGCGAGCTGACCGGGACGTTCAGGTCGAAGATCGCGTAGTCCGGCAGCTTGGGCACCTGGCGCGCGTTGTTGAGGTAGTCGTATTCGCGGAAGGTGAACCCGCTGTTGAGCACGACGTATTTCTTAGGGTTGAGCGGGTTGGGATAAATCAGCGCCGGAACGTGCTCGGCGGCCGGGTAGGTCAACGCGCCGATGCGGACGTGCTGCGCGTCCCAGCGGACGGGCAGCCGGTCCAGGATGCGCGCGAGAAGCCTGTTGCTCGCCGGATCGCCCCAGAGGACGAGGTTGTGCTGGGCGATGTCGGCGTCGGTGATCGCGCTGTCGTCCTTCACACGGGCGTCGCCGCGATACTGCCGCCGCCAGTGTTCGATGGCGTGCTTCATTTCGGTGTCGGCCCATTTGCCGACGCGCGGGTTCAGCGGCTGGCCCGTGGGGCGCACCATGAGGAAGCTGTCGAGGAACGCGTCGTCAATCGGGCCTTGCAGGCCGTGGAGCTTGTGCAGGGAAATCTCGTCTGTGCCGCTGGCAAGCGCCCACTTGCCACCAAGCTTGCGGAAGCGCGCGGTCCACGACTTGTCGGTCTCGACCAGCGGCGCTTCGAGCTTCTGATTGTCGAGCATCACGCGCGGGGCGCTGCCCTGCACGAGCTGGCACGACCCGGCGGGAAAGATCAGCGAGAGTGCGGAGACATTCGCGGTTTTCAGGCGCACCATGTTTTCGGACAAATCCACCGTTGCGTCCACGCGGGCGCGGTTCCAATGCTCTTCGAGGCCGTCGAGCCGGACCCAGTGCGACTGGTTGTAGCGCAGCGTCCAGGTGGTGAAGCGCACCCTTTCCGGCGCCGGATCCTTGCCCAGCGCGACGATGCTGTCGATGCGGCGGTTGATCTCCACGATCGAGTCCGGGTGGTAGCGGTGGGGCGTCTTGTCCGGGCCGATGATGTGCGTGAGGCTCATGTTCTCGGCGGCCAGCGCCTTGGCCATCATGTCGGCGGCCTGCTTCTGCGAATCCGCCTCGCCGCTGTAGGCGACGGTCGGGAGGTTGAAGAGGTTCACCGCATAGTCCGTGCAGTCATACATGTGCCAGAGCTTGCGCTCGAACCATGCGGGCTTGACCTCCTCCTTCTGGAAGACCTTGAGGAAGTCCGGCGTCTCGCTGAAACCCGCGCCCGGTGCCGCCGCCGCCCACACGCCGGGATAATGCACCGCGAACTGCCAGCACGCCGCGCCGCCCATCGAGAAGCCGCGCACCACCAGCCGCCGATCATCCACCGGATAATACTTCCTGGCGTGCGCCAGCGCCTCGAAGAGGTCCTCTTCACCGGCGAGCTTGTTCGCGCAGCAGTAGCGCCCGTAGAGGTGCAGCACCAGCGCGCCGGGCGGGACGAACTGCCCGGGCGACTTCTGCCGCTGATCGAGGAAGGACAGTTCCGACAGCTTCTCGCCGCGGCCGTGAATCCAGAAATCCAGCCGCAGCGGCGCGCCGTCGGGCGCGAAGTTCGGCGGGACGACCAGGCCGTAGGGCTGGATCGAGCCGTCAATCTTCGACTGATAGGCGCGCACGACGAGGCCGGTCTGCGAGAGCCACGGGGCCTTGCCCTCGCGCAGCGCCTGCGCGCGCTCGCCGCCGCGCTTGAGCAGGTCTCGGGCGGTGGCGACCTCGTTGGTGGAATAAAATTCGTCGTGCCGCAGCGCCCAGTCCACGGCCTTGTGATAAATCTGCACGTCGGGCAGGAGCTCCAGCAGCGCGGCCTTGTTCTTGAGCGAACCGCGCAACGCCTCGATGTTCTTCGCCAGCGCGGCGGCCCCGGCCTGGAGTTCCGTGCGGGCGGCCTCGGAGATTTTGACACCCTCGGGCGGGACGCGTCGGACCGATTCGGCGAGGTTGTCAGCCGGGCCGTCGGCCAGGGCGGAGAAGGTAAGCGCCAGCAGCGCGGCGAGGCGGAGTGATGTCTTCATGCGGATAAACCGACGATGACAACCCCGCGTTTCACGCAAAGTTTTTTGTTCAGCGCAGGGCGGGCATCTTGCCGGCCTTTGCGAGCCGCCATGCTCGCGATGAGAAACCTTAACCCGCGCGTCTGGGACGCGCGGCGGCGAGCGGATGCCCGCCCTACGCTTGCATCGTCCGGGCGATGCTGTTCCACCAGACATCGTGCAGCTCGGTCACGGGTGCGGAGAACTCGCCGGCGGCAGTCTTCACCGTCAGCGCGTCACCGCCCACGGCGCCGATGCGCGCAGCCGGGACGCCCATGAGTTTCGCCCGTTCGATGACCTTCGTCGCGTCGAGCGGCTTGCAGGTGATGACCACGCGGTTCTGGGTCTCGCCGAAGAGCAGTGCGTCGAGGCGAGTGTCCTTCACTTCGGACAAATCCACTGTCGCGCCGACGAGCCGGGGCGTTTCGCGCGCGGTCTGCTGGGCGATGCAGCTCTCGGCCAGGCACACGGCAAGGCCGCCTTCACTGCAATCGTGCGCGCTCTTCACCGCGCCGGTGTAGATCAGCCCGAGCAAGGTCGAGTGCAGCGTCTGCGCCACGGCCAGGTCCACGCGCGGCGGGAGGCCGTTCTTCTTGCCGTGCAGCGTCTGGAGATACGCGCTGCCACCGAGGCCTTGCAGCGGCTCGGCGGTGTCCACGGGCGCGCCGAGCAGGATGATGGTGTCGCCGGCGTCCTTGAACCACGAGGTCGTGATGTGCTCCGGCTTCTCGATGAGGCCGACGACGGCGACGGTGGGCGTCGGGTCGATCGCGCCGAGCGCGCCGCGCTGGTTGTAGAGCGAGACGTTGCCGCCGGTGACGGGCGCGTTGAAGGCGCGGCAGCCCTCGGCGAGGCCGCGCACGGATTCCTTGAGCTGCCAGAAAATCTCCGGGTAATGCGGGTTGCCGAAGTTGAGGTTGTCGGTCGCTCCGAGCGGGGCCGCGCCGGAGCAGGCGAGGTTGCGGCACGCCTCGGTGATGGCGGCCTTTCCGCCCTCGTAGGGATCGAGATAGACGTAGCCGCCGTTGCAGTCGCAGGTGAAGGCGACGTATTTGTCGGGAAGTTGAGAGTTGAGAGTTGAGAGTTGAGAGCTTCCCGCTTGCTTCGCCGCATACTCCGCCTTCGTGATGGGCAGGCTGTCGCCCTTGATGCGGATGACCGCCGCGTCGCTGCCGGGGCAGACGACGGAGCCGTCGCGGACCATGTGGTCGTATTGGCGATAGACCCAGTTCTTCGAGGCAATGGAGTGATTGGCCAGCAGCTTCTTCAAGTCGCCCGCTGCATCCGTCGTGTCCGCGATGCCATCGAGGCGGAACGCGCGGACACCTTCCATGTAAGCCGCTTCCTTCGACTCGCGCTGATAGACCGGCGCTTCGTCGGTGAGCTTCTTGGCCGGCACGTCCACGACGACCTCGCCGCCGTGGCGCACGACCATCTGGCCCGTGTCCGTCACGACGCCGATCTCGGCCCACGGCAAATCCCACTTGTCGAAAATCTTCTTCACCTCTTCCTCGCGGCCCTTGTGGACGACGATGAGCATCCGCTCCTGCGACTCGGACAACATGATTTCGTAGCTGCTCATGTTGGGCGCGCGCTGCGGCACCTTGTTCAGCTCGATCTCAATGCCCGTTCCCGCGCGGGCCGCCGTCTCGCACGTCGAGCAGGTCAGGCCCGCCGCGCCCATGTCCTGCATGCCGGCGACGCAGCCGGTGGCGAGGAGTTCGAGGCACGCTTCGCAGACGAGCTTCTCCATGAACGGGTCGCCCACCTGCACCGCGCCGCGCTGCTGCTCTGCGGATTCCTCGGTCAAGTCCTGCGAGGCAAACGCCGCGCCCGCCAAGCCGTCACGTCCGGTGGCCGGACCGACATAGAAGACCGGGTTGCCGATGCCGTGCGCCGCGCCGCGCGTGATCTGGTCGTGGCGCAGGACGCCGAGGCAGAAGGCGTTGACCAACGGATTGCCCTCGTAGCATTTGTCGAAATAGACCTCTCCCGCGATGGTCGGGATGCCGAAGCAGTTTCCGTAGTGCGAAATGCCGCTCACCACGCCGGAGAAGAGCCGGCGCACCTCGGGATTCGACAGCTCGCCGAAGCGCAGCGAGTTCAGCGCCGCGACGGGCCGCGCGCCCATGGTGAAGATGTCGCGGATGATGCCGCCGACGCCGGTGGCCGCGCCCTGGAACGGCTCGACGGCGCTGGGATGGTTGTGCGACTCGATCTTGAACGCGATGGCCACGCCGTCGCCCACGTCGATGATGCCGGCGTTTTCCTCGCCCGCGCCGACGAGGATGTTGGCGCCCTTCGTCGGGAAGGTCTTCAGCACGGGCCGGGTGTTCTTGTAGGAACAGTGCTCGCTCCACATGACCGAGAAGATGCCCAGCTCGGTGTAGCTCGGCGCGCGGCCGAGGATTTCGAGGACTTTTTGGTATTCCTCCGGCGTGAGGTTGTGCTTGGCGACAAGCTCCTGGGTGATGGCGGGTTCGGTCATCGGCGAATCAGTTCAACGGTTCAAAAAACGCGGCGAGCATGGGCAGTCCCGCCGGGGGCGGCAAGCAAATCGCAAGCGATCTTTTCCCGGATGCGGCGTCCCGAAGCAAAAAGTGCCCTGATGAAGCGATTGCATCCCGTAATTCTTTGCCTCCGGCCACCGCCGCCACGTCGCTCAGGGCACCCCCTGAAATCGTTCAAGCCGAGCGCTGGTTAAACAGCAAAGACGCAAAGGAGCGAAGGAAGAGGATGCAGCATTGCGGTTTGTCACCGCGCCCGATTCGCGCCTTCCCGCCTTCGCTCTTCAATTCCGGCAGTTTCCCCGCCTTCCGTCGTCCCGCCGCGCATTGCCTTTCTCCTCCCCGCCGCTACCCTCGCCGCATGGACAAACGCCCCCGGCCGTCCTCCAACCCGGAACTTGAACGGCGCATCCGTGACCTCATTGCCGCCAGGGGCGGCGGCAACAACGAGGATCTGGTCACCGACCTCATCGAGCAGGCGCTCAAGCTCCTTCGCGACGTGGAGGACCGCGGCGACGTGCGCGTCATCCAGACCGCCGTGCGCGAGCTGCGCTACGCGTTCAAGCTCTTCGCGCCCTACGCCGGCACGCGCAAGGTCACCATCTTCGGCTCCGCACGCACGTCGCCGGACTCCGTCGAATACCGGCAGGCGGTCGAGTTCGGGCGGAAGATCGCCGACGCGGGCTTCATGGTGATCACCGGCGCGGGGCCGGGCATCATGCAGGCCGGACACGAGGGCGCGGGCGCGGAGCGCAGCTTCGGCGCAAACATCCGCCTCCCGTGGGAGCAGTCCGCGAACCCCGTCATCGCCGAGGACCGGAAGCTCGTCACCTTCAAATACTTCTTCACCCGCAAGCTCATCTTCATCCGCCACTCGGACGCGCTCGCGCTCTTCCCGGGCGGCTTCGGCACGATGGACGAATCCTACGAGGCGATCACGCTGATGCAGACCGGCAAGAGCCAGCTCATGCCCCTCGTGCTCGTGGACAGGCCCGGCGGCACCTACTGGAAGACCTGGGATAAAAACGTCCGCGAACACCTCCTCCGCAACGAACTCATCTCGCCCGAAGACCTCGGCTTCTACCACATCACCGACAACGTGGACGAGGCCGTGCGCCACATCGCGCGCTTTTACCGGAACTTCCACTCCACGCGCTTTGTGCATGACCTGCTGGTCATCCGGCTCAAGCACCCGCCCACGCCCTCCGGCCTGGCGGCGCTCAACGAGGACTTCGCCGACATCATCACCGGCGAGCCGTTCCACGTCATACCGCCCACCCCGGAAGAGGTCGAAGACGGAGAACTTCTCGATCTCCAGCGCCTCGCCTTCGGCTTCAACCGCCACAGCTACGGCCGCCTGCGGCAACTGATTGATGTGCTGAACAACTACTGAGTGAACAACGGAGTCGGGGCCGCCTGCTCTCGATCTTGGGTTCGCCATGCCCGAAACGCACGCTGCCCTTCCTGGCTTGAGCGCCCGCGCCATTTGGCACCAATGACGGCGGCTGTTCCGCAGCCCCGTTCACGGGCGAAGCCGGAAGACCTTCACGCCGGGCCAGTCGGCGCGGAACGGGATGCCCAGCGTGCGGATGTAGGAAAGGTAGATGAGATCGCCGTGCAGCGAGAGGCCCCACGTCGCCTGCGTGTCCTCCACGGTCCCGATGACGCCGGTCTGCCGTGGGCGGGCCGGATCGGAGACGTTGACGGCCACGAGGTCGCTGCGGCCGGCGGACATCAGCACGGTCTTGCTGCGCGCGTCGTAGGCGATCTCGTTGGCGTGCCCCGGACTGGAGAACCACCGCAGGCCGTCGGGCTTCGGGTTCCACGGGTTCCACCACGAGATGAGCTTGATCGCGCGCGGATTGGCGATGTCCAGAATCTCCAGCCCGACATAATCGGCGGTCACGTAGGCGAGCGAGCCGTCGAGCACGAGGTTGTTGTAGGCGCGCGGACGGCCGTTCATGGCCGGGTTGGAGAAGCGCCCTATCTCAACCGGCTTGCCGGGGTCCGCGACATCCAGCACGCGCACGCCGCCGGCATCGTAGCAGAGGAACAGGAGGTTTTTTTGAAGCGCCAGCCCGCGCGCGTTGATCTTGCTGCGGTCGGGCCGGGCGTCAGGGAAGGCCGGTTCCGGCACGAAGCGCGACTTCACGCTGATGGCCGCCGGGTTGCCGATGTCGAGCGCGATGACTCCGTTGCCCATCGCCGCCAGAAACGCCGTGTTCCCGCTGACGACGACCGCGCCGCCGGCTCCGTTCGTCTGCGTGTCCTTCCACACACCGGCGACGCTGGCCTGCGCGGGGTTGCTGGCGTCAATCACCGCGAGGCCGGCGGTCTCGCGCTTGCCCCAGTGGTTGCCCAGCGCGAGATAAACGCGCTGGCCAGACTGCGCGAGACTCATGACGTGTTGCCCGCCCAGTTCGGAGATTCGGATGGTCCGCACGAGCCGGGGCGCGTCCTTCACGTCGTAGATGCGCAGCCCCGCTTCCTTGGCGGCGAGGTAGAGGAACGGGCGGTTCCCCGCATCGTGGATCATCGTCATCGGCATCCCCACGCCGGCAAAGGGAATGTCGTGGAGATGCTCGAAGCGCGGCCCCGCCGGTGGCGGCTTGCCCTGGGCGGAAGCAGCCACCACCAGGGCGGCGGTCGAGCACAGCCCGACCACGAAGCGAATCGCCGAGGAAATAACCCGGAACCGCATACGCCGATGGTGACGTAGCGGGCACCCCTCGGCAACACCGGCGAGCCAAATCAGGCGGAAGACTCGCGAGTCAGATGAACTCGTTGATCAAGTTCTCCCGGAATTCCTGGTGGACGCCTTCGAGCTTCGGCTCGCCGTGCTTGAGCGCGCGGGCTTCAAGCTGCTCGAAGCCGGCCTTGCCCTTGCCGGGCCGGAGTCACGGCGAGACGGCGCGGTAGAAGCGACGAGACAGCCCGGCTGCGGAGGCGTCCGGCACGGTGAGGGGTGAGCTGTAAGTGAAGTTCGTCAGGTCAGTCCAGCTCGCCGGCAGCAGCGTGGAACTGTATTGAATGCGATAGGCCCGGTTGTTCTCCCCGGTGAACGAAAGCGTCAAGCCCGTGCCGGGCGAGTAGGCGTTGATGCCCAGAATGGCGTCCTGCGGGACGCTGATTGCAGCGCCGAAAATTCCCTTCGAACTGTCGGTGAAGCTGGCCTGGAAGGTGAAGAGGCCCTGGTTAAGGGAGCCGGTGTTCAGGCTGAAGCTGCTGACAGCCTTGCCATCCAGCAGGGCGTTTTTGTCCACCAGAAGCTCGATCACCCCGCCCTGAAGCTTGTAGATGCTGGTGATAAAATTGGTGCCGCTGGCGGTGAAGATGAGCACCCCGTTTTCATACGCGAATTCGGTGAAGCTCGTGAAGAGACCGTTGGTTCCGCCCGGGATCGCGGTCGCCGTGCTCACGAGCGTGGTAATGGCCCCGCCGCCCGCCGGCACGGCGAAGATGCCGCGCACCGCCGGGGTCGAGATGAGGTCATACCCCACAAAAACGACGGTGCCGCCGCTCAATCGCGGCGGGCCTTGAAAGCTCCTGAACGTGTTCGTGAAACCGGGGATGGTCTGGTTGGTCACCGCCAGCAGCGAGAGGACGTTGTTGGAGAAGCTGAAGATGCCCTCGCGCTGGTTCAGCCCCGAATCAAACGCCCAAAACGCGATGGCGTCATTCTCATGGGCAAGCTGGCTGCTGAAGGCCAGCGTGCCGGCACCCCCCGGAAAGGTGACGGTGTTCGTGTCGAACAACCGCGTGAGCGTTCCGGCTGAATACAGAAACGCGCCGCTGTAGAGGCCCCCCGCCCCGAAACCGAAGAAGGCGACCTTCCCGCTGTGGACCGCCGGCTGGCCAAAGGAGGTGAACTTCACCCCCGACACCGGGGCCGCCGTGTTGGTGTTGGCAATCAGCGCGGGCGTTGCCCCGGAGAGCAGGTAGAGGCCGGGCATGCCGCCGGCGTCCGTCCCGTGGAACGAAAAGTTCGTCGTGTCCACGCCGTAGGCGAAGAAGGAGTAATTCGTGAAGTTGCCCGTGCCCCCCGGCGCGGCCGTGCCCGTGTCCACCAGCTTCGTCAAGGTCGTTCCATCGAACTTGTAGAAGCCCACCTGCCCGCTGCTCCCCTTGCCATTAAAAATGCCCACGTCTTTGCCGGAAACCGCCGGCCGGAAATCGGTGAAGGCACCGCTCCCGCCCGGGATGCTGGTGGTGGTGTCCGCCACCTTCAGAAACGTGACTTGGGCGGAAACGGAAGCAGCCGTGGCGAATGCAAACGCTGCGATGGTGGACAGCTTCAGACGGCTCAGGCAACGGAGGACGGGCGTCATTCTCATAAAATCGGCCCGACTCCGTAGCCGAATTCGGCTTCCTTGGCAAACTCAGATGAACTCGTTGATCAAGTTCTCCAAGAACTCCTGCCGGCCGCTCTCCAGCTTCGGCTCGCCGTTCTTCAGCGCGTGCGCTTCGAGCTGCTTGAAGCCGGCCTTGCCCTTCTCGATGTCCCGGCCGAGGCCGCTGTCCCAGGTGCGGTAGCGGTTCTTCACGAAGGCGTCGAGGCGACCGTCGGCGCGGATGGCGGCGGCGATTTTGAGGCCGCGCGCGAAGGCGTCCATGCCGCCGATGTGCGCGTGGAACAGGTCCACCGGCTCGAAGCTCTCGCGGCGCACCTTGGCGTCGAAGTTCACGCCGCCGGTCTGGAGGCCGCCGTATTTCAGGATGCTCAACATGCACTGCGTGGTGAGGTAGATGTCCGTCGGGAACTGGTCGGTGTCCCAGCCGAGCATCAGGTCGCCGGTGTTGGCGTCAATGGAGCCGAGCGCGCCCGCCGCGCCCGCGACTTCCAGCTCGTGGTGCATGGAGTGGCCGGCGAGCGTGGCGTGGTTGGTCTCCAGGTTCAGCTTGAGATGGTCCATCAGGTCGTATTCGCGGAGGAAGTTCAGGCACGCGGCGGCGTCGGAATCGTATTGGTGCTTGGTCGGCTCTTTCGGCTTAGGCTCGATGTAGAACTGGCCCTTGAAGCCGATCTCCTTTTTGTAGGCCACGGCCAGGTGCAGAAACTTGGCGAGGTGCTCCAGCTCGCGCTTCATGTCCGTGTTCCAAAGGGAACTGTAGCCCTCGCGGCCGCCCCAGAACGTGTAGCCTTCGCCGCCGAGTTCGTGGGTGACTTCGAGGGCTTTCTTCACCTGCGCGGCTCCGTAGGCGAAGGCGTTGGCGTCGCAGCTCGTGGCGGCTCCGTGGGCATAGCGGGGATGCACAAAGAGCTGCGCGGTGCCCCAGAGGAGCTTGATGCCGGTCTTCTTCTGCTGGGCCTTGAGGAGCTTGGTGATGGTGTCGAGGTATTGGTTCGACTGCCTGAGGTTCGCGCCGTGCGGGGCGACGTCGCGGTCGTGGAACGCGTAGTAAGGCGCGCCGAGCTTCTCGCAAATCTCGAAGAAAACGGGCACGCGGGCCTTGGCGAGGTCGAGACCATCGAGGCCTTTTTCCCACGGGCGCACCGCCGTGCCCCAGCCGAACATGTCGGCGCCCTGGCCACACATGGTGTGCCAGTAAACGACCGAGAAGCGGAGGTGCTCGGTCATCGTCTTGCCCTCGATGACGGCCTTGGCGTCGTAGTGTTTGAAGGCGAGCGGGTTCTTGGACTGCGGGCCTTCGTATTGAATCTTGGCGATGTCGGGGAACGCGGCGGGCATGGTGTCAGAGGGTCGTTTGCTGGTTGGCAACAGTGCGGCGGCGACGTGCGACGCCGACGCAGATCGGAGGGAGTGCTAGAGGAATCATTTTCACCGCGCAAGCCCGGACTCCGGTGAAGCCGCTTCCGACCCAGCGTCCGCTCACAGGAGCGCGAACCCCGGCAGGCGAGTGAAAAGAGGGGCGCGGTCGGAACGAGGAGACCCGGAGTTGCGGGCTCTTCAAACCCAGCAACAAACCGCGCGGGCACAATCCGCACAACGTGAAAGCAAAGCGCACCCCGCCCGCCGATGGACTTCAGGTTGGCCATGCCAACCCACCTGTCCCTCAGCCGGAACGATGCAGTAGAAGGGCGAGGGGCGCGGCGTTCACGCCGCAGGAACGTCCGGCTGTCTGTGTGTTCGCGTCTCTGCCGGCGTTTGCGGAGGATTGCACCGTTTGGTTCGTCCGCGCTGCCGGCCCGGGAATCCGTCGATCTCCTT
>Ga0172379_10010038_pt1 | contig 11556 bp, 10 predicted proteins | sample GrowelOW334metaG_FD_119756 | JGI IMG/M metagenome (GOLD analysis project Ga0172379, IMG submission 119756) | Groundwater microbial communities from an aquifer near a municipal landfill in Southern Ontario, Canada - Groundwater well OW334 metaG | ecosystem: Environmental > Aquatic > Deep... | reverse complement strand
GGCTTTCAACCGCCTCGATTATTTCAGGGACAAATTCAGGGAATCGAACGAGGCCAATTACGCCGCATCGATCGCTTCGGGTATCGCGAGTAATGTCTTCAATCCGCTGTACGCTCTCGCCTCTTCCTTGGCACAGCTTGCCGTCTTAGCATACGGAATTTTCCTTATTGAGAACGACAGTTTTACTGTCGGTTTACTCATCGGATTTTTATTGTACGTCAACAGTTTTTACAACCCGCTCCGCCAGCTCGCATCCGTCTGGTCGTCGCTCCAGCAAGCGCTTGCCGGACTCGACCGTATTTCGGAAGTACTGGCGCTCGAATCGAACGTGAACGTACTACCCGAAGATCCGAAATGCGAAATTTCTTCTCCCGCAGCGGTCCTTGAATTCAAGAATGTTTTCTTTCATTACACGGAAGGAAAAGATGTTTTAAAAAATGTTAACTTTACGCTCGAAAAAGGAAAAACATACGCTCTCGTCGGACCGACAGGGGGCGGAAAAACAACGACGGCGTCTCTCATGGCGCGCCTGTATGACCCGACAGGAGGAACGATATTTCTCAAAGGAAAAGATATAAGATGTTATGAACCGAGAGAACGCGCAAAAAAAGTAGGATTCATTCTTCAAGAACCGTTTCTGTTCAATGGAACCGTTCGCGACAATATCTTATATGGAAATGAAGAATTCCACGAGATCGCGAATGAAGAATTGGAAAAAGTTTTACAAAAAGCAAACCTCGAAAAACTTCTGGCGCGTTTCCCGGAAGGGCTCGCCACAAAGGTCGTTTCCGGCGGCGACACCATCAGTCTCGGCCAAAAACAATTGATCGCATTCATCCGCGCAACGCTCAGGAACCCGGACATTTTGATCCTTGACGAAGCAACGGCGAATATCGATACCGTTACCGAACAACTGCTTGAAGAGATCATAAAAAAACTGCCGCAAAATACGACAAAAGTCATTATAGCCCACCGTCTGAACACAATAGAAAATGCCGACGAAATATTCTTCGTAAACTCGGGCGGTGTAATTCCAGCCGGCGGAATGGAACACGCCGTAAACCTCCTCATGAAAGGAAAACGTGAAAGCTAAATTCAGTCTTATTTTACTCTTGTTCGAAATGCCTGGATCGACGAAGTCGCCCTTGAAAGGTTCATGTCGTCTTTCGCTTCTATGAAATAATAATATGTCGTTTTTGGATCAAGTTCGATGATCGTTACACGATGAGTTTTGGAAAGCAGGCTGTCGGAAGTGGACGACGGCATTTCGAGAGCATTCTTTCCGTAGTAAATACTGCAATATGACGGAATATTGGTTTCCCAAGAGATGACTACTGAATCGTTGGTAGAAGAAACGACCGACGAATATATCACGGAAAGCGAAGGAGACAGGGTTGTCACTTCCTCGATCTCGCTCATGACGGAAACATTTTGAACAGCATCGCGAGCTCTGACCGAATAGGAATACTTGGCGTTTGTTTCCAATTTGGAATCAATATACGAAGTATTTTCCGTTTCGCCTATCTTTACGCTATCGCGGAATATCTCGTAGAATGAAACGCCGACGTCGTCGTGCGATTCTTTCCAAGAAAGTGCGACTCGAGAACCGTCAAGTAATTTTGCTTCAAATCCCGGAGGGGTCGTCGGGGGTATCGAATCAGCAGGCGGAAGAGCGGCATAGGCAAGCGCGCGGAATGCGTTGACCCGGCCGTATCCGTAGAGCATATCATAGCCGACACCACCGAGATCTTCAGCCGAATCAAAAAGTATTTGCGCCGCCTGGTGAGGAGTAATATTTTTGTTTACCGAAAAAATGAGAGTGAGAACGCCGGCAACATTTGCCGAAGCAAAGGATGTTCCGGAAACCGCCGCTGTCGTGCTTCCCTTTGCTGTAGTTATTATTCCGTCTCCAGGCGCGGTAATATCAATCGCATTTCCGAAGTCGGACCAATCGGTAATATTATCCTTCTCGTCCGTGGCTCCGACCGTAATGATGTTTGAAAAGTGAGAGGTTAATTCGGTGCGCCGATTTCCCGCAGCGCTGACAAAAAGTCCGCCCTTGCTGCGAAGATATTTTGCCGCTTCGTTTACGGTAAAGCTGTTCGCTACCTCGTAGCCCGCATTCACTACACGCACGTTATGATTGGCAGCGTAGATGACCGCCTTTGCAATCGACGCGTACGAAGCGTACCCATTTTCGGCATCTTCGGAAACACGGAGCGGCATGATTTTCGAGAGCGGTGCGATCGTTGAGACAACGCCGGCAACTTTTGTCCCGTGACCAAAAATATCAGCGGTAAGAGTGTTGCCCAAATTAATATTCCAACCCGAAACGCACAAAGAGAAAAGTTCGGGATGCCCGCAATCGATCCCCGTATCGGCTATTCCGACAACGACACCAGTACCGGTTGCAATATTCCATGCTTCCTTGGTTTGTATTTTCTCAATATTCCAAGACGTGTTCGGTTCCGAAGCATTCAAAAGAGAAGACGGCGGTACTTTCTCGTCTAATTCGGCAAACTCAAGTTTATACCCTTCGGTCTTTTGCAATTCAACAAGAAAGTCTTTTGCGTCCGTTCCTTCGGGGACAGATACTAAAATAACACCGAGCGGTTTGATTTCTCCGGCCTTTAGGGAATTATAGGACGAGAGGATGGCCCTTTGTTCAGTTTCAGACACTTCGGAATTGAATCGAAGCAAAATATGTTTTTTTTCGTAAACTTTCATCTTTCCGAATCCCTCGGGAACTATGATCGGTGTTTGTGCAACGGTCGGCACTATGACAGCGTGTTCATCAGCATTCGCCCAAGCAACGATTATCGCACTCATAAAAATAATAGCGCCGGAAAGGATAACCGAATGAAACCGAAACGGAACATTCATGAGCGTTCCGTATAACCCTTTCTTTTCATGTTTCGGTTTGATATTTATCATGTGTATTCAAAAAATACCATTTAAAAGCCTAAGAAATTCGTTCGCGATATACTATAGTATATCAAAATATTTCGATATCCCTCTGTGTATAAAAGTTCATCGAGTTTATTGGACATGAAGTAATATCATCTCCAATTAACCACGTCCATATGAAGAAACCCATAATTTTTACAAACCAAAAAACCGCCCATAGACGGTTTTTCCGAACTTCTTTATTTGTCTTAAAAATCTCTAAATTTCACCTTGGCGGCTCGCGCCGAACACTTCATCGAAGTACCGCCGCAGATACCGGAACACGTCCATTCCCAATTTGACGTCGATGTATTAAGCGTCACCCCGGGTCTTCTTTCAAATCGCCCGGAAGAACAAAGAGTTGAATCATCAGGTTCATGGACCAATATTCTGCCGTTCGCGGCCCCACAAACTCCCGGTACTGAAGAACAACTCGTTACCGCTGTTGCGGAAGTGCCAAGAGATGCGTCATACGCGGCATTGCAGGCAGTATCACTTGCTCCACAGCCCGGTCGAATTGCGTTTGGATTTGCCGCAAAATACGCCTGAGTTCCATATGTGGGATCACCTACGGTAGTGTTGGTCGGAACGGTCGCAACTGGTGCTGAACCTGTGTTTGTCGTTGTGTTGGAGGAGGGTGCCACCGTTGTTTCCGCCGCCGGCGGTGGGGGATTAGAATTTGTGCAGGTAACATCAAAAACAACATATCCGTTCACTACACTCGAAGTTGTTGTAAAAGCTCCATAGTGAGTACTCGCGGGATCGCTGTTGGTAGCCGCAATCTGCTGCAAAGCTCCAAGGGCGGAAGCCTGATCGAGAACCCCTCCGACGTTACTTCCGTTTATATTTAGGACATATTGAGCGGCGACAACTCCGGGTATTACAAGAATGAAGAGCAAAGAAATGAAAAGAAATTTTGTTCGTTGTTTCATACAATTTAATGATTTAGTAGTATAAGGTTAACTTACGGCTATTTTGCCAGCGACAAAAATTCTGCTCGACCTTTTGCTTTTTCAAAATAGAGCGGATTGCCGATATCTTTTTTATAAGAGTTTATGAGTGATGAATCAAGTAAAAATGCGCTCCGCAATTGACCGACCCCCCCGGACCAATCAGACTCGGACACCGCCGCGGCGGCAAGCTGATAATGGAAAAGCGCTTTGAGAGTATTCCGCGAATCCGGTCCCCACAAAGTGACATCCTGATCAACAACCTCCAAGCCGTTCAAAAGCACTTGTTTACCTAAATCGTTTCTTCCAATATAGCGCAATGTCGTTCCTTGCCAATATCTTGCCAGTGCGGCATTTGGATTCAACCTCTGCGCACGATCGTAAGAATCGAACATTATGCGAATGTCAGCCGTACCACCTGAAGACTTCCCCGAAAGTATGGAAAAAAGAATGCTTCTTCCCTTTCCGACATATGAAATTGAGTGCGAAGAATCGGATTGAATGGCAAGTTCATATTTTTTTCGGGCTCCAAGAAAATCATTTTTTTCCATAAGGATATTCCCGAGAAGCGTATCAGCTTCAGCTCTCACGTACGAATCTGCTTTTTTATCGATGGATATTTTTTCAAGTATTGGCATTGCTTCATCATACAACGCTTTTCTCATAAGTACGTGGCTCGCATACGAAAGAGAGATAAGAGGATCATTCGGTGAAAGTTGATGCGCCATTCCGTAAAACTCGTCCGTTTGTTTTTCATCGCCGAAATAGCTCATGCAGTGACCGAGACCGGAATAAGCATACGCATTCTTTTGATCCAAAGCGAGTGCTCTGTTGTAGCTCTCAACAGCGGACTTGCAATCAAGACTTACCTCTTGGATATATCCTTTTATTTGATAGTTTTCTGATTTTTCCGGCTCTACCCCGATTGCACGGTCAATAAACAGCAAGGCCTCCCCGGAAACTTCCTTTTTGTTTTCCGCTTGAATTTTTGCAGCCCGAGATAATGCAGCACCGCGAAGAGCTTCAACGTCCTCCAAATTTTTCTTTAGCGCCTGATCGTATGAAACAACAGCGAGATCGAAGTTCCTCGACAAAAGAGCCGTTTGGCCTTCTTTCTTAAAAGTATCTGACGTTGCTACGCCTTTAACCGGCGATAACTCTTGTCTTTTCGGTCCGGTAGTATAGCTTCGAAACGCTATGATAGCTTCAGCAACAACGACTAAAATAAAAATGACTACCACGATCGTTCGTTGTACACCAAAATTTTTCATCATAACTTTTTTATTTTTATAATAAACAAACAGCCTTGAGTAACTACTCTTCACCTTTATTCTATCAGACAGACGCTTCTCAAACAATGAACTATTATGAATGTTATCCACACACCTCATTATCACGCGCAAACAAAAATACCATCCGAGAGCGGGTGGTATTTTTGTTTGCAGACAATTTTAATTATTTTTTCGCTTTCGCTTTTTCTTTTTTCGCGGGCTTGATTTCCTTCTCTTCTTTCTTTGCCTCTTTCGCGACTTTCTTTACGACAGCAGTCAACTCTTCCTTTATCTTGACCGCATCTTTCTCAACTTTCTTAACGGTTTCTCCTTCCGTTTTCGGAAGTTTTGCGCCGAGCAAAAGGTCTACGGCGTGGATGACTTTGTCGATCTTGTATTCGATTGATTCAAGCCGTCTCTTTGTGTCTCCGTCCATGCGAGGCTGTTCGTACGCCGGTTTCTGGAACGGGCGTTCCTGAAAATCCCTACGCGGTCCGCGGTCATTTCCCGCATCGCGTCCACCTTTCTTAGTAAAACAGTCCGTACAATATACGGGTCTTCCGTCTTTCGGAATAAACGGCACTTCGCACGACTTTCCGCATTCCGCGCAGGTCGCTTGGTGCATCGGACCGCTCCCTCCGAAGCCTCGCTTCTGAAAATCCGGTCGGCTAAAATCACGGCCTCCGCCGTTGCCTCCTCGAAATCCGCCTCTGTCATTTCCGCGGTCATTTCCGCGATCCCCTCTTTGATTAAAATTACCCATATATATTGCGTTTTTTATTAGCTAGTATCTAATGGTTTCTTCATAATAACATACTTTCAAAAAAAATGCAAGTCTTTTTGACAATACGGCTCTAGTTAAGTGTTTTACACATCATTTGACCCTCACGCACGGAACTGTTACGATTGAAGCGGTCAAGTTCTCAACAACAAAATGAGAGGCATTTATGTCCGCAATCAGTGAAAAACTCGCAAAAATAAACAAAGGCTATTTGTTCGCAAAGAAAAACCTTCCCGAGGCGATGGTTCCCTATTTTACTTTTTCCGCAATGGCGAAAAAAGCCGGGGCGCTTTCCGAAAAAGAGAAAGAGATTATCGCACTCGGCATCGCCATGACGGTTCGCTGCGGCGGCTGTCTGCTCTATCATATGAAGGAGTGTAAAAAGCTCGGCGTTACGCGCGAAGAAATTATGGAAACATTCGGCGTCGCCGTAAAAATGGGCGGCGGTCCCGTCCTCACAAGCGCCACAGAGGTCGAAGAAGCGCTGGAAGAATTTTATCCGGTTGTTCCGGAAAAGAAAGAAAAATAATAGTGAAGCACCTTCCCTCTGCCCGACGGCCGAGGGAATTTTTTACTGTCATTTGACCATACCTTTTTTAAATCCGAAACCCGAAACAAATTCGAATGTTCAAAATTACAAAGCTAAAAACGACGACGTAACGTTTCGGGTTTCATTTTTTGGATTTTGATATTGTTTCGGATTTCGTGCTTCGGATTTCGAATTTTTTGTATCGGCTTGGCAAACCCGCCTTCGCTCTCACCGAGCTACGGCGGGCAAAGAAAAAAGAAACCCAATCCCTTGGGTTTCTGTAGATTATAGCATTAAACCGGAAAACGGTCTGACCTCATTGCCCGCCGAAGTCGGAATCGGTACTCCGTCAAGAATGCTCGCAAGTATTGCGCGAACTTTCTTACGAGACTCCCGCCCTTCAGCCGCATCGATAACACGAATTTGTTCGAGAGCGGTGCGTGCTTTTATACCAAAATCGGCGTCAGCGCGAAGTACTTTCATTTCGCGCTCGCGTTCGGCTTCCGTAACTTGAGCAACAAGTTCCTGGAAAGTTAACCCGCGGATCAATTGGACAACCTGGCTTCGATCAAGTTCAATCTTTATTTTTTTTGCATCGTGATCCAGCGTAAACTTTTCGTTGCGGTGGATCCAAAGTTTCCAAACCTCGCCCGAATATGATTCGCCAACAAAATAATAACCCATATAAGTGTTATCGCCCCACCCTGTGTGCAGTTCCTTTTGGAACAAAGTACAACCTTTGAGCTTTATATCTTTGTTTACTTCCCCATTCTCTACGGTATGAAGACCGTTATCATTAAACAGAATCAATCCTTTTCCTATTTGCTTAAAGATTGGCGTAATGCCGCCAACATCAGACACAAAAGCGTCTTTTCTTTCTGAAATTACAATGTTCACCATTCTCATTTTCTCTCTCCGTTGCGTTGCCGAACAATTTCGGCGTTGCGTTGGGACCCGTACGGCGGGATTGCCGAACGTCGCCTAACTGGTTCCCACACTAGCATATTTGAAATATATTGTCAATACCACCCGCGCACTTTTTAAATCCGAAATTCGAATATCGAAATCCGAAACAAATCCAAAATTCAAAAATAACAAAATCCGAAACATGCCGTAGGCGTTTTGAGTTTATTTTTTTGAATTTTGATATTGTTTCGGATTTCGAAATTCGGATTTCGAATTTTTTGTATCACTTGGCAAACCCGCCTTCGCTCTCACCGAGCTACGGCGGGCAAAGAAAAAAGAAACCCATTTCTGAGTTTCTTGGTTTTTTGAGCGAGTCAGTGGCTCGCGAGAAGTTTTTTTATCATCGTGCAGACTTTGACTCTTGCCTGATGATTCCCTTTTTCTTTGGTAATAAGGAATAAGGCTTCTTCCATTGTTTTTCTGGCGTGCTTTGCGAAGTTTTTTTCTTTTTGCAATGCTCCCAATTTTTGTTTTCGAACAAACTGACAGCAGCACTGGCTGATCACTTTCTGAAAGGGCTGACCGTCAAAAAGATCCATGATGTGTTCTCGCCGTACATACATCTCATTTTTTGAGATCAGTATTTTTCGGTATGATAAACCGTCCCCCAGAATAATTGACCATCTTTCACCGTTATAATCCGCGCCGGAAATCCTAAACGCAAATCCGCAGTTAGTATCAAGCCGGCATCCGTTAAGCGTTCCTTCCGCATCCAACTCCGCTCCGTCGCGAAACAGGCGAGGCTTTTTGTTTCCCGTTTCGCTCCATAAAATCAAACCCCCGCCGACCTGGAAAAATACTTCCGGGTCAGTGAGGGATCTTTCAATGAACGCGGTTGGTTCCTGTCTGAAATGATATATAATCTGCATGACGCATCACTCCCGTACATTTTTTACATAGAAAGACCGACATCGCTCCGGAAATATTTCCGAAACCAATATCCCGTTTTTATTTTTACTGCCCTGCAGTGTATCACACAGAAAAAATAAGTCAAGAAACGCAGTCTTCCGCCATCTTCGCCGCGACCGTACAGGTTTCTTCGAGCGAATGTGAGATTGGCACATCCGGACAATCCTTGGCAAATCGGTGTTTTAAATATTGCCCGCCGGTGAAATCTTCTTCCATTCCGACAGCTAAGTTCGCACTATCCCTGATATGGCGCATCATCCATTCCGCAAGCTCGAACCTGGTTGTTTGCGCGAACGCGATGCCGTAAGGATGATCGGATTCGTTGGAAAGCCAAAACAAAATTGTTCCGTTCTCTCCCGCGCGGCGCAAATGGAACGTCTCCCAATCCACCTGATCTTCGTACACAAAACTTTCGTCGAGTTGTGCACGCCGCGGAGAAGCGATATTGATGTGTGGAAATTCTCCGTGGATCAAACGAATCGCCTCGCTCTGCCAATCTTTTGCATCATGGATCGGACCGGCGAGAAAAATGAGCGGTCCTTCGATCTCGGTAAAATTCGGCGGCAAGATGATTTTTCCTTTTTGCATAAGTTCAGTGTAACAAATTTTTTACCGGAGACAAAATTAAACCGCCCCGAAATTCCGGGACGGCGCATTTATATTATTTCAATTCTTCTATTCTTTCTTTTGCGTTTTTGATCATCCAGTCGTTTTCCGATTTCTCGTCCGCTATCTCCAGATATTTTTTATATGACGCAAGTGCCTCTTTTTTTCGACCAAGCGCAAAATTTGCTTCACCGAGACCGTAGTGACAAGGGGTGTTCATCGAATTAACTTCGCGGGAACTTTGATACGCTTTTAGTGCTTCTTCGTATTGACCAAGTTTGCAAAGCGCTTCACCCATCGTGTTATAGGCATATTCATATTTCGGCTCATATGCCGTGGAAAGTTTGCACGCTTCGACAGCCTGCCTGAAGTATGTTTTCTTCTTGGTTTCATCTATTTCGTTAATCCCGAGATCGACGAGTTCGAATGCTACACCGTTCAGTACCTGCATTTGAGAACCAAGCTCCGGTGGAAATAAAGTAAGAAATTGCCTTTGCCCTTTCTTCACCCACGAAAGTTTCTTTCGATATTCATCACCGACGATGTCGAACATTAAGCCATCAGGTGTCGGATCTTTTGAGTACGCCACCGCATCTTTGAGAGAAAGTTTCGCGCCGGTCTTTGATATTCCCGTAACCATTTCATCCGTTATGAAGTCATTATACTGTGGCGCACGCATATCACACCATTCGAGAGTACCGTCGCTTAAACACAGCACTAAAATTGAGTGTCTCGGAAGGTCTCCGACCAGATATTTAATGCCGATATCAGACAATATTTGTCCTCCCAAGAGCGATGCTCCGCGACAGTTGATCTTCTTGTTTTGGATCATTTCCGCAGGATGCTGCGAATTATCCAGATGCGGATATTCCCGCACAACCATTTGTATTTTGTCCGCGATCTCGATTTCTTTGTCCACGATCGCGCGTATATCGCCGGTTTTTTTTACCTCATTAAGCTCCGAGCGAAGCGCCTCAACGCGAAAAGCCTCTCTGAGCGTCTTTTCTCCGTTTTTCCAAGAGAGAAGCGCATTCTTTGCGGCTCTCTTTATGGAATCATACGGCATATTTTGTTCAAGAACTTTATTTCCTCTCCGAAACAAAAATCCGGCAAGCTCATTTTTGGGTGATTCCACTTCGCGCCGGGTAATTCTTGCATTTTCGGGTTTGCCCACCGATTCGAGTATCTTCTCCATTTCTGAAGTTTCCACATCTTCGGGAATGCGGATAATTACTTTTTTTCCTCCCGCATTCGGGTCATCCGCCTTCGCACCGGTCAATTCTTTTTCATAATCGGCGCGAGCGAGAAATCGAACATCCATTGAATCATTGTCCCATTTTTTACACAGCACATGAAAAAGCGATCGTACGTCCGGATCAGTGAACGGCTTTTGTTCAATCGCTTTTTTTCTTTCTTCGATAATTTCATCTTCACGACTTAACATATCCGCCTCCAATGTTTCCATGTTATTTTTTATTATGTCAGTGACCTGACGTCTGTAAATAAATTACTACATTTTTTACGTTTTGTCTACTTTTTCAGCCTTTCAAGAATGACCGATTCATCAGCATCTTCACGCCCGAGTCTTATTCCTTGCTCTTTCATTTTCGCGATAAGCTCCTCGGCAGGAAGCCATGTAATAACGCTTCCGCTTTCAACATCTCCGACTTTCCGTTTCGTTTCGTCGACGGAAAGATAATCACACAGAAAATACAGCGTGGTTTTTTCAATCATCGTTTCCGTTCCCAAAACGGGAAATCGCGAAACGATGGATCCGAGATACGACACAAGCTTCGCTTCCATGCCGAATTCTTCCATGAGTCCGCGAGCGAGACAAGTTTCGATCGATTCGCCCGGCTCGATCGTTTCTCTCATCAATAAATAAAGGTTCTCGAAAGTGCCGACGCTCGAATGCGTAAGCCGGTCAAAATAATGACAGCAAATTTCTCCGCGAGCATTTCGAACGACCGCGCCGACAGAAATATGATACGGATGTTCGGTCGTCCCCTGAAAATAATTGTTTTCCATCGGTCAATATTACCATAAGTTCTGGACGAAAAAATGTATTGACAACTATCTATTATAATGGTATAAAATAACCCGGTGAGTTATTTCGACAAACCAAAAAAAATGGAGAATACACAATGACAGAAAATGTAAAAAAGACACCTGTAGCACAGATGATAAAGATCGAGGGAGATTACTCTCGACGCACCGTCAGAGAAGAAGACCCCCCGTACGAAAAAGTTAAAGTGGAAAAATTCGTAAATGGCGTTTTTCCGGGGCAAGTCATCGAACATCTCGGGCGCACCGAACTGGTGAAGGTCCAAAGATGGGGAGGGGTTTCTCCTTCAAGCCTTTTCTTCCAAACGGTACATAAAGCCTACGCCGGTCATCACGCGCTTGGACTGCGCCCTGAAGTATTGATGTACCTCATAAACGCGGTCGTCGCGGAAACCGTTAAACGGTATCCTGAAGAATATCGGCACTTGTTTACTGCAGAACCCGGCAAGGTCGACATTCATGTACGCCACGACGGTCTCGTTCTCGGAGACCCGAACAGTCCATGGAACGAAGCCATTACCCGGTTCTATCCCG
>Ga0172379_10010037_pt1 | contig 11557 bp, 10 predicted proteins | sample GrowelOW334metaG_FD_119756 | JGI IMG/M metagenome (GOLD analysis project Ga0172379, IMG submission 119756) | Groundwater microbial communities from an aquifer near a municipal landfill in Southern Ontario, Canada - Groundwater well OW334 metaG | ecosystem: Environmental > Aquatic > Deep... | reverse complement strand
TGCAGAATACAGAACAGGAACCAATCGGCACAATAGTACTAGATGCGATCTTTACACCAGTGGTACGTGTTAGTTTTAAAGTGGAAAACGTGCGGGTGGGTCAAGCAACAGACTATCATAAATTAATATTGCACATCGAAACTGACGGGACGATCACACCAAAGGATGCACTTAATCAGGCAGCGTCAATTCTAACGGATCATTTTAAAGAATTGACTGGTGATTTTGCTGATAAACTGACAGGCGAGCGGCCGGAGGTCGTGGAAGAAAAAGCGGAAGTAAGCGAGGAAGAAATGCAGACAGAAAATACGCTGAACTTGCTGCAATTGCCATCTCGTGTACACAATGCGCTGGAAAGAGTCGGTATTACAGCAGTCGAGCAGGTAATTGATCTATCGGAAGAACAGATTCAGGATATACCGGGTCTGGGTGAAAAAGCGGTACATGACATTATTGAAGCTCGGGATAAGTACGCCAAGACTCACCCAGAGGCAGAAGATAACAAGTAACTCAGAGTGGGATATTAGTATGCGGCATAAGAAAAAATATAGGACATTGAGCCGAAATAGGAGCGCGCGAACGGCGATGTTTCGGAACATGTGCGTTAGCTTAGTGAAGAGTGGTTATATAGTAACCAGCGAGGCGAAAGGAAAAGAACTTAGAAAGTACTTTGAGCCACTACTAACAAAAGCTAAAAAAGAAATGACTTTAGCGGTGAGACGGGATTTAATCAGCGAGTTAGGCAGTAATGCCAGGGCTGAAGAATTAATTGCGCGGGCGACTAAGCAAACCAAGCGCCAGGGCGGATTTTTGCGATTGGCCAAATTACCGGTAACGAGCAGCGATGGTTCGAAAAAAGTTCGTGTCGAAATAATTGAATAGACCAGTATGAAAATAGAAGAAAAAATTAGCTCGAAATCAAGCAAGTACATCATAATTGATGCGCAAGATAAGATATTAGGGAGACTAGCCACTCAGGTAGCTAGTCTATTGATGGGTAAGGGAGTTGTCGGGAATAGGAATAACAAGTTAATGGATATTAAGGTCGTGGTGATGAATACAGACAAAGTGGCGCTAACAGGAAATAAAGAAATCACAAAAGTGTATCGGCACTACAGCGGGTATCCGAGCGGCATCAAATCAAGAAACGTAGCTGAGCAAAGAAAGCGCGACTCAAGAGTAATTATCGAGCAAGCAGTATTTGGCATGCTGCCCAAGAACAAGCTGAGAGCGCGTATGATGACTAATTTAGTGCTTTTTAAAGGGAGTGAGCATCCTTACTAGGAGTAGAAGTTTATATTAATATATATTATGGAAGATAAACAAAAAGAAGCAGGGGAAAGGAGTAAATTATTCGGTGTCGGAAGACGCAAATCAGCGATCGCCCAGGTAAAACTGACAGATAAAGCAGGGGAAAAAATAGTTAACGGGGAAAAATTCGAAGAATATTTTACTACGGTTGATATGCAGAAGATTGCGTTGGCACCGATGGATTTAACTTCGACTACAGAACAGTATGGTATGACCGTGAAGGTTAAAGGTGGAGGAAAGCACGCGCAATCGGATGCGGTAAGGCATGGATTAGCCCGAGCATTACTGGCTGCAAACCCGGAATGGAGGATTCAATTAAAAAGCAACGGGATGCTGACAAGGGATGCTAGAGTAAAAGAACGAAAAAAGCCAGGTTTGAAAAGAGCCAGACGAGCACCGCAGTTTTCCAAACGATAAAGAGATGTTTGGCGTAAGGCTGGCAAGGTTATTTTTAATAGCAAGAGAACAAAATAGGATTAATATCATATTGTAGTGTTTAATTCATTTATTAAATTATTATGAGTCCACTTATAATTTCGTTTGGCATATCTATGTTGGGTTTAGTATATGCGGCATGGTTAGTAGATTGGATTTTAAAAAAAGACCAGGGTACGGCGGAGATGAAAAAGGTAGCACAGGCTATTCAAGAGGGAGCGCGTGCATTTTTAAAGCGTCAATATCGGACAATTGCCTTGATTAGCATACTAGTTGCAGCTGGTTTAGTAGTGATGTATGCCATGATCGGCGAGGCTACCCTGGGATGGCAAACTGCAGTGGCATTTATTTTTGGTGCTGTTTCCTCTGCCTTATCCGGAATTATTGGCATGTCTATTGCTGTACGAACAAATGTGCGTTCGGCAGCCGCTGCGAAGGTGAGTTTTAATCAAGCGTTGACTGTAGCACTGCGTGGTGGAGCGGTATCAGGCATGACAATTGTGTCACTGAGTCTGGTGGGAATAGTGGTCTTGTTTGCCATCTATGGCTTGCTGGGCTATACGCCACAGGAGATTCCTGCCCTGATTGTCGGATACGGTTTTGGAGCGTCACTGGTAGCGCTATTTGCACAACTGGGTGGAGGTATTTATACCAAAGCGGCTGACGTAGGTGCAGACTTAGTGGGTAAAATCGAAGCGGGAATTCCGGAAGACGATCCACGCAATCCTGCAGTCATAGCGGATTTAGTAGGCGATAACGTTGGGGATTGTGCCGGTCGGGGAGCCGACTTGTTTGAATCAACTGCCGCAGAAAACATTGGAGCGATGATTTTAGGTGTGGCTCTATTTCCTGTTTTTGGGATATCCGGCATTTTCTTTCCGCTGGTGCTACGTGCTTTTGGACTACTAGCTTCAATGGTTGGTATATTATTTGCTAACGCTAAAGAGAGTGATGATCCGATGACAGCTCTCAACCGTGGATATTTTGTGACAGCGGGCCTCGCAACAATTGCTTTCTATTTTGTTACACAACAGATGTTGGGTAATATGTGGTTCTTCTGGTGTGGTCTGGTAGGAATCATTACCAGCATTATCTTCATTTACATTACGCAATACTATACCGAGGCTAAGTATCGACCGGTGAGAGAAATTGCTGAAGCGTCACAGACAGGACATGCAACTAATATTATTAGCGGGTATGCAGTGGGACTAGAATCAACTGGAGCGACAGTGGCAGTAATTTGTGGAGCGCTACTTGTTTCGTACTATTTAGGAGGCTTGTCTAGTGTAGAAGGGGGAGGTCTATATGGTACGGCTGTGGCTACGATGGGTATGTTGGCGACTGCAGCTTATATTTTGGCGATGGATACTTTCGGACCGATTGTGGATAATGGAGCAGGTATCGTGGAGATGGCAGGTGAAAGCGGCAAAACACGTGAAATCATGGACAAATTAGATTCGGCAGGAAATACCACCAAAGCGTTAACTAAGGGTTATGCAATTGGCTCCGCTGCTTTGGCGGCGTTCTTGCTGTTCTCAGCATACCTGGAAGAAGTGCATCTTGAAGTAGTGGACCTCGCTAAGGTAGAAGTATTTGTGGGAGCATTAATTGGCGCAACTCTGGTTTTTGTCTTTTCATCACTGGCTATCCGAGCGGTCAGTAAAGCTGCCTATTCGATTATTAACGAAGTTCGACGACAGTTTAAGGAACATCCCGGAATCATGCAGGGGACTGAAAAGCCTGACTATTCGAGAGCAGTGGACATTACAACTCGTGGCGCACTGCGACAAATGGTACTGCCCGGTTTACTGGCCGTAGTCGTACCAGTCGTGGTCGGCATGACACTTAAGGCAGAAGCAGAGGCCGGGTTGATAATGGTCGGCACAATTGCCGGAATTTTAATGGCAACGTTAATGAATAACAGCGGCGGAGCTTGGGATAATGCAAAGAAATGGATTGAAGCGGGCAACCTAGGGGGCAAAAAGTCACCGGCGCATCAGGCGGCTGTGACTGGCGACACGGTGGGGGATCCATTCAAAGATACAGCAGGTCCTTCTCTGCATGTTCTGATTAAACTTTTATCGACGCTTACTTTAGCCCTGGCTCCCCTGTTCCTCTAAATAGTTAAGGTTAACTTAAAGAAAAATATTGCATAGTAGCCCAGATGGACTCGGCAAATACCTGGCGTAAGGGCTGCAGTTTTGCTAGATCAAGCTGACCATCGGTAATATAAAGACTCTCGTTTGTTTCCTGGTAAATAACCGGCACAGGATGATTTTGCATCAACAAACCGTCCCAGCCGAGAGTTGCGTAAAGGTGGTCTTAAACGGATAATTAGACCGAGTTTTTCGCTATGTTAAGGTCAGGGACTCTTTTTTATAATTTCATCGTAAATAAATTTATATACCTAGCTGGCGCAAACTTAATTAATTGTCTCTTTATAAGCAAGCCTGTTGGTATGCACTTGTAGTGGCTGAAGAGGTGCATATATGCGGCATATTGCTTGAAAAATGAATTTGACAAAAGTTATGCGTTGTGATATAAAGTATGGCGAATGGTTCTCTTTAGTTTTTGTCGAATCCCTGACAATGCGTCATGGACGACACTGGTTTTCTCTCACGAGGAGGGTTGGCTATGTTGGTTCTGTCGAGAAAAGTCGGTGAAGAAATCGTGATCGACGAAGAAGTTGTGGTTAGAGTATTAAAAATTAGCGGCAGCCGAGTGCAGCTGGGCTTTATTGCTCCTCCTGAAATCCACATACGTCGACCTGAGGTGCCACCACGAAGCAAGAAAAGGGATCTGCGTCCCACTCCGGCACCTTAAAGCAGAGGAAACAATACAGGAGAGCGGCAAGAACTGATAAGTCTTGATTTGAATTTCACTACGTTCCTTCAGCAACCGTCACCCAGTGACGGTTTTTTTATGGCGAGGATTGAAAATATATTTAGTTATTGGGTGTAACGGTAAGGCGTGCTTGAACTAACCGGTTCGATTGAGCGGTTTGTTTAAGATAAAGAATGACTGTGCCTTGTGCTCCAACGGTGATGTTAGCATCGCCGAGATTTGTCGTGTCTACGGAGTAAGTCGCTGGTTGGTCTCGCGTGTCAATTTCGGTAATCATAATTTCATCGTCCACTTGATAAATCAGATGACGACCGCCCGCGTACCATTGGGGGTTTCTGATCGGCCGAGACAGGCGTGTAACCAAATGCAGGTCTTGCAGCGGGATATGCCTAATACGGTCATCGTAGACATTCATAATATGCAGTGAGGTATCGTCTCTCTGGACCAACAACATTTGCTCGTCGGGCGACCAGCCAAGCTTAGTAACGTTATCGGCTAGCGGCAGTAATGTATCCGTGTCAGTTAAAATTGCGGCACTGTGATCAGTAAATTGGATTGCGATGTTCCCGCCCGGTGTAACATGGAGCTGCTGGATAATCTTGTCTGTTTTTATAAAAGGAGAATCAATTAATCCGCCCTGCAGGGTACGGATTTGTATCTGGTTGTCGTCGTCAACGAGATAGAGCTGACGGGAACTGGTAGCCAGGCTGCTAATATTTGCCACAATTAATTGCGACGATTTGTTAGAAACACTATAGGCTATCAAGTTATGGTCGTTGGTAACAGCATATAGCCGGCCGGGTATCCGCTGGTCCCACGCTAGTTGAAGGGCCTTATCTAGCTGAGGTAAGCGTACAGCGGTCGCTGGTTGATCGGTTAAGCTGACTAAGGAAGCCTGGCCAGAAGTCACGACCAGCATCGAACTGCTATCCGGTGACCATAATAAACTGTCCGGCATAACAGGAAAAGCTAGCGGTTCAATTACTGCAATTCCGTCTTCGCCTAAAACATTGAGTTTGCGGTCAGCCGTCAGCGCGGCAATAAGCCGGCGGTGAGGGGACAAGGAAAAGGTTTTGACATTGCTAAGTAATGTCGTGATGGATTGGGTGCTGGGAAATAACCTGATATCTCTGGCTTCGGTCACTAAACCAGAATTTATATTGATGTGTTTATGCCAGGGCACATAGCCCTCATTAGCCACAGTCAGGTCATAGATGCCTGGTGATAAGTTAGCGATTGATTGTGGTGTATGTCCGTTCTCCTGTCCATCTATGGTGACACTAGCATGGGAAGGGACTGACTCAGCAATTAAGACGCCAACCGGCGATGGATTGTCCATTATGTTGCTGGCTCGATAACCGAGGGCATACAGTACGACTAATGGGGAAATGCAGATAAACAGGAGAAACGAAATACTAAGTAATATTTTGCGGTAGATGATATTCATTTATGAGGACAATGAATGAAATAAAAGTATTTGTCCAGTGGCTTGACTAATATGTTATTACTGTTATGGTTCTGTAATGGCATTAATTGTGATAACTGGCGGTAAGCGCTTAAGCGGTACGATCAGGGTTAACGGGTCTAAAAATGGAGCCCTACCGTTGTTGGCGGCTAGCTTGCTGACGAAAAAACCGGTGCAGGTTGATAATGTACCACAGATAAAAGATGTAAAAAACATCATCCACATCATGACGGGGATGGGAGCGGAAGCTATGCAGCAAGGAGACCGGGTGACTATTCAGGCTAAAGACATTGATCCGTTTAGATTACCGAACAAAGTGGTGGGTGAGCTGCGTGGTTCGATCCTTATGTTGGGAGCGTTACTGGGCAGGTTTAGAGAAGCACATTTGCCGCAACCAGGAGGGGATGTTATTGGAGCGAGACCAATCGATGTGCATTTAGATGCACTAGAGCAGCTCGGTGCTAAGATTAGTCGACGAAATAATCTAATCCATGTGGACGGGCAAGGACTAAAAGCTGGTCGCGTCGTGCTACAAGAATTTTCCGTAACAGCGACGGAAAATATAATGATGGTGGCTGCCACATTGCCGGGCTATACAATCATCAATATTGCCGCTAATGAACCACACGTGGTTAAACTAGCAGAGATGTTGACGATGATGGGAGCAACCGTTGAAGGGGCAGGCACTCATACTATTCGCATAAGAGGCCGTGAAAATTTAAAAGGTGGGAAGGTCAACAATACGAATGATATGCTAGAAGCTGGCTTATTTATTTTAATGGCCGCAGCCACTAAGTCCGAGCTGACAATTACCAACGTACCCGTGGAAGATTTAACTTTATTTTTCAAAAAATTAGATGAGATTGGCATTGACTATACGTGTAGCGATGGGTCAGTGAAGGTTCGCCCAGCGCCATTGAAGAGTTTTCACCTACAGACTCTGCCTCATCCCGGAATAGCGACTGACTTACAAGCGCCTTTTTCGGTTGTGGCAACACAAGCCAAAGGAGCAAGCTTGATTCATGATCCAATGTACGAAAGCCGCTTTCGGCACTGTGATGAGCTCGCGAAAATGGGTGCGTCTATCACCGTATGTGATCCGCACCGAGTAATTGTGGACGGCCCCACACAATTGCGCGGAAAGCACATCAAAAGCTGGGACATTAGATCGGGGGCAACATTAGTGCTAGCGGGACTAGTAGCGAAAGGCCAGACTATTATTGACGAAGCGGAAATCATAGAAAGGGGATACGCTGATTTGGTAGAACGACTGCAAGCTATCGGTGCTGATATAAAAAAGAGTCGGTGAATCAGACGAAAAGAAATTAGATTGGGTCGCTTAATGAACACGGCGACGAAATTGACCTTGTGGCCAATGTATAATGACGTAATGTTGGATACCATCTGCTATATGGTTTACGCAGGATTTATGTAGGACAAAACTGAATGTTGCTCAGGCGGTGGAGGCAGGTAGCAAACCTTGTGCAAAGGAGATACAATTAAACGTTCAAAGGTATAAAATATAAATAATGAATTTAACACGTAAGATCGCGATTGATTTAGGTACGACTAGCACGCTGATGTATGTGCCTGGCCGAGGGATTGTGCTTAATGAACCATCGGTGGTGGCGGTTTCTATTGATGAGAATGCAGTGTTGGCCATCGGCGCGGAAGCAAAGGAAATGATCGGCCGTACGCCGGAAAGTATTGTCGCGCATCAACCGCTGAAAGACGGCGTGATCGCTGATTATCGCGTGACCGAAGCAATGCTACGGTATTTGATCCAGAAAACTGGCGTCTCAGTGAGGTTCTTGCGACCGGAAGTTCTTGTTTCCGTACCGGCTGGTATCACTAGTACAGAACGCCGGGCGGTAGTGGACGCAGCGATATCAGCAGGGGCACGCGCCGCTTATTTGATCAAGGAGCCAATTGCAGCGGCTATTGGGGCTGGCATACCGATCGGCGAAAGCTCAGGCCATATGATAGTGGATATTGGTGGGGGCACGTGCGAAGTAGCCATTATTTCATTGGGAGGTATTGTGATTGCTCATTCGGCGAGAGTGGGCGGCAATCGTTTTGATGAAGCGATAGCGGAACATATCAGAAAACGATATGGGGTGGTGGTCGGCGCTCAGACCGCAGAAATGATCAAGAAGGAATTAGCATCGGCTATACCGGATGAAGAGACGCGACATATGATGATTCGAGGCCGAGATTTAGCTACCGGGCTGCCGAAGGAAACTACTATATCGTCAAGCGAGGTCACGGAAGCATTACGGGAACCTTTGGCAGAAGTATTACAGGCGATAAAATATGTCCTGCAAGAGACACCGCCAGAATTAGCAGCGGATGTAATTGATAAAGGAATTGTTGTGAGCGGCGGTGGGGCCTTGATGCGTAATATAGACCAACTAATATCTCGTGCATGTGCCGTTCCGTGCTATATAGCAGACGATCCTTTGGTTTGTGCCGTGAAGGGGGCAGGGGCAGCATTGGAAAATATTGACGCTTACAAGCGCAGCGTATTATTAACTAAGTAGAGAATTATTATCCTGAAGTGAGCGTGACCTGGCTTGCCGGATGAAAATTGATTATCTATCCTGATCTGATGATCAATTTAAGTGATAGGCACGTAGCTATTGTACACGACGAGTTTACCAGACGCGGTGGAGCGGAAGTCGTGGTAGAAGAGTTAATCGGACTGCTGCCGCAGGCAATGATTTTTGGGTTGTATGCTGGTACACCAACCATAATTGTAGACGGACAAACCAGGCCGATAAATTGTTCGTTTGTGCAAAAGTTACCTTTGTGGTTTCGACGACACCCTAGCCGCGTACTGCCATTGCTGCCGCATGCTGTTGAACAATTTGATCTAGCAGAATTTGATTTAGTTATCAGCAGCGCCAGTGGTTTATGCAAAGGGGTCATAACCAGAGTGGATGTGCCGCACCTGTCCTACTGCCATGCACCGACCAGGTATTTATGGGACAGCACCCATGAAGCAGTCAGCTTATCTTGGCCCGGGACAAGATGGCTGGCGCGACTGGTTTTTCATTATTTACGCATAGTTGACTTTGCGGCCGCACAGCGTGTAGATCAATTTATCGCCAATTCAAAATTTACCCAGCAAAGGATTGCAACCTATTATGGACGGAAGAGCGAAGTGATCTACCCCCCAATTGATACAGCCTTCTTCACGCCATCGAGCGAAGAAAATAAATATCAACTGAAGCGTCGTGACCGATACTTTCTTTGTGTTGGCCGATGTAATGCTAGTAAAAAGTTTGATCAAGTGATAAAAGTGATGAATAAGCTGAATTATCCGTTGATAGTAATCGGTCGTGGTCCTGAGCAAAGAAAGTGGCGCCAAGTCGCAGGGAACAAAACTATATTCATAAGCCAGGTTAATCGCGTGGAGTTGCGTAAATATTACCGTCGGGCGCGGGCGCTGGTCCAACCAGGCATAGAGGACTTTGGCATGGCAACGGCTGAAAGCTTAGCGTGCGGTACGCCGGTAATAGCACTGGGCGAAGGCGGAGCAGCTGAGATTGTGAGATCTGGTGAAACGGGGGTACTTTATGAGGACCAGAGCGAAGAAGCGCTGGCGGAAGCTGTCAGAAAGTTTAACCAACTAGAAAAGAAATTTAATCGGGGACGCCTGCAAAACTCGGTATTATATTTTAGCCGGTATAATTGGCAGAGGCAGATGACAGACGCAATACAGGCTATTCTGAGACGCCAGCCAGTTTGAATATAATTAGGTAATATTGACTGAGTGCTATATGCTTTGTATGCTGGTGAAGTTAAAAACAAGTGAAAAGTAAGCAAGCAAAGGATAATAATGGCTTCAAGAGGGAGTAAGCCATTGTTAATAATTAATAAATTCATATGAAATTCAATTTATCTACTGAGCATATTACCTTAGGGACAACAGACTTACAGCTAATGGAAGAAAAGATGGAGCGACTTGAAAAGATGTTGCATGCACCATTTATTGTTGATGTCAGGCTGAGCCATGATAAACATCATCGACAAGGACAAGTTATCACCTGCCGTTTTAACATTAAACAAAGCGGCGAGGTATTTCATGCTGAACGGGCGTCAGATACGGTGCAGAATGCAGTGGACTTAACGCTTGCAGCGACTAAAAAAGAACTACTGAAGTTCCAGGACAAAAGAAAACAAGGCAGGGCTAAAAACAGCCGTTAGAAACAAAGAGAGTATGGGTTATGAGTGAAGTTGTTTTGTTGGTGTTAAACACACTGGACTAAAGGGCGCGCAATGAGTATGTTAGGCCAATGAAATGGTTTAAATTGCTGGACAAATATCACCGCTATGAAAAAGCTGCTTTGCAATATAGCGAGGCAGTGGCCAGTATTAATGCGTTAAGCGATGAAATGCGGCAGTTGCCTGACAAGGAGCTTAAGCAACGGGTGCGGGAATACTATGGCCAGTCAACACAAGCAGTCATAGATCATAAAATTGAAATATTCGCGGCAGTACGTGAAGCGGCCGAGCGGACGATTAAGATGCGTCATTTCGATGTGCAAATAATGGGCGGATTGGCACTGCTGGATGGAAAAATTGCGGAAATGAAAACGGGGGAAGGCAAGACCTTAGTGGCAACCTTACCGTTAGTTTTGCATGGACTGACGGAAAAAGGAGCTCATTTAGTAACGGTGAATGAATACTTGGCGGCACGGGACGCGGAATGGATGCGCCCAATTTATGAGTTTTTTGGATTAACAGTGGGAGTATTACGACATGGCCAGACTGCAGCAGAAAAAAGAGCGGCCTACTTTGCGAACATAACTTATGGAACAAATAATGAGTTTGGTTTTGATTATCTGCGGGATAACATGGCCCAAAGCGAAGCCGAGATGGTGCAACAGCCGCTGAATTACGCGATTGTCGATGAAGTGGACAGCATTTTAATTGATGAGGCGAGAACGCCTTTGATTATTTCCGCGCCGGACACAGACTCAACGATACTCTACAGCCAATTTGCCCAGCTGGTACCCAGACTGCAGGCAGAAGTAGATTACAATATTGACGAGAAAAGGCGCGCCGCGATGCTCACTGATAAAGGCACGAGCAAGGTAGAAAAAACCTTGGGTGTAGACAATATTTATGAGGAAAAAGGAATACGGTTCGTACATCATTTGGAACAAGCCTTGCGCGCTCACACTTTATACCAACGCGATAAAGATTATGTGGTGAAAGACGGCCAGGTGGTGATTGTTGATGAATTTACCGGAAGGCTCATGGAAGGCAGACGATACTCGGAAGGACTGCATCAGGCAATAGAAGCTAAGGAAGGAGTAAAAGTACAGCAGGAGAGCCGTACTCTGGCGACTATCACTTTTCAGAATTTGTTTAGGCTCTATACCAGACTCGCCGGCATGACCGGCACGGCAGTTACATCGGCGGAAGAATTCGAGAAAGTTTATAACTTAGATGTGGTGGCGGTGCCCACTAATATGACTTTAATTCGGCATGATA
>Ga0172379_10010036_pt1 | contig 11557 bp, 8 predicted proteins | sample GrowelOW334metaG_FD_119756 | JGI IMG/M metagenome (GOLD analysis project Ga0172379, IMG submission 119756) | Groundwater microbial communities from an aquifer near a municipal landfill in Southern Ontario, Canada - Groundwater well OW334 metaG | ecosystem: Environmental > Aquatic > Deep... | reverse complement strand
CCGTGCACAACGCCTGGCGGCACGATTACCATAACCGGATTATTATCTCCGGCTTGAATTTTCATATGTTCCCCGTTAGTCGGACTATCGGCTTGCCTATCCCATAAATATAAATCAAAATTTCCCGGACCGATAAAAATAAAACCATCGCTTTGGTCTTTGTGCTCATGCGGACCGCGCGCCACGCCGGGCTTGGTAACGCTGATATAGGCCATAATCGGCCTGTGCGCCACTTCGTCCTGACGATAAAACTCGGCCAACCAACCTCTGGAATCCTCATTTTTGCTAATTTTTTTTATAATTACGCCTTTTATCATATAGTTATATTATATCATTGATATTATTAATGACAAATGGCTAATGTCAAATGACAAATCAAATCTAAAATTCTAATGTCAAAAAATTAATTAATTCGTCATTTGACATTTGTCATTGGAAATTTGTCATTTTACGCCTTCCTCACTTTTGGCGTTACCCAAAAACCCATATATTTTCCCAGCATTAACCTGGTTTGCGCGTCCAGACCGGGAATCGCACCAAAAAATATAATACTAACCGGTAAAATGCACCATTGCAGCAACATAGTAAGGCTTTTACCAATGCCGTATTTTTTCGGCCGTTCAGGCAATAACATGGAAGAAATAATCGCGGAAAAAACCATGCCGACCATAGCTACGGTCATTAAAGTTCTTGACACTACCGGCAAGTTGCTGGATAAAACCGTTACATTAAAACGATCGCCGCCTAAAATCATGGGCATCCAACCGATAACGCCGATTATTAAAGCATTGGTCGCCCAAGAATTAAAACCATAAAGTTGAATCAGAATTTTATTAATCATTTTACCGATTGGTAAAATTTTTCTTTCCTTTATGGCATTAAACATTAAATAGGATAGATTTTCCACGCCCCAGCCCCAGCGCCTTTGCTGCTTGTATAAATTTTTCATGGTGCGGATGACGGTATCGTCCATGCAAACATCCATAGAAACCGGAAAATATAAAGGTTCAACGCGATAATTGCCTTTGTAATACAAATAACAATGCCAAAAAACGCGCGAGTCTTCACTCACCATATTGGTCGACCAAAAATCAATTTCCACCAAAGCTCGCCAAGTCATGGAATGAGAAGAATAAGTTGCCAGCTTTTCCTGCCTGATCTGCTGCATCATCTGCCAAAAAGTATTAGAAGTCGCGGCCACGCGCGCAAAAAATGGCGCCTGCCAAATATTATTATGATAAACCGGTATGGGTTGATAGCTGGCTAAGTAGGGATCGGCGACGGTTAAAAACTTATGGGTTAAACAATAAAAATATCCCGGAATAACGACCGTATCCATATCAAAAACGCTGATTAAAATTTTATCATAATCATAATTGAATTTATCAATAATTTCCCGCTTAACGGTTCTACCGGCGAAGGCCTGATTAGCGCCCTTGCCCTTGATTTCCCCGGCGATATTATCCGGATGAACGGTTATTAAAAAATGTTTGAATTTATGGCCAAATTCTCGCTCAATTATCCGCGCTCTTTCCCTAGCTTCTTCCCCGGCTCTTTCTTCAATAGCTAAAACCATAATCATCTTATCGGTCGGATAACCATCTTGAAGCAAAGCCTCAAAACTCGGCCTAATAACTTCTAAGCCTTCGTTATAAGTCGGGAAAAGCACCAAATGAATTATGTCCTGCCATTTTAAATTATTGGCTGGCGACGCCGGCCCGCCTGCGCAGGCCGGTAATTTTTCACATCTTTCGCGCCAATCAATTTTTATATTTTTTTTCATGCCGACATAAGCGGCAAAAAGATTTATGCCTAAATAAATAACCAAGAGCAGCCAATAAACATCGAAAGCAATAATAAAATAAGCCACCCAAACCGGTTCAACGGCGGAAAAAACCAACAAAATAATTAAAACGGCCCAAGACAAAAACCCGGGTAAAATTTCTAAAAAACGATACAGCCTTCTGTCTTTTAAGCCGGTTAAATCAGCAGCTTTGCTTATCTTTAAATAATTCATATTTTTACTTTTCTGAATATAACATCACCGACGAAATATAGCAAATAAAGAAACAGCGTAAAAATAAGCCAATTTATAAAATAATCTATATCTGAAAAATAGACTAAAAGCACTTGCGAAAGCCAAAGTGGAAAGAGAAAAACGTCCCAGCTGTTAAAACGATTTAATAGGCCGAGTAAAACGCCTAAACTTGTTATCGGTATGATTAAACCGGCAAAAAAATATGGCCGCAATTTGCTGAATATTTCGCTAAACAAATCAGACATTAATTTTAAGAGGTAATAAAAAGCAACCCAGCCGAAACTTGAATAAGTAAAAAATATAATAATCATCCAGGCGTTAGCCGCGCAGACTTTATCGGGCGAATCAGGCGGACAATAATTCAAAAGATGCCTGATATCGGTGATGATATAAGCCGTATTGGGAAATAAAAGCAGCCAAAAAATAAACAGAGCCGCCGCGCCCGCCTTTTGCCTAATTTTTATTAAGCCGGTGCGGCGCCAATATGATCTTAAAAGCAGATAAAACGCCAGCGGTAATAAAGCCAAAAAAATATTCCAAACCACAGTAACCAGCTGGTATTGATTAATAGCGATATTGCTTAAAGCCGGACAATGATTATAGAAATTATCAAGGCTGAAAAAAGAATAATGTATAATTCTGTCCATAAAAAAATAAAGCTATCGCATTACTATTGAGTTGTCAATTTTATTTAATAGCAACACAATAGTTAATCACGGCTTAAAATCACGTCTTCGTTTTCTTTTATAATAGCGCCGGACTGACCGCTTTTGCTGGAGCCAGAAGTTTTAAAATCGCTCGGCCTTGGCTCAATTTTTTTTCCTTGAAAATTAACCGGACCGCTTTTTATGGCCTGACCCAAACTAATAGCCGGCTGATTATTAGCGCTGGAGAAATTTTCACGAATTTCCTGGCCGGTTTTAGGCGAGACGCCGGCTAATTCTCTTTTTTTAGCCTCCAGCCTGCTTTCTAGTTCTTGCTTTTTTTCTTTTTTAGCCAAACTTAAACAATCTCTGCAAAAAATCGGCCTAATCCCGTCGGGTATAAAAGAAACTTGTGTCGGCTTAGAACAACGACTGCAAACATAATCATTCACAACATTAGCATCTTTAAAATTTTCGATTTCATTTTTCTGCCCAACATTCATATTATTAGCCGGCGGTGAAAAAAATTTAGACGCCTCTTTAGGCGCTTGTCTGGGCGCGACTGGCCGTTGCGGTTCCGCTTCTCTAAACATTTTTTTTACCGGCGGTCTTTTTTCGGTTTTTTCTTCCGTGTCTTCATTATTACTATGCCAACGCATAATTTTTTCTTCAACGGCCGCTCTCTGCTTAGCATATCTTTCGCGCGAAACTTTAATTACTTTTTCTTTATTGCCGGTTTGCTCCTCTTCGGTCAGCGGCGCTAAGCCGCGGGCGGAAAAAGGATCGGAAGAAACGCCGTCGATCATTAATTTAATATAGAATTCGTATTTAGCCAAATTAACCAAATCTTCTTCGGTAAACACCGGAGTAAATTCTTTAACCAATTCCTCGGCATCAGTCGCGCCCACTCTGAAAACAACTAAAGTGCCGACGTTGCCGAAGACCGCCGGCTTAACTATTTCTCCAAGCTGCTCGATATATTGATGCGCCATTATTAAATTAAGGCGGTATTTTCTGGCTTCCGATAAAATATTAGCGAAACTGTCGGTCGTAAAATTCTGAAATTCATCGATGTAAAGATAAAAATCTTTACGGTCTCTTTCTAAAATATTAACCCGGCTCATGGCCGATAGCTGAACTTTAGTAATCATCATGGCGCCGAGCAAAGCCGAATTGTCTTCGCCGATCCGGCCTTTGCTTAAATTCATGATTAATATTTTTCCGTCATCCATAACTTCCCTTAAATCAATCGAAGATTTTACTTGGCCGACGATATTTCTTATAAGCGCGCTTGATAAAAATTGCCCGACTTTATTTTGAATCGGCGAAACGGCTTCCGAGGCGAAATTATTGGCATAACCGGAAAATTCGTTGACCCAAAAAGATTTTACTACCGGATCCTGAATTTTTTCGATAACTTTCTTTCTAAAACTTTTATCCGATAGCATTCTGGTTATAGCGAGCAAAGTCGCGCCCGGATAATCCAAAACGGCTAAAATAGCGTTTCTTAAAATATACTCCAATCTCGGCCCCCAAGAGTCAGCCCAAAGTTTTTTAAAAACCCCAATAAGGCCGGAAGCGACCAGATGTCTTAGATGGGGCTCAACTTGCTCGATAATATTAAAAGCAATCGGATAATCAATATCGGCCGGATTAAAATAAATAACATCATTAACCCGGCCGGAAGGAATATAATCAATAATTTTTTCAGCTAAATCGCCATGCGGATCAACTACCATAACGCCCTTGCCGGATCTAATATCATCAACAATCATATTTTCTAAAATAGTTGACTTGCCCATGCCGGTTTTACCAATTAAATACATATGCCGGCGGCGATCGTCGGTTTTAATACCAAACTGTCTATATTGATTACGGAAATTAGTTTCCGCAAAAACTGCAATATTTTCTGGCATAAAAATTTAATAAAATGACAAATTTTTTGCTTCAAGCTTATCCTTTGAGGGCCAATGGCAAATGTCAAATCAATGTCAAATGATTAAACAACCAATTAATTAATTTTTTGACATTTGAGCTTTGGGTTTGATTTGTCATTTGGCATTTGTCATTCGTCATTTATTTTTTTCAAACAATTTTAATATTTGCACTTACATCTTTTATATTATCGGCAAATTAGCCGGCGGCGAATTTTTAATTTCCGATTTATTATTTTCTGCCTTGCCGGCGGCGGCAAAAATATTTTCAGCTTTAAAGGGAGAACTAAGCTCAAAATCCTTAGTTGAGCTTTCTATACTTACCGGTAAACCGGCCGGCGGTTCGGCTTTTCTGCCAGGAGCTTTCTGGACTAAAGGCGCTTTAACCGAGGCTTCAACCGGAAAATGCCAAATTGACGCCAGCTCTTCAGTATTAAGGATATGGGGCAAACGCCCGCGCGCGTCGCTTCTGAATTTATAAGCCGCCATTAATTTATTTTTTCTTAAATTAACGCGGTATTTCCCAAAAATTCTATCATAAGTGACTTTAGTCATAGTGCCGCCATCGCCCGTATCCGGTTTATAAGAATTCAAATCATTAAAATTAAATTGCTTCATATAGCCGGTAAAACCGTAAGCCACCTTATTTTTATTTATCATTTCTTTTTTAGCAATATACACATATCTGATTTTAACGGCAAAACCAAGCTTGCTGACTTTTTCTTGAATTTCTTCAACCTGCTTTTTCTGCTTAGGCTTTAAATTCATCATTTTAAACTGCGGCTCTTTTTCTTCGGCCTTTTTAGTATCAATATCGCCCCATAAACTATAAATCATCTCGCTGATAACTCCCATAAATTCCAACGCGCCGGTAATAAATTTATCCACAAAATGATCTGATTTAACCTTTTCACCAATAACTTTTTTTATTTCTTCTTCGCCTTGTTCCGCCCATTCATGGCCGATTGGTATAACTAAAATTTGATACCATAATTGCTCGCCCTTTTTCATGCTGCCCATTAAATCCATTAAGACGGCCATCGGGTCTTTATATTGAGTTTCCGGCTCGCCCATCTGATGCTCGAAATGCTTATAAGTTTTAATCGGATAGACCGAATTTTTTACTAAAATAAATTCACTGCCGAAAATATCATATTCTTCATCAGGAAAACTGCTCGGCATCTCCTGAGTATAATCATTAACTTCGGTAATTTCCGCATCAGGATATTGGGAATAGAGCGCCGCCTCCATTAAATTACGATATTTTTCCGGCAGCCAGACTAAAAATTGGGTATAACCGTTAATACTGACTATTTCAAAGCTAAAATAAAGCTGCCACTCGCCCAGCCACCATTTTTCAAACAAATCCTTAGTGCTATGCGCACCGGCTAAATAAGAAAAAATATTTTCTACGGCCATGGGCGTTTGGGCATTGCCTCGCGGCACGTCAATCGCTAATAAAACAGTTTTTTCCGAGGCGCCGTAAACTAACTTAATATACCTTAGCCAAACTTGGCCTACACCCCAAATAAAAGTAATAGCGATCGGAATCCAGCCGATATAATAAAACAGCCTCAACATCATTTGATCGGTAGGCAAATCTAAAAAATCTAATATTGGCTGTAAATTTATAACTATGTCCATGAAAATTGGTTAATTAGTTAATCGGTTAATTAGTTGCCAAATATAAACAAAACTATTCAATCGATTAACCGATTAACTAATTTTATTCTACCACATTTACCCCAATTCTGCCAAATACTTTAATATCAAAGAATAAACGCCGGAATAAAAAATACCGCGCCCTTTAAATGGTGCGGTATTTTCTAAAAAATCTTAATTTATTTGGCTGTCGCGCTATCAACTTTTATTTTATATTTGCCATCAGCGGCGATTTCAAATTTACTTCTATCCATTAAAGCTAAATTTATGGTGGCTTTTTTAACAATTCTCTGCCCTAAAACTTTGTTAATGATATCTTCACGATTTAAAGGTTCGCCCGATTCAATCATAATTTTTTCAATCACATCGGCAACCGTGCCTTTTTGATAACCCCATTCTTTAAGTCCGTAAAGGCCGCGGCCGACTAAAATATATTTTTCATCCAAGATTAATTCATTATGCACCGTAGCCGCGTTAGCTTTTTTCTTATCAAAACTGATTTCGTTTATTTTATCGGCAATCTCGGCGAAATGCATGGGCTTGCCGCCATTTTTTAAAATCAAATAAATTTTATCGTTAATAGTTTTCGGCTTAATTTCACGAGAACTGTTTATGCCCCAAAAACCGAATTTATTTTGTTCAATTTTTTTAGCCGCTTGTAAAATTGAATAAATAACTTTATTGCCATTAACCACCTCGGTTTTTTCTCTAAATAAATCATTAGCTAAAATCCCGGAGATATCAATGCTGCCGGCCGGATTGAATTTCTCTTGATTATTTTTATAAGATTTCATTTCTTTTGATAAATTAACCAGTTCTTCGGTCATAAAAATCTTTTTAACTTCTTTTATTTTTTCTAAAAGTTCTTTAGCTAAAGCTTCCAAATGTTCTAATGACTGATATTTTAATTTAAAAGATTCTTTAAAGTGTTCAGAATCACCGATAGCCTCAAATTCGTCATGCAATAATTTTGATATTAAAAAATCAAAATGACGTTTATGCTTTATTTCATTTTCACCGTTTTTACCGCCGCCAATGGAAAAATTAACCAAGTTATTAAATAAATATTCTTTTTCCATGAGTCCGCCGTGCTCTTCGAGCAAATTGATTATAATATTTTTTAAACCGCTTAAATAACCGTCTAAATTTTCAAGCTGTCTTAATCTTTTAATGCTAGTGGTTTCAATTTGTCTGATGCGTTCTCTGGTCAATTTATGAATTTTGCCGATTTCTTCCAGAGTTTCTCTATTTGCACCATGCAAACCAAAACGCCTTACTAAAACATCGCGCTCTCTTTCGTCGAGCTCGCTGAATAAATTAGTGATTATTTCAACCGCATCAAGCTTGGCAACTTCCTCGGCTTGATGGTTGTTCATTATTTGATCTAAAATAGATTTATTATCATTTTCCATAAAAATTTGCTTGTCTCGTCTTATACGGAAAAAAGATTGGTTTAAAATCTCTTTTTTGAAAACATATTAAACAAGACTATAGCGTTTTTGTCTATATTTTTCCTTAAATATTTTATTGCAATATATTAACATATTTATTTTCATAAGTCAAGGATTTTAGATAAATATAAATAAAAAAGGCTAAAATTAGCCTTTAATATTTTAACATAAAAATGATTGTAAAACTTCTAAAAATATTGGATTTCTTCTTCTAAATTTATTTTGTATTTTAGTTTAACTGCTTTTTTTATTAAATTTATAAGTTTAGTAACATCTTCCGCTTTAGCCTTGCCGGTGTTTATTATAAAATTAGCATGCTTTTCACTAACTTTAGCTCCACCGATACTTTTACCTTTAAACTTAAGCTCGTCAATCAAATAACCCACGCTAATTTTTTCTCCTCTGACCAGCCCTTTAGCCGTTAAGGCTTCGGCCAATCGCTTATTTTGCTTAACGGCTTTTTTATATTTTAAATTTTTAAAAACACACCCGGCGCTAGCCTCTTTAGGTTTAGAATCAAAACGATGATTAAAATTTTTCCGCCCTAGAGCTTTTATTTCTGCCGGCCCGCCTTTAGCTAATTTTAATTTAACCTCAATAATTAATAAATTTTTTCTGGTTTTAAAAATCGAATCTCGATAAGAAAAACCACAAGCTCGCTGATCTAATTTTATTAAACTTTTTTTAATTAAATCGTAAGCTCCGATTTCAACTACCGAGCCGGATATATCAAAACCATAAGCTCCGGCGTTCCCTCTAACCGCTCCGCCGATACTGCCGGGGATGCCATAAGCCCATTCCAGTCCGGTTAAACCTTTCGATGCGCAGATTTTAGCTAGCTTAGTCAGACTCGTTCCCGGCCAGCATGTTAAATAATTTTTTTTAATTACGTAATCTTCGCCGGCAATTTTTAAAACTAATCCTTTGATTTTATTTCTAATAATTAAAATATTACTGCCGCCGGCTAAAATAGCTATGGGTAATTTTTTAGCCTTGGCCCATTCGATGGCTTCAAGCAACTCTCCCCTGTTTTTGACCATCATAAAAAATTCAGCCTGGCCGCCGATGCGGAAAGTTGTAAATGGAGTTAAATCAAAGTTTTTTTGAATTAATTTTTCTATTTGCATATAAAACTTTAGACTCTTGCTAATTGGATTAGATTCAGTAAATTTCCTACTGCGGAACTCGTCCGCCTGCTGGCGGCCTCAAACAGTCCTCGCCCCGTTAAATCCCTACGGGAGGCGAAGCCTATTTAACTGGGCGAGCACGGAAATTTCCTAAATCTAATTCAATTAATCTACCTGATTATGGTAAAAGAATCGAAACAATAGACAAAACGTCTAAATTAACCATTGGTTCGATGGTGGCGGTTTGCCAAACTTCATTGTTTTCTTTACTAACCTTGGTTACCCGCCCGATAACCAGGCCTCGCGGTATATTTTGTTCCAGTCCGGAAGTAGCCACAATATCGCCAGCTTTAATATTTTCCGTCTGAGGTATAAAATCCATTTTAACGGTTAAGCCAAGCTCGCCGGAAGCAATACCGGAAGTTTTACTTTCTCCAAAAATTGAAGCGGCTAATTTGTTATTTTTATTGGTAACCAGATAAACTTCGGAAATATTATCTTTAACGTTAATAATTTTTCCGATAATAACTCCTTGGCTTGAAGTTCCTATGGCAGTTGAGCTTACGACCGCCAGACCGGCGAATAGACCGTCGGCCGAACCTTTATCGATAATCACCGACTGATTACCTCCGCCGCTCGAACCGGTTAACTCGCCGCGGGAAATAATATTAGCCATTAAATACCGCCGATTATTTTTATTTAAAAAATTCAAATTCTTTCTTAAGGCTAAATTTTCTTCTTCTAAAAATCTTAACTTAACATTTTCAGCGGTTAATTGATTTATTTTTTCCTCGGCTTGCTTTAATTCGGCCGATAAATCTTGCTTTTTAGCCTCTCTCAAATAAGTTTCGTTTATATTAGCGCCGATTGAATAAAAACCGCTAAATAAAGGCTTAAAACTTCTATTTAAAAAAGCTTCGACCGGATTTAATAATTTAGCATAATGCAAAAAAATAAGCAGCAGAATGACTGAGAATATTATAAAATATTTTTTAACATTTAACTTGAGCATAACGGTTTTTGTCATTGCGAGGAGCCTGTAATCGGGCGACGCGGCAATCTAACGTACTATTTTATTAAAATTATAGATTATTTCTGCAATAAAGTTTTATTCTATCTAAATTGTTTGTGAGATTGCTTCGTCGCGAACGCTCCTCGCAATGGCACACAAAATCTAGTATTCTTCCGTAGCCGGCGATAGCACTTTAGCTAAAAGCGCCGGATCGGCGAGCAGCATACCCGTACCCCTAACCACGCAGGTTAAAGGATCTTCGGCAACGCGAACCGGAATTTTAGTGGCCTGAGCAATTTCTTTATCTAAACCGCGAAGTAAAGCGCCGCCGCCGGTTAAAACAATGCCATGTTCATAAATATCAGAGACTAATTCCGGCGGCGTAGTTTCCAAAGTTATTTTTATATTTTCTATAATCTGCCTGATAATGCGCTGCATAGCTTCTCTAACCTGGCTATCGGTTATTATTACTTCTTTAGGCAAGCCGTTGATTAAATCCCGCCCGCGAAGCGGCATCTCCATCGGCTCTTTTAATAACGCAGCCGAACCAATTCTTATTTTTATATTTTCCGCTACCTGCTCGCCGATTAAAATATTAAATTCTTCGCGCACATATTGAATAATATCATTATCTAACGCATTACCGGCTAAACGCAAAGTCTTCCAGGTAACAACTCCGCCTAAAGAAATAACCGCGATTTCAGTCGTACCGCCGCCGATATCAACTACCATGGTAGCTTGCGGGCCGACAACATCAAGGCGAGTGCCGATAGCCGCGGCCATGGATTGCTCAATTAAAAAAACCTCGCGCGCGCCGGCCGACTTGGCCGCGTCCTCAACCGCTTTTTTTTCCACTTCAGTGATATCCAAAGGTATGCCGATGACGACTCGCGGGCGAGGCACTAAAGTAAAATGCTCAGCATGAACTTTATCAATAAAATATTTAAGCATTTTTTCCGTGACTTCAAAATCAGAAATCACGCCGTCGACCAAAGGCTTAATGGCCTGAATATGGGGCGGGGTCTTACCAAGCATTTTTTTAGCTTCCGCGCCCACGCATAAAATCTCGTCAGTGCGCAAATTTACCGCTACTACCGAAGGTTCGTTTATAACAATCCCCTTGTCCGAGGTATAAACTAAAGTATTAGTCGTACCCAAGTCAATGCCCAAATCTTTAGAAAATCTCCCAAAAAATTTATTAATCATTTATATTAAATTTATCTCTTATTCTCCCAGTTTACCTTGAAATAGCTCTATTTGTCAAAAATAAAAAAGAGGGCTGACATTGCTGCCGCCCCCTGCGATTATTAACAATTTAATGATCAAAAAATCGTTCGCGCAAGCCCTGGACATCTTGCATATTAAAGAAACCTGATTTCTCGCCCGCCACCCATTTGATGGCTTTTACCACGCCGCTGGCAAAATTGTCGCGGCTGTGGGCGCGGTGATTGAACTCGAGGCGCTGGCCATTCCCGGCGATGGTGATTTCGTGCTCGCCGATGATATCGCCGGCGCGCAAGGCTTGTACGCCGATCTGACCGGGCAAACGCTTACAGTCTTTACCGTCCCGCGAGTAAACTTTAACGTCTTTGGCATTCTTACCTCTGGCCGATGCCGCGGTGTTCGCCAACCGAATAGCGGTACCGCTGGGCGCGTCCTTTTTCTCGTTATGGTGTTTTTCCACAATTT
>Ga0172379_10010035_pt1 | contig 11557 bp, 5 predicted proteins | sample GrowelOW334metaG_FD_119756 | JGI IMG/M metagenome (GOLD analysis project Ga0172379, IMG submission 119756) | Groundwater microbial communities from an aquifer near a municipal landfill in Southern Ontario, Canada - Groundwater well OW334 metaG | ecosystem: Environmental > Aquatic > Deep... | reverse complement strand
GATTTTTGTCTGAGAAAAAAGCATATTACCCGTTTCCGAGCGGAGCCAGACGAATTCTCTGTCGTCGCTTTTCAATTTCAAATGACTTGCTTCGCGCCCATCAACTATGAAAGTCACATCTTTTCCGATGTAAAGATTGGCGCGTAAAATCCATTCTCCCGGCGCAAGCTGTTCCAGCAATTTTTTGTTTCCCAGACTCAATGCGCGGTTAATTTTTGTGAGCGTGGCAACGCTTCCGCCTTGATTGACAAAAATCGTATTGCTCGGCGCGTCATAGGTGACGCGGGGTGGCTTAGCGAAAATATTTAGCTTATTAAGACTGATTGGATTTCGTAAGTCTTCCACTGGAATTGCAATCTGCGTGCCGGCAGTCAGAACTCCAAATCTCGGCAAGGGAGTTTTGGTGGTTGCATTAAGAATTCTTCCGGTCGGAGCAAGATTGAACCTTGTCCGCAGGAGTGGTAATGTTTCACCGATCTTGACGATATAATAACCATAAGGGTCGCTTTGATTTTTTTCCAGTAAAGTAGTTTTCGTTTCTGCCAGCTCGGACTCGCTGGGACTGGGTAGATCAGGAGTGAGAATCGATGGAATTTGTTTATTATTCTCAAAGTCTTGCTTTCTCAGTTCCTGAGCTTGCATCTTTTCCAGTTGGGCTATCTGTAAGGTAGTATTTCTATAGCAAAAAACAACGAAAAATATGCTAAAAACTACAGCGAAAGTTGCTGTATAGGTGAAAAGGCTTTCCAGAAAGGCAAAACCCTTCAAGCGGCTCTTGTCCCAACGCGTAATCCAGCCTTGTTTGTCAATCGTTATCACGGCATAGATTTTAATCACTGCTACAACAAAAGTCATCACAACATAGACTGGTAGGATAAAAATATCGGATGGTTTTTCCCTTAGGTGCGGAAATATTTTTATGATACGGCTTAAGATCCACCAGCCGGCAATGATAAGGGCAATCTGCCAATGGCCGAAATAGAGCGAAATTATGAAGTATGAAAGACCGATAAGTAAGGTTATTGGTGAAACTAATTTGTCTAGCATATGCAGAGCGAGCATCTTATGCCATTTCCAGACCCAGCCGCTAAGAAGGACGCGAGAATCAGAACGCAGGCCATTTCTGGTCCAGCGTAATTTTTGTTTGAGAAAGCCTGCTAAATCGCGGGTGCCGTTGGTATAAACTTTTACATTTTTGAGATAACGGGTTTTCCAGCCTTTGGCATGGACGAAATTAGTCAGTGATTTGTCGTCACCACTAATCATTTTTTTGCCCCAAAACGTTTCAGTTTCCAGCTTGTCCAGCTCATCAATAATAGCAACTCTGCGATACACAGCGGTACGTCCGGCAAGGCAAAGGATGGCATTACTTACTGTCGCAAGAAAAGCATATTCCATTAGGTATCGATCATCAAGAAGAATTTTGAATAATTTTCGCGCTAGCGTGTCTGGTTTCAAGATATCTTGTCGAGTTACTAACCCACCGACTTCCGGATCGGCAAACGTGCCTAGAATTTCATCTTTGATGTTCGCACTCCAAATAGTATCACTATCAACTAGGGCGACAATTTCACTGCTAGCGGCGCGCGTGCCATCGGCCAGTGCGGGACGCTTGCCTGGTTTTTTTGTGACAATCAATTTGGCGCCGGAGAAATTTTCTGAGAATTTATTGAAAATTCTGATTGAACTTTCATCTGTATAATCGATAACAGCAATAATCTCGTCAGGTTTATTGGCTTCCCAGGAATAGAGTGCTAGCTGGAACAATTCCGGATCTTCATTATAGACTGGCGTTACGATTGAGAGGCTAGTAGCATAAGTTCCTTCAGGGGAACGATAGAAAAAAGAAATCACTTTACGAATAATCCAGACGCCCCAGCGCCACACGCCGATGATGCCGATCGGAATATAGAAGAAAATCAATTGGCTATAGTGTTTTAGGAATTCAAATAAAGTCTCCATAGTGATTTAGTCTCTTTCTAGGGGTTATGGGGTTGTTTGGAAAATCATTGTCGGATTAATACTCTAAGTATTGCTTGTCTTTGAGGTTTTCATTGACCTTGATGATCGCATGGAGCAATGGCATTTTCTTTTTGGCTTTTTCATGGGCCCAAGAAAGAAAGGCGAGCGTATCTTTTGGCAAACATGAGCCATCAAATGGTCCGAAATTACGGATGCCGTACTTTTTATTCCAAGAAGCTTCTGCACTTTCCATTACGGTATCAAAGACCTTGTCCGCATCGACTCCGACCGATTCTGCCACTAGGCGCATCTCATTGAAAAAAGAGATTTTATTGGCATTATAGATGTTGTGGACATATTTCATCATCTCCGCTTCCTTGATGGTCATATGCGTAATTGGTGCCTTGAAGGGTTGATAGAGTTCATCTAGGGTCTGGGCAACTCGCGCGTCATTGCTTCCAATCACGACAATCCAAGGATGCATAAAGTCTTCTTCCGCGCTAACTTCTCGCAGAAATTCCGGGTTCATGGCGATGCCGAAATCCTTCCCGACTTTTTTCCCGGAATATTTCTCCAAAATTGGCACAAAGCGACCCTCAACTGTTCCTGGTGGGACGGTTGAGCGAATCACTATAATCGGCCATTGGGAATTATTTTTTAATACTTGCCCAAGGCTGGCGAGAGCTGAATCGATGAAACGAAAATCTAAGTGTTCGTTGATGGTTGGGGTCAATACGCTGACAATATAAATATCGCGATCACTAGAACATTCTGCGCCGATATTGCAGGCGCTCAAGCCATCTTTGTTTAGCGCCTCAATCAGAATAGTGTTAATATCAACGAAAGTAACGTCATGCCCGAGTGCTAAAAAGCCTTTTCCTGCGGCTTTACCAACGAATCCAGACCCGATGGTGGAAATTTTCTTCTTTTTAACGTCTACAGAGGCAGAAACTTCTGCATTTTCTTGTGTTTCCATATTTTTTGAATTTAGGTTAATTAGCTAAATCTGACCGTTAAGCCCTTAATTATTGCCAGTCTATAGGTTAAAATTAAATTAGTCAACTGTATCTAGCAGAGTGCTTTTTTGGTTACTTTTCTCGTAAAAACCTTTTTTTAATTGACGAAAGATGGGTAATTATCTACAATTGATTGGTAAACGGAACACATTTTTCTAAGACACAAATTATGTTTTTTCAAAAACTAAAAGAAAACAAATATGCCGTGATTTTTCTGGCTATAATGCTAGTCGCAATTTTTTTGCGGACGTATGAATTTCATGATTGGCTGAAGTTTACACATGATCAAGCGAGAGACGCACAGATAGTTTCTGATATTTTGAGCGGTAAACAGCCATTGCCGCTACTTGGCCCCAAGGCCGGGGGAACAGATTTTCTCTTAGGTCCGGCGTATTATTATTTTTCCTATGTCGCCGCCAAGATTTTTGGCAATCATCCTGATAAATTAGCCTATCCAAGCTTATTTTTTTCCATTCTTGCCATCCCGCTTCTATTTTTGTTTATGCGCGAGTATTTCGATAAAAGAATTTCTTTGCTTGCAATTGCAATCATGAGCGTCTCCTATTTTTTTGTTGCAAATTCTCGTTTTTCTTGGAATCCAAATTTGTTGCCGTTTTTTTCACTGCTCTATCTCTATGCTATTTTGAAAATATTAAACGCAAAAAACAGTTCTGCGCTCTGGTGGAGTGTTCTCGCGGGAGTTAGTTTGGGAATCGGTATTCAGCTCCACACTTTCTTTTTAGTTATTATGCCAGTACTAACTTTTTGCGTATTTGGTTATCTTTTTTTTCAAAAATATCCCAGTATCTGGAAAAAGCTATTTACTATCTTGGTAGTCACCCTGGTTTTAAATGGCACGCAAATTATATCTGAAATCAAAACAGATTGGCAAAATACTCAAAATTTTTTGCAAGGAACTTCTAACAAGTCAAAAAATAACTTTGATGATAGCGTGCTTTGGGTGGCTGCCTGCCAGATTCAGGTCAATACCTATTTTCTCTCTTCGCTCCAAGACATTCCTCCACTTTCAGATAAATACGCTTGTAAAAATATTCTCAATGCGCCAAGCAAGAAATTTATCAAAAGTTTGCCTTATTATTCCAGTCTAGCGGCTAGCACCATTTTTTCTTTGCTGGGGTATTTTTTGCTTTGGCATTTTCTTAGGAAGGAGAAAGATGAAAAGAAGAAAAATTTTCTCAGACTAGTTGGCTTGTTTAATTTGATTGCCTTTTTGGTTTTTATTCCCGTGGCCAATGTGCTGTTTCTGGGATATTTTATTATGCTTTTGCCTGTCCCGTTTGTTTTGTTTGGGTTATTTTTGAAAATGCTTAGCGAAAAATATGGCAGGCGAGGGGAGCTCATTGGCATATTGCTAACCGTCGCATTGATCATAGCAGGGTTTGCAAGAGACTATGAAGCGGTAAAGGAGTACAATAGGGGAGCGAGGAATAATTCCAAAGAAACGACACTTGAGAATATTGAATCAATTTCACAATATATCCTTTCTAACTCCGGAGATTTCCATGAGCCATATTTTTATGGAAAAGGTTGGCTTGGCGGGCGTTTTAGTACACCGCTCAAATATTTTATCCAAGAAGCGGGAAAAGACATTAAGCTGGTTTGGAGTCTTGATGATGATGAGATTGAGCCAGGCATTCCCCTTTTTTATGTTAAAGATAGTTCCAAGGAAATTATTCCGGGAGAAGAAGCTGATGGTCGGAAGATTGTTTCGGGTAAGAGATTTCAAAGGCAAGTCATTTTGATTCTAGAAAATTAAAGTTTTAGTTAATAATAATGTTAAAAATCATGCTTATTAAAAATTATTTTCAAAAACTGAAAGAAAATAAAACCGCCGTGATTTTTCTCGCTATAATGTTGGTCGCAATTTTTTTGCGTACATATGACTATTCCGATCTCTTGCGTTTTGGGAAAGATCAGGCGCGCGATGCCGGAATAATCCAAGCGATAATTGCGGAAAAAGAACCGCTTCCGCTTTTGGGGCCAAAAGCTGGCGGGACGGATTTCAAGATGGGGCCAATCTTCTATTATTTTCAATACGCTTCGGCTAAAATTTTTGGTTTTTCTCCGGTGACTGTCGCTTTTCCTGATTTGCTTTTTTCACTTCTCACCCTGCCTCTTTTGTTTTTCTTTTTGAAAAAATATTTCAACGCGCGTGTTTCCTTAGCACTTACGGCGCTTTACGCCGTTTCTTTTTTTGCTGTCCAAAACAGTCGCTTCGCTTGGAATCCGAATTCTTTGCCACTATTCTCACTGCTTTTTCTCTATGCTTTTTTGGAGCTAGTCAGTCCTGTTCAGAAGCGAAAAATTCTTTGGGCGGTCATTTGCGGAATCGCGATCGGTGTCGGTGTCCAGTTGCACACACTCTATATTATGGTTGCTCTGCCGGTGTTTATTCTTTTTTCTCTCTATTTGATGAAAAAAAAGCTGCTGGCGCTGAAAAACTTTGCTCTCGTGATTTGTTTCGCGCTTATCTTAAATGTGCCTCAGATTGTTTTTGAAGCCAAGACAAATGGTCAAAACGCGCGCGCATTTTTCACCGGCATTACGCAAAAGTCAGAAGAAAGACCGGAGGCGCATCTTTCCTTTCCTTTGAATTTTTTTACTGCCGCGCTGTGGCATGGACAGGCTGGCAATATGTTCCTTTCCGGATCGGGGAGTGATACTGATTCCAGTTTTTTGTCGTTAGCTGATGAGCTTAGCGATAATAAGAAGGGGATTGAAGGAATTGTGGAACATGCGCCGGATATCATAATACTACTTTTGGAAACGATTCTTTTCTTTGGTGGTTGTGCCGTGTTAATTTATTTCTGGCGGAAAGAAACGGACGGGCAAAAAAGAATTTTTCTTCAGCTAAATTTTTTCTACATCGCAGCTTCCTTTTTAGTGCTCATCCCGCTTTCCCATGTTCTAATGCTTCGTTATTTTTTGATTTTGCAGTTTGTTCCGTTTTTGCTCCTGGGGCTCGTTTTCAAATTTTTGGAAGAAAAATATGGGAAGAAAACGCTTATTGGTTTTTTTGTGATAGTAATTTTTTTTGGTTGGCTAAATGTTTCCAAGATCTATCGTGAGTTCCGCGACTTTTCTCTCGGAAAGGGAGATGTGGGAATTGCCATTTGGAGCGAGCAGAAAATTTTAGGCGATTTTATCCTTGCTCACAGTAGTCCCGATCAAAAGTTGTGGTTTGTTTTTGAACCACTCAGTGCCCACAAGTTTATCCGCCCGCTGGCGTATTTTCGCGATGACATCAGTTTTTCTCCGCTTGCCAATGACAGCGCGCCTCTCGAAGAAGAAAATGTCGCTTATTTTACCCTAATCTTAGACAAAGATAAAGAAGAGAAGGCTTTCAAAAAACGTTTTCAAAAGTCTGGTCAATATGAAATTGAAAACTCGATGTCCCATGGCCGCTTCAAGATTTTCAAATTAAAATTGAAATGATAAGAAGTGTTTGCTAATCGAGAGTGTATTCGCAATTCTTGGTTTCAAAAAGAGCATCTTTATCCGGCCCCTCGAAGCTGGATTTTTTGAAGTTGATGTTTTTGCAATCTTTTAAAAGATTACTTTTTTGCGATTTAGCTCTGATGTTGAAAAAGGAAATGTCGGAAATTGGTTCATTTTTCAGTCCCTCAATCACGATGGCCCGTTTTACATTTCCAACACTCAAGTTTTCCACGAAAAAATTGCGCATTATCGGTGCTTTTTTGTTGTTTGATTTTATGGCGGATGCGGGATAAGTGGAATCGATCTGGAAGGCGGAATTTGTGGCGATATTAATGGAGATATTTTTTGCCCAGACATTTTCCACATAACCACCTCGACTTTTGGTTGATTTTGCCCGGATGCCTTGATCAATTCCGTCCAGATAAAGATTATACAAAAAAACATTTCTCACTCCACCGGACATTTCACTGCCGATGGCGATTCCGCTGTGACCTTCTTCAATTTTTGTGTTGCGGATGACGATATTTTCTGATGGGCGATTGACGCGCCAGCCGTCTTTTTCCAAGCCGGATTTGATGGCAATTGTGTCGTCACCGGTTTTTAGCGTGCAGTTTTCGATGAGGACATTTTTCGACGAATCAATGACGATTCCATCCGAATTGAAGCCCAATGTTTCGACGCGCAAGTTATCCATTAAGATGTTTTCGCAGTAAATCGGATGGATTGTCCAGCGGGGGCTGGAAGTGATGAAAAAATTTTCGAGCCAGATATTTTGACAGTTGACAAATTCGATAAAAGATGGACGCAGACCGGAATCTTGAAATCCAAAAATTCGCTCTTCGGAAGGAGTGTCCTTTTTGATCATATCTGCCAATTTTTCAATCGATTTTTTTTCGCCTGTCTTCCAACTTTGCCAAAATTGATCTTGACCGTTGAGGGTGCCCTTGCCGGTAATGGCGATATTTTGGGCGTCTTTGGCATAGATGAAGGCGGAATAATTATAGAGTTCCATGCCCTCAAAACGGGTGAAGACGACCGGCAGATAATCATCCGGATTATCGCTGAAAATTATTTCCGCTTTATCGTGAAGATTGAGATTGATGTTACTTTTGAGGTGGATTGCTCCAGTGAGCCATTGGCCTTCCGGGACAAAAACTTTTCCACCGCCTTTTTCGGCGCAAGTTTCAATCGCTTTTCTGAAGCTTTCTGTGTTTTTTGTCTCTCCGTCTGGAATGGCTCCAAAATCGGCAATGTTGCAAATATTTTCCGGAAAAGACAGTGCTCGCGGTTCGGTGAAAGCAAAAGGGATCTTATCGGGCAATTCAAAATTTTTGTGATATTTTGACCAGCCCCAAAAAAGCGCGCCAAAAATAATTGCAAGGAGAAAAATTTTTGAATAAATTTTTTTGGTGTCGTGCATATATTTCTCTCAGTATAGCTCTGATTTTTGTTCTTGAAAAGTTTTTAATCCTGTTGCCTAAAACAGAAAAATTGTTTATAATGAAAAATGTCAATTATAAGGATTAATTTTTGCTAAAATCGAATGTCTAAGCGGATATTACTCGGCCTGGTTCTCGGTGTCTATTTCATTTTTGGTTTTTATCATCTGACCAATTTTATCTCGGCGGATGAGCATTTTTGGCTTCCTAATTCCGGCGCGGAGCGAATTGAAGAATATTGGAAAGCGATTAGGGAGGGGAATTGGAAAAATACGCGGATCAACGACAAGCCGGGAATCACTTTGGCTTACACCTCCGGCATCGCCCTGCTTTTTGATGATGCTAGCGGTCAGATTGTGGAAAAGGACAATACTTTTAAAAGGTTTGATCCGGAGCGGACCAAGAAGATAAACTTCCTCTATCGTTTACCAATCCTTCTTTTGTCCGGATTTTTTTCCTTGTTCTTTTTTTGGATTATCAAAAAAATCACCAAAGATGGCTGGATTGCGCTTTGGTCGGTGACTGGGATGTTACTTTCTCCGGTGCTTTTGGGAATTTCACAGATCGTCAATCCTGATTCACTGTTTTGGATTTTCGGTTCTTCCACCCTTTTTTCTTTTTATGCTTTTCTTCAGGAGCGCCAGAAAAAATTCGCAATTCTCACGGCGCTTTTTTTTGGTCTGGGTCTTGCCAGTAAATATGTCACAATCATTTTTTTGCCCTTCTTTTTTTTGATGATGCTGATTTTTTATTTTTTTGAATTAGAAACTTGGAGGGAGAAAAGACTAGAGTTTCAAAAATTCGTGCTCGGTAATAGTTTGAGCTATCTCGGAATAATCCTGAGCGGATTTTTGCTTTTTGCCGTTCTGATGCCGGCGTCTTTTGTGGAACTTGAGTTTTTCTATCTTGGCACGATCGGTTTTCCCGGCATGGCGCCGATTTTTTGGGCGACAATGGTGCTCAATCTGGCTGTCATTGCGGACGCCTGGTTTTTCAAGGGGCGGGGATTATTTTATTCCTTGGAAAAATTGCGACCGTTCAAAAAGCATATTTCCAAAATCGTCTACTTTATTTTGGGTGGTACTGTTTTTTTTGTCATTATTAATTGGCTCACGCGTAACAGCATCATTGATCTTTCCGACATCCCTTTCGATACTAAACGGCGGGATTCTTTCAGTGAAATCGCTTATTATCGTCGGTTTATTATCGAATTTGTGCCTTTGGTTTTTTCGCTCACTCCCGTGGCGCTTTTCGCCTTGCTTTTTGTCTGGCTGAAATCATTTTTCTGCGAAATCCGGCTCAAGACTTTTGTTTTTGTCCTCTCGACTTTTTTCTTGGTTTTTTATGTCGCAGTCATTGAGCAAGGACTCTTGGTGACTGTGCGTTACAGCATTGTGCTTTTTCCGTTCGTGATGGTGCTTGGCGCAATTGCGCTTTCGGAGTTTTTCTCGAAAAAAAATGAAACGGAAAGTAGGTGGCTGAAAATTGTTTCCAGCATTATTTTTTCTGCAATCGGAATCCTTTTTATTTTGTCTCAAATCCAGCAAACCTATTTTGACGGTCCACTCAAAAAATTATTTGTCAATCGGGTTTTCCGCAACCCACTTTCCATCATTGCTATCATTTTTGTGATCTGGCTCATTGCTAAGCTGGTCCGAAAATATGCTCATTGGCAGAGGCGTGAAAAAATTTCTCGCGTCTGGATTTTTTCCGGGTTAGCTCTTCTCAATGTCATTAGCCTCTATCTGTGCGCGCCTTTTTATTTCAGCTATACGAACAGGTTATTGCCCAAGAGCTATATCATCAGCGGAGCCTGGGGCTATGGTGGTTATGAAATGGCGCAGTATCTCAATGCGCTGCCAGATGCTAAAAATCTGATTGTGTGGGCTGATTCCTATGGACTTTGCGAATTTTTTGTCGGAAAATGCATCCACAAAGAAAAAGTGGATACAGTCAAATATCCGATCGATTATTATTTTCAATCGCTTCAAGCGACAATCGGGATGCGTTTCCCTAATCCTAAAGAAGAAGATTCCACAAAGACAATTCTCATCAACGATCGACCCAAGAGTTTTTTGAAACTATATAAAGCGCTAAAATAATCTGGTGAATATGGAAAAATTCAAAAATAAACTGAGAAATAATTCCGCTTGGCTCCTTCTGCTTTTGCCGCTCGCCGTTTATTTTTATTTTGGTCTAACGCACCTCACTCAATTTGAAACGGCTGATGAACATTATTGGATGTATAGTTGCACAAATAATAACAACTATTGGGAAAATAATAATAGTCGGATTTGGCGCTATTGGGACGCGCTAAAAAGAGGGGATTGGAAGATGACGCGAATCAATGACAAGCCAGGCATCACCCTGGCCTATGTTTCCGGTATCGGTTCCTATTTGAAAAAAGATTTGGACGAACAGATATTTTTCGGGACAACCGCGCCACTGTCAAAAATAGACAAGGCTGAGAAAGTCAATTTTTATTTCCGCTTACCGCTCCTTATTTTCAATGGGCTATTTTCACTAGTTCTATTTTATCTTATTAAAAAACTGACCAAGCGTGATTGGCTAGCGCTTTTGGCTACGACTTTTATTTTACTTTCGCCCATTCTTTTGGGCATCTCGCAGATTGTTAATCCTGACTCATTATTGTGGCTGTTCAGTTTTTCCGCGCTTTTAGCTTTCCTTATTTTTCTGGAGGAAAAAACCAAAAAATATGCGATTCTCACGGCACTTTTTCTCGGGCTGGCGTTGCTGTCCAAATATTCTTCAATCATTCTAGTGCCGTTCTTTTTTGTCGTGATGCTGGCGAATCTTTTTGAAAATATTGGCAGGGAGAAAACGGAGGATGTGACTAAGACGATAAAAAAATACGCCTTCGCCTACTTTGCGATTATTTTCGGAGCGCTTTTAGTCTATGCTGTATTGCTACCTGATAACTTGGTGAATTTTGAGCATTTTATGAAAGGCAGTCTTGGTTTTAAAGGAATGCAAGCTTTTTTCGGAATAATTTTTGGTCTCAATTTGCTCATTCTTTTGGATGCATTTTTTCTCAAGAGCAAAGTCTTTCTGGCTTTTGCGAGAAACTTGGTTTGGGCGGAGAAACTTTTTCAATTCTTGGTTTTGGTTGCATTGCCTGTAATTTTTGCAACAATTATCGCAAATACTCTTGTTGGCAATGATTACCTGGAGCTTTTCCGTTTTCCCTTCGATTCTCCCGCTGGAACTATTTTTCGGAAACTGGATGATTGGCAGATTTTTTTGATGCAATTTCAACCACTGCTTTTTTCTCTTTCTCCGTTCGTGCTGATCGCTTTGGGCTATGCCTGGGTTAGAAATATTGGAAAAAGTGAATTTCGCTGGGTCGTTTTTGTTTTTTCCTTTTTCGTCTTAGTGATAATGTTAGCTTCGGTGCAACAAAAAATAATCCTCTCTGTTCGCTATAGTATTATGCTTTATCCTGTCATTCTAACTTTGGCAGCAGTCGGAATCTATCAGATATTTTCGCTAGAAAAACGAAAAACTCTCTTTCGGACGGGAGTTTTTTTGGCAGTTGTGTTGGTGGGAATTTTTACCCTAGGAAAGACAAGCCCATTCTACTTCAATTATACTAATTTTCTTTTGCCGGAAAAACATTCCACAACGGACGCCTGGGGCTATGGCGGCTATGAGGCCGCGCAG
>Ga0172379_10010034_pt1 | contig 11559 bp, 11 predicted proteins | sample GrowelOW334metaG_FD_119756 | JGI IMG/M metagenome (GOLD analysis project Ga0172379, IMG submission 119756) | Groundwater microbial communities from an aquifer near a municipal landfill in Southern Ontario, Canada - Groundwater well OW334 metaG | ecosystem: Environmental > Aquatic > Deep... | reverse complement strand
TATTAAATTTTCAATTACCAATTTACAATTTTCAATAAATTTTCATTTAATCAATTTTTCAATTTGATTCATTGAATCATTGTATAATTCAATGTAAATTGAAAATTTGAAAATTGAAAATTATAGTTTAGTTACTTGTAAAAAGTCTAATTCTACCGGTGTTTCTCTATCAAATATTGAAACTAGTACTTTTATTTTCCCTTTTTCTTCGTCAATTTCTTGAATACTTCCAAGAAAGTCAGAAAAAGGTCCGTCCGTAATTTTAACAGCTTCTCCGAGGGAAAACTTTGATTTAAATTTCGGTTGTTCTTGTTTAACAAATTTCATGATCGCTTCAACCTCTTTATCAGAAATCGAAGTAGGTTTTAATCCGGCACCAACAAAGCCTGTTACTCCTTCAGTAGTTCGGACTACCAACCATGAATCATCATCCAAAATCATCTTTACCAAAATGTAACCGGGGAAAACCTTCTCAATTGCTTTGGTTTTTTTCCCTTTTTTAACAACAATGATTTCACGGGTTGGGATAACAATATCAAAAATTTTATCTTCTACGCCAAGACTTTTAACTCTCTGTTCAAGTGCTTGTTTGACCCGACCTTCATAACTGGTTTGGATATGAATGACATACCATTTAGGAACGGGTCCCGTCGGAGCCACTGGAACATTAGTTTTTAAAGCCTCTTTTTGCTCTTGCGCTATCTGAGTTGGATTTACCATATCTAAATTAAAAGTATATTAATTCTTACCTAGCGATTATCTGAACTTAGTAATTATTTCCAAACCTTTTGCCAGTAAGATGTCTATTATACCCACATAAAGTCCAATTATCAAGGAAACAATTATGACAATTGTTGTCAGTCTAATAGTTTCGGCTTTCGTCGGCCAACTAACCTTCTTAAGCTCATCAATAATATCTGTTGCAAAATTAGCCTTAACAATTTGATTCGCCATTTTAGTATTGTAACATAAAATTTGAAAGCTCGATACCGAAAATTTTGCTATATTTAAATTATGGCTAAAGAAATCACTCATGCATTAATCTTGATCTTTGCCGTGGCTTTAACATTTATTTTTCCAAAAACAAACTTAGCTCAATACAACCTGCAGATTAGTGCCGGACTTTTTATTCTTCTTTATTTAACAAAAAATTTTGTTGTTTCTAAAAATATCTATTCACGCCTGATTGAATCTGTCATCTTTACCTTAGTAATTATGGGAATTGTTAATTCAACCGGCGGACTAAATTCTCCGTTTTTTTTCCTTATTCATTTTCTGCTTTTCTCACTATCAATTATTCTGGAACCAATTATTCCAATTACAACGACGGTAACTTTAATTATTTTTTTTCTGTTGAATCTTCCTCAAGGTCAAAATTTTAATACTCTCATGCCAATTATTTCGCTCGCTTTTATTACACCATTTGCTATGTTTTTGGGTCAGGAAAAGATAGAAAGTGAAAAATTAAAAATAAAAGGTGAAAAAACTCAAGAAAATACTTTTCTTTTTTTATCGCTGCTTTTGAAAAATCATTTGAAAAATATTAAGGAAGCAGCGCAAAATTTTGTTGGAGATCATCAATTGGAAATTATCAAGAAATCAGTACAACGAATGGAAAAACTGATTGAGAAGTTTGAAAATCAGGATTGAAAATTATGAAATATTTTTTTGTTTTATTAATTCTTAATTCTTCATTCTTAATTTTTAATTTAAACCAAGCGAATGCTGTGCCTATGGATTCTTCCAGATTTAAAATTGAATCTGCTAATGTTTCTGTTACTGGAGGCAATAAAAGTTCTGATAGTTACAAACTGTCTGACACAGTAGGCCAACTGGCAGCTGGACAATTTTTATCAAATGGATACGTCGTTAAAGCTGGTTTTCAATACCTTTATTCCATTATTCCTTTCCGTTTCTCAATTTCCAATACTAATATTAACTTTGGGGCATTAGCCCCTAATAGCCCATCGACTGATACAACTAATCTGACTGTCCACTTCGGTGATGTTGGAAATTATCAAGTAACCGCGATCGAGAACGGTCCTTTAAAAACTCAGTCAGGTAATGTCATTTCTGACACTGCTTGTAATGGTGGAGGTTATACCTGTAATGAATCAATAGCAAAAGTTTGGACTTCAACCACCTCTTATGGTTTTGGTTACAACATAACCGGAGACGATATCCCTAACGATTTTATTGATACTACCTACTTTCGGCCATTTCCCGACTTAACTACCGGCGAATTGCCGATTACTATTATGACAAATAATAATGTCAGGAAAAACCGTCGATCAACATTGACTTTTAAAACCAATGTTTCTTCGGTCCAGCCGGCAGGAAGTTATCAGACTATTATTAGTTTTGTAGCAACGCCATCTTATTAAATAATTAAATAAATGACAAATAAACAAATTGGCTTTAAATTTTTTTTCTTATTTCTTTATCTCTTTATTTTTTTATTTTTTTATTCTGGGAATGTTCGAGCTCAGCAGGTTTCTCTCTCAATCTCTCCTCCTCTTCTTGAATTATTTATCAAGCCCGGAAAATCGATTATGGTCGCCTATAATTTAAAAAATTACGGAGATCCAATATTTTTAAATTTAAAAATATTGCCCTTTGAGGCCAAAGATGAGCTGGGAAATATTAGGATAAAACAAGAATTTGAAGGCCCTGTGAGATTTGATTTAGATAATTCTGATCTAAAACTTGATCAACCGTTTTTTTTAAAAACCAATGATACTCAACAAATTTTACTTAGAATAAGAATTCCCGAAAATATTACAGACGGTGATTTTTATTATAGTCTTCTTGCTGAAACAATTCCTCCAACTGCTAGTGAAGGAATTGGATCTGCCCGAACTAAAGCAACAATTGGCTCAAACATCTTAATAACTATTTCTAATTCTGGAGATGTTGAAATTAAACCGAAGATCGCTCTTTTTTCTATCCAAGGAGGATTGCCGTTGAACAAGGAAGTTAAAATTTTTGATAGCTCTGATAAGATCCCGATAATTCTAACTGTTGCCAATAAAGGAAAAAATATGATAAGACCGGAAGGTCAAATTAATCTAAAAGGGAACTTTGGAGAAACAGCAAAATACGATATTATTTCAAAAAACATATTAGCTGGATCAGAAAGATTAATGGAAGCTACTCCTTCGGCGCAGATTGACTATGACAATAAAAATACCTTAGTGCTGTCCGGATTTTTTATCGGAAAATATAATTTGTCGGCTCAAATTACATTTGGAGAAAATTCTCCGACAATTTTCGGCTCTACTATAATATTCTACGCTTTCCCATTTAAAATCGCTGGCGGCATACTACTGGCCCTTATTACCGTTATATTTATTATTAAAAAAAAGAAAGGATGAGGATATATCTATTAACGTTTTTTTACTTTTTCAACAATCTAATTCTCTGCTTTTGTAGGTTATAAGCGATTGACTATACAATTCCTTATAAATATTCTATTGCCATGAGCAACTTTTTTCAATCTTTTTTGCCTTTACTGAAAAAGCTCAGATTAAAAAAATATTTTCTAGAAATTCTTCTTTTGTCTTCGGCTGCTCTGATTACGGTTGTATCCTTGAGCATTTATCTTAACAGTACTAAAAGCAATCCCAAAGTAACTGAGACTTCACAAACTTATTTAACGTCTGAAAATACGATTTTTGTTGATGTTTCCGGTGCTGTTAAAAAACCTGACCTCTATGAATTTGTGGTTGGAACCCGCATAAAGGAAGTTATTAATAAGGCTGGCGGCTTATCTGACGAGGTAGATTTAGCGTTTTTTAAACGCAATTTTAATCTATCTCGAGTTGTTAATGATCAAGAAAAAATTTATGTCCCCTCAAGCATGGAAATTAATGCTGGAATTTTTATTCAAAATATACGAACGTTTGATTACGTTTCACCCGCTTTGAATGTTTCTAATAACACTTCAATCGACCAACCTCCAGCTAATCAAATGATTAGCCTTAATTCTGCCACAATTGAAGAGCTTGACCAATTGCCGGGAATTGGTCAAGTAACAGCAAATAAAATTATTATTAATCGACCTTACTTAACGATTGAAGAACTGTTAACAAAAAAAACTATCAATAAAAACGTATTTGAAAAGATCAAAAATCTAATTAGCATATGATTACCCCACTAATTTTTACTAACGTAATAAACTCATATTTACCTGAACCTGAAGCCTCATTGCTTAATGGAATAATTTTTGGAATAAATATAAAAACAACAAAAGAGTTTTATCAGCAACTTAAGGTCGTTGGTCTTTTACATTTGGTTGTTCTTTCAGGAATCAATATAACGCTAATCGCGGCGATTATTAGCTCCATTACCAAAAATTTTAGCAAACTTATATCAACTATGATAACGATACTATCTATAATTTTGTTTGTTATTTTTGTTGGACCGCAAGCCCCGATTATCAGAGCCGCTTTTATGGGTATTTTAACGCACGTAGCAATTATAACGGGAAGGAAAAATTATACTTTATACGGACTTTTTCTTTCTGTTATTTTTGTTTTAATTTTTTGGCCTGACTGGTTAAGAACAGTTTCCATGCAACTTTCGTATGGTGCTACTTTAGGAATTATTTTATTTGGCCAGGGTAAAAATAATAACTTTATTATTAATAATCTTCGCCTAACTTTTGCGGCACAAATTTTTACCATTCCAATAATTTTTTTCTATTTTAAACAGGTTTCTTTAATTTCTCCTGTCGCCAATCTTTTAGTAGCTGAGATTGTTCCTCCGCTTATGGTTTTTGGTTTTTTAACAGCTATTTTAGGAAGTATTAATTATTTTTTAGGGTTAGTGCCGGCCTATATCTGTTATGGCCTTTTAAATTACCTAGTATTTGTAATCAATATTTTAGCTAAAATTCCTTTTAATTTTTTCAGTTTTTAATTATGTTCGAATCTCCTGTAAAAATCCGCAGTTTGATTTTATTTTTCTTTTTTTCCCTGACGATTATTGTTTTTTGTATTTTTTCTTCAATTTTTGACGACCGTACTAAAATTGTTTTTTGCAATGTGGGTCAAGGTGACGCTGCATATATTAGAATAAATAACAAAATTGATGTTTTGATAGATGCCGGACCGGATAAAAGTGTACTTTTGTGTCTTGGAAAATACATGCCTTTTTGGGACCGGAAAATTGAGCTGGCTTTTTTAAGCCATCCAAACATTGACCATTACGGCGGTTATCAATATATAACCTATCGTTACAAAATAGATAAATTTATTACTGTGAAGAGCCCTTTCACAAATAACTCATATAAAAAATTACTTAGTGAATTGTCTGTTAAGAAGATTCCCTTATCATCTTTGATATCAGGTGATAGATTTATAGCTGGAAATGGACTTTTTAAAGCATACTGGCCTTTAAAAAACTTTAATTCATCGAATGATAACGATTTTTCATCAGTTATTTTGTTTGAATGTTGTAAAGATGGGTCTCGACCCGCCCAAACTATATTGTTTACTGGTGACGCATCTCCTTTTGTATTAAGCAGATTGTCAAATGGCTCTCTAGGTAAGATTTCCATCTTAAAAGTTCCTCATCATGGCTCAAAAAACGGATTAACTAAAAAGTTTTTAGATTTAGCAGACCCTACTGTCGCTGTGATAAGTGTTGGTAAAAACAATTCATACGGTCATCCTAACAAACAGACTTTAGATATGTTGAAAGCCAAAAATATTAAAATATTACGTACAGATGAAGAAAAAGATATTGTTTTTAACTTAAAAGAATAGATTTAATTTCTTTAAAAATACTCCACCCTTCAAAACCAATCCACGTCTCGCCTATTAATTCTTTTGGAAGCCCCGGATCTTGGCGAAGCAAGTTAATGTATTCATTAATGACTTTTTTTAGTTTATTTACTTTTTCATCTTCTGATGATAAAATTTCGTGCCATTTTTTGAAAAGTTCACGGTATGACTTATCTAAAACGGCTTTCCCCCAAACTTTTTCAATTAAAAACACACGGTCTCCAAATGTATGTTCTGCTTCAAATGCTTGTATGTATTGTTCCTCCTCTTTTTGAGAAGTTAAAGCCTTTAAGGTGGGTAAAATAGGGTGAGGAGTGAGCCAAAATGATCTATGCCATGGACCTAGTCCCCAACCCTGCATTTCTCGACGTAAACGATCGCGAATTTCCCGTTTTTTTTCCGGAATTTCATAGGAAATGATTCTCCATTTACCATCCCATTTTTCCCGCTGAAATCTAAAAAATGGAAATTCCAAACAGAGCGCGCTAAATCCTTTATCATTTAGACGATATTGGTTTTCTTTTTCGCCTTTTTCTATTGTTTTCTCTTTAAGAAGACCTGAGATTGTTCCCCTAGTCTTTTGGTTTATAGAGAGATCAAATATTTTTTGTATTTTATCATCAAAATTAATATGGGTAAATTCAACGTCTGAAAGTAAATATAGTGCAAGTAATATCTTCGTCCGTCTTTCTTTTATTGCCATATATGTAACAATCTAACAGACGGAGTTTTTTATGTCAAGAGGTAATTTTGATTTTAACAAATAACTTCAAAAGCTTTAATAAAGCTACTATACTGTAATTAAGCGTTATGATTAAAAAAATATTTTTATTTATTAAATTAACTCTTGTTTTTGTGATTCCCTTTCAGCTTATTTTTCTTTATGGAAAAAATACTAATAATTCCATAGAAACTGTCGCCGGGATTCAAAATCAACAAACAATTGATGTCAAAGTTACCGCTACAATTGGTGACAGTCATCTTAATCTTTACGGATATACTTCACCTCAGGCATTAGTTACTCTCGAGGGGATGGGAATATTAGACCATTCATATGCCGACAACGAGGGATATTTCCAATTTTCTACTCTCTTTTCATCTAAATCATCACGTGAAGCCTGTTTAAGTTCAAAAGACCAGTTAGGAAGATCCAGCTCACCAGTCTGTCTTCCGCCTTTTCCGGCTGGAAACGATGTTAGTGTTGGCCCTGTTATTATGCCTCCTACCATATCGCTAAACAGTCAAAATTATTATATGGGTGATCAAGTAATATTAAGTGGGCAGGCTGTTCCAAATACAGAGGTGAGCCTATCAATGTTTGGAGACAATGAAAAAACTTCTAATTTTGCCTTGATTAGGCCTGTTGAAGCCTTCACCTTTCCTGAACTCAAAATTAAATCAGACAATAAAGGTAATTTTTCAATCAACCTCCCCTCATCTAATCCAAAAAAATTTCGTTTATTTGCTCAAGCTAATTTCATGAAGTCAATTTCAGCAAATAGCATCAATCTAAACTTTGACATTCTCCCTATTTGGATGATTGTCGTGAAATATTTTCTGTTTTTTATATCGCTTCTTTATCCTCGACTATTAGAAATAGTAATTTTATTTGAGATTGGATATGTTCTTTATACCTTAAAAAACCATTTTCATGAAAAAGCCATTATTATTTATCAAGGTCAGCTCCCTATGGTTGAAGCAAGCAGTCTTCCCTCTATTATTTCAACAGCAAAGAAGTCACTAATTGAATACTAGGTGAGCTTTTTGGTTTAGAGCTTTATCGTCAACTTTTATCTCCAAAAAGTATTGAGCCGGTTTTGTGGCCGAAATATCAAAATACGCTTTACCATAGTTGTCTGTTGAGCCTTGAATTGTATTGATTTCTAAAGATGAATTTGTTTCTATAAGAACTTTTTTACCTAATACCCCTAAACCCTGGTTGTTTAAAATAAAAACTGTTAAACGTATTTTTTCTTGTCCGTCGGCTCTAGCTTGAGAGGGGGTGCTAAAAATATATGAATTGTCAACAGAAAAAGATGCTTGGCTGACATCAGCTCTAGTATTGAAAAATTTCACTTCATAAAGCCCAAAAGCAGCTATAAAACCAAACAATACAAGAAGTAAAACTGCAAAAAAAAGTACATACCTTTTCATCAATTTAAATGATAATCCAGCTCAGAAATAAAGTCAATTACAGTTTATGACAACTATAGGTAGAGCTTGACAGGTTTAATGTACACTACATGTAAATAAAAGGCGTTAAAACAAGCTAGGAAAAAAAAATTATAAAATAGCAGATAAAAATTTAGATTGATAATTTTCAAAAAAACTATCTCTTTTTAAATCTATTAAGAGAAAAAATAAATAAAAATGACACTATAAAAATTTTTAGCTTGTTAACTTGTGTGATTTTAAATATTTATATAATAAAAAGTTAAATAAAAATGCTAATAAAAATATTATTGGAATGTTTTTTTATAACAAAACACTATTTTTAAGTTTGTAACCACTATTTATTATAGTAATTATTATAAGATTAATGATACTTATTGATATACTAGCGTTCTTAAATATTTTATGCGTTAATTATATTAAATTCGATTAAATATTAATTTTAATATGTTCTTTCTATTTGGAACAGGTCTCTTCTACCACATCATAATATATACAAAATACTCTTGACAAGCTATGTGAGACTAATCTATGATGAAATTGTATGCCGAAAACGTATAATCTTTATAATCTTGAAGCCCCGTTTAAAAAATATCTATCTGCGGTAAATCATAAGTCAGTTTCAATCAGGAACTACCTATCTGATATTCGTCACTTTTTTGGTTGGCTAATTTTATATTTTAAATTAAAAAATATCTCGATTGAATCAGAGATAGTAGCGCCACAATTTATCACAATTGATGCTGTTTTTGAATACAAATCATATTTGTTAAAAAACAATACTCCTCATAAAACAATTAATCGTCGACTGTCTTCTGTGCGTAAATTCTGTTCATTTTGTATCTCCCAAGGGTGGATAAAAGAAAATCCGGCAAAACAAATAAAGAATATTGGTTTAATTAATAACAACTTAGAGGCTTTAGAAAGCCCTATAATCCATAAAAATACATTTAAAACATTTTTTTTATTAGCTAAAAATCAAATATTAAAATTGATTAATAGGCAGAAAAAACATATTCTGCCAACTGTTAATTTCACAAATTTTGGCCTTCAATATTATGTTGGATTAATTATTATTCTTATTTTTGTTTCAGTCATGGGAGCCGGAATTTATAGTCAATTTTTTACTAAAAACCGTCAGTCTTTTGCCTATCCCACAACTTTAACAAAGGCAGGAAGAATTTTATCTTTTCAAGGACGTTTGACGGATACCTTAAGTAATTCCATCACAACTTCTACGAATGTTCGATTTAGTCTTTATAACAGCCCCAGTGGTGGTAACACTCTTTATACTTCTGGTCCTTGTTCGATCACTCCCGATCAGGATGGAATCTTTTCGTCATTAATTGGTTCAAGTTGCGGAAGCGAAATTTCATCGTCTGTTTTTACTGAAAATGCTAATGTATATCTTGGGATAACAATTGGTTCGGACTCAGAAATGACACCGCGTCAACAAATAGCCAATGTCGGATATGCGGTTAACTCTGAAACATTGCAAGGCTTTCCTCCTGGAACAAATATTAATAACATTGCTTATATCAATTCCGACAGTAATCTGCTAATTGCAGCCGCGGCTCCAGGAATTAGGTCCACTTATACTTCTTCTGATTTTACTTTATCAAGCGCTAAGGCCGCAATCATTCAATCTGCCGGTACTGGAGATGTAATTTCACAAGCAACTGAAAGTGGGTCTTTGAAATTTAGGACGGGCGGAGCTACTGACGCATATAACAGACTCGTTATCAATAATAATGGAGAAGCTAAATTTTCAAGCACCATATCTTTAAGCCCTATATCTCAAACTGATGCTGGAACTTGTAATACCCTATCTGCCGGAAAGATGTATTACGATGGAACATCTGATAAATTTTATTTTTGTAATGGAGCTTGTTGGACTGATCTGAATGGTAATACCGTATCGGACTCTGATTCGTCTTGTTCTACAATTAGTTGGAATAATTCATCCGGAACTACAGGAGTTACTGGTGTAACTGGAGTAACCGGACCAACAGGAGCTACAGGTTCTTCGGGTGTCGCCGGCCCTACTGGAGCAACGGGAGTTACTGGTATAACCGGACCAACGGGAGCGACGGGTGTAACTGGACCAACGGGAGCAACAGGTGTTACGGGTTCAACAGGCACTACGGGTGTCACAGGTCCTACAGGAGCTACAGGTAGAACTGGTCCCACCGGAGCTACAGGAGTTACAGGACCGACAGGTGCAACAGGTATAACCGGACCCACAGGAGCAACAGGTGTAACCGGACCGACAGGTGCTACTGGAGTTACAGGAGTTACAGGTCCAACTGGTGCGACAGGTATAACCGGTGTTACGGGTCCAACGGGAGCTACAGGTAGAACTGGACCGACAGGTGCGACGGGAGTAACGGGGGTTACAGGAGTTTCCGGACCAACCGGAGCAACCGGAGTTACAGGTCCAACTGGTGCAACAGGAGTTACAGGGGTCACAGGTCCAACAGGAGCAACTGGAGTCACAGGTGTTACGGGTCCAACAGGAGCAACTGGAGTCACAGGTGTTACGGGTCCAACCGGGGCTACGGGTATTACGGGTCCAACTGGAGCGACGGGTGAAACTGGAGTTACAGGACCGACAGGTGCCACAGGTGTTACAGGAGTCACAGGTCCGACAGGAGCAACTGGAGTTACTGGTGTAACTGGACCAACCGGAGCAACAGGTGTAACTGGTGTAACAGGACCAACCGGAGCAACAGGTGTAACTGGTGTAACAGGATCAACTGGTGTGACAGGAGTTACAGGTCCAACTGGTGCAACTGGCGAAACAGGTGTCACGGGAGCAACTGGAGTAACGGGAGTCACAGGTCCAACAGGTTCGACAGGTATAACAGGAGTAACCGGTCCAACAGGAGCAACCGGAGTTACAGGAGTTACGGGTCCAACTGGAGCAACGGGTGAAACTGGTATAACAGGTCCTACTGGTGCAACGGGCGTGACTGGTCCTACAGGCGCTACGGGTGTAACTGGTGTCACAGGTCCTACCGGAGCTACTGGTGTAACAGGTGTAACGGGGCCCACAGGTGCGACAGGAGCAACAGGAGTTACAGGACCGACGGGTGCAACAGGCGTTACAGGACCAACGGGAGCAACAGGAGTTACAGGACCAACGGGAGCTACGGGCGTGACTGGTCCAACTGGAGCTACGGGCGTGACTGGTCCAACTGGAGCTACTGGAGTTACAGGTCCAACTGGTGCAACAGGAGTTACAGGGGTCACAGGTCCAACAGGAGCAACTGGAGTCACAGGTGTTACGGGTCCAACAGGAGCCACTGGTATAACTGGACCGACAGGTGCGACAGGGGTAACTGGAGTTACGGGTCCAACAGGAGCAACAGGAGTTACAGGTCCAACAGGAGCTACAGGTGTAACCGGACCCACCGGAGCAACAGGAGTTACAGGACCGACAGGTGCAACCGGAGTTACAGGTCCTACAGGTGCAACAGGTGTTACGGGACCAACGGGAGCTACCGGAGTTACAGGACCGACAGGAGCTACGGGAGTAACCGGCCCAACTGGTGCGACAGGTGTTACAGGACCAACCGGGGCTACGGGTGTTACAGGACCC
>Ga0172379_10010033_pt1 | contig 11560 bp, 9 predicted proteins | sample GrowelOW334metaG_FD_119756 | JGI IMG/M metagenome (GOLD analysis project Ga0172379, IMG submission 119756) | Groundwater microbial communities from an aquifer near a municipal landfill in Southern Ontario, Canada - Groundwater well OW334 metaG | ecosystem: Environmental > Aquatic > Deep... | reverse complement strand
GATGTATTGTAACAAAAAACTCCCTGTTTGGGGAGTATTTCGTGCACCCGCCAGGAATCGAACCTGGATTTCCGGCTTCGCAGGCTAGTGTCCTATCCGTTGAACGACGGGTGCGTCTAAAAAACGACGATACTATACCACAAAAAATAAAATCCGTCAATCTTGAAATCTGACGGATCTGTAATCTGTGAAATCTGTAATAATCTGCGCAATCAGTGTTTCAATGAATTCTCCATTTTCTGGCCATCATATCCGCAAATGGTTCTTCCTCTTTTTCAAGATCTTCTGGCAAAAATTCCCGAAGTGTTTGCCTGACATCATTTGGATTCATATCCATAAGAGGCACGCGAACGATAGGACGAACAGAACTTTTTGTTTCTATAAATAGCATCTTTACGTCTGGCGGGTTATACACAATATAATAGCTATCCAGCTCAGCATAGGGATAAAAACGATTATTCACTACAATACCAAACTCAGCAATTTTGAATGGGAGGATGACTGGCTGCTGGTGAGACTGCATGAACAAGATGATAGAAAACAGCACAATAATAAGGGCAAACAAAAAATTTCCAGACAATACCGCATAGACAACAAATACAGTACCCAGAGTTCCCATCAAGAGATACCAAATCCAATTTCGCTCGTACTGTTCATATTCAGCAATACTCCATTCGTGGAGTATATCGCCGATAATGACGTTACCGTCTAATAGTTGAGGCATATGATTTAGAAGAAAAATTATGAGTGGACAATGCGGGATTCGAACCTGCGACCCTTGCAATGTGAATGCAATGCTCTAACCAACTGAGCTAATTGTCCTGCGATCGCCCGTACGAACTGTTAATGCACCATTACTTGACCATACTATCACATTTTTTTCAAAAAAGCAAGCTAACAAAATCTATTTTTATTGGTTGCAAAAAACTGAAATATGCCTTATACTAGCTGTATATGAATGAAGAGCACATCAATTTTTTGCGCACGGAAGCACTCGGGCAACTAGATCCTCCACCAAAAAGCCACAAAAAAAGGACTTTTTTTATTGTTACTCTAATTGTTCTTTTAGCTATATTTGGGGTTATTACCTTTACGTCATCACACCAAAGACGCTACTTAAGTCCGGTGGATTATGATCCGACCACGCTTCAACCAAAAAAACCTACAGGCTTTTTCCAAAAACTAGGTTATTTTGTGTTTGGGAGCAATGTACCTCTTCAAGGTGAAAAGGAGGACAGGATAAATATACTATTGCTGGGGATGGGTGGTGTAGGTCATGATGGTCCCTTCCTGACTGATACCATGATGCTTGCGAGTATCAAACCCTCTACAAAACAAGTTGCACTCATCTCAATACCGCGAGATTTGGCGGTACAGATACCAGGATATGGTGAACGAAAAATCAATCATGCTAATTCTTTTGGGGAAGATAAAGAAAAGGATTGGGGAGGTGCGTTTGCTACCGAGGTTGTAGAAAAAACGTTTGATATCAAAATCCCCTACTACATTCGCATGGATTTCAAAGCATTTGAAGAAGTGATAGACGAAGTTGGTGGTGTGACCGTACATGTTGATAAAACTTTTACTGACTACATGTATCCTGCAGCCAATGAAGAATACCAGACCGTTTCATTCAAAGCAGGATCACAAACGATGGAAGGATCTACAGCTCTTATTTTTGCCCGTTCACGTCATGGCAATAATGGCGAGGGTTCAGATTTTGCCCGCGCGAAACGCCAACAGAAAATCATTTTGGCTCTCAAAGAAAAAGTATTATCATTTTCGACATTGACCAATCCAGTCAGAATTCAGCGTATTATGGACTCTCTGGAAAAGCACATGACCACCAATATGGCATTTGATGAACTCATCACGTTGGTAAAGATGGCGCGTGATTTCAATCATCCAGAAATAAAAAATCTTATTTTAGATACCAGTGTCGGGGGATATTTGAAAAACGTTACAGGAGTAGATGGTGCGCTCCTAGCCCCGGTCAGTGGAAACTTTGATTCTATCAATAATGCAATACAGCATATTTTCGAAACAACAACAACGACCGAGGAGGACAGTACACCCGCACAGCAAGCTCCCAGCTTTAGTGATGCCAACATTGAAATTCAAAATGGAACTTGGCGTGCAGGTTTGGCTGCGCAAATCAAACAAAGCCTCATTGACAAAAAGTTCTTTGTAGACTATGTTGGCAATGCCCCAGCTGAAGCAAAACCTATATCTTCCAGTGCAATTTACGCAGTATCACAGAAGAACAATGAGTATGTGATGCAGGCGCTACAAACAGAATTGCATATTCCGATCAAACAAACTGTTCCACAAGGCATCGGTCCATCTGCATCCAGTACTGATATCCTCATATTATTAGGTGATGATTTTACACAACAGTAAACAAGACAATTTCGAATTTTAAATTATGAATTTCAAAACAATTTTTGAATGGCTTAATTTTAAATGACGAAAACTATTTGCAATAAAATTTGAAATTCAAAATTCCTAAATTCAAAATTTTTCTACTATGGCAACACCAGCAACAATAACAGCACAAAACCTACCAACCATTGTTCTTGTCGGACGAGCAAATGTTGGAAAATCCACTATATTCAATAGGCTTATAGAAAAAAACAAAGCTCTGGTTTCTACGATTGCAGGGACCACCAGAACAAACAACGAGGGTGATATTTTGTGGCGTGGGACACAAATCCATCTGATCGATACAGGCGGACTCGAAAGCCAAGAAAATGAATTATTTGTTGAGGATATCCTCAAGCAATCAGAAAGTGCACTCAGACAAGCGGACATCATCGTCATGCTTACCGACGCAAAGATAGGAATCTTGCCACAGGACAAATTACTTGCAAAAAAGCTAGTTTCCACATACCTGAAAAAAATTCCTGTATTTCTTGTGGCAAACAAAGCTGATTCAGATTCTATCGAACTGAATACTCACGGAGCTGAATGGCACAAACTTGGGCTTGGTTCTCCTATTCCCGTGTCAGCTGCAAATGGAAGAAATCTGGGTGATTTTCTGGATCTATTGTACAAAGAATGCAACAAGGCAAAAAAACGCCCAAAAAGTATAAAAGAAAATGAAGAAGAAATCTGTGTGACCATCATGGGAAAGCCAAACGTGGGAAAGTCATCACTGTTTAACAAACTTATCGGCGAAGAAAAAGTTATTGTAAGCCCAATTGCACACACAACACGAGAACCATTTGATACAAAAATGGAGTATGAACTCAATAACAAAAAACATACCATAACATTTATTGACACGGCAGGCATACGAAGAAAATCAAATGTATCAGGATTCCTTGAACGCGCTGGCATAGACCGCAGTATACAAAGTATCCAAAAATCTGATATAGTGTTATTGGTGATTGATGGCAGCGAACCTATCTCAGTACAAGACAAACAACTAGGTGGACTTTTGGAAAACAAAGCAAAAAGTTGTGTTATCCTCATAAATAAATGGGATCTGGCAGATGATAATTCAGATGCAAAACGAAATGATGTAAAAAGATTAATATACGCTCATTTCCCCCATTTATCCTATGCGCCAATACTGTTTATCAGTGCGAAAGACGGATACAAAGTACATCAAGTGTTTCCTCTACTCATCCAGATAGCCCAGGCACGAAAGACAGAAATACCCCAAAAAGAATTGGATGAATTCATGCGCAAAACTGTCAAAACACATATGCCTTCTCGTGGCAAAGGTACGAAACAGCCAGATATCATGGGTATACACCAAATCAATGCTAATCCTCCGGTATTTGAAATGCTTATTAAATACCGTACATCACTCCACCGCTCGTATATCAATTTTGTTGAAAATCAGCTTCGTCAACAGTTTGATTTCACAGGCACGCCATTGATAATCAAGTTGGTGAAAATGAAGAGATAGTCTTTTCTTTGTCATTCCGACCGAAGTGCCAAGTCTTCAAGGCACGAAGTGGAGGAATCCCTTTTAATTACATCGTTCGGTCTTTTAAAAAGGGATCCCTCGACTCACCTTTGCAAAGACTCAGGTTCGCTCGGGATGACAGAAGAAAAATAAACACTATGAAACTAATCGTCGGTCTCGGTAATCCAGGTAAACAATACGCTCACACGCGCCATAACGTAGGTTTTATGGTACTTGATGAATTAAGGGGCAAATTACACGAGTATGGAATAAATGGATGGGAACTTTCAAAAAAATTTAATGCTGAAGTATGTGGATGTACGATCAATGGAAACAAAATAGTTCTTGCAAAACCCATGACATTCATGAATGCATCAGGCGAAGCAGTACAGCTTATTTCCCATTTTTACCATCTTACGCACGACGATTTGATTATCGTTCACGATGATAAGGATATTAAGCTGGGAGAAATAAAAATTCAAAAAGAAAAAAATCACGCGGGACATAATGGGGTGAAATCAATCATTGAACACATTGGCGGAAAAGATTTTGTACGAGTACGCATCGGCATTGCTCCAGAAGACCCGAGCAAAATCAAAGATACCGCGGAATTTGTATTGAAAAAATTTGGATTATTTGAAAAGAAACACCTTAGTTCTGTCGTAGATAGAGCTACAGAAGAAATTATGACCCACATCCAATAGAATATTATCTTTGCTACATGGATAAATTAATTCTATTAGCACACTTCCCCAAAATATCTCCCAAACGCTACCAGCAGCTCCTGGCGGCGTTTTCTAATATTGATAATGCGTGGGAAGCTGAATTTGATGAATTAACAAAAATTGGATGGGATGTGAATCTCGTTCATGAATTTCTGACTTGGAAAGAAAAAATCAATGAGGAAGTCATGAGCGCAGTCCTAGAGAAAGAAAATATTATTTGTATCACCATTGATGACGTAGATTACCCTTCTTTACTTAAACAAATATACGATCCACCTTTCTGTTTGTTTGTAAAAGGAAAATTAACTAATAGTGAATTCAATCTTGCCGTCGTAGGAACAAGAAAATGCACGCCGTACGGAAGACAGGTTACTGAGGAACTGGTCAGTGATCTCGCAGCCAAAGGAATTACGATAGTCAGTGGACTGGCTTTTGGTATTGATTCTATTGCACACGGAACAGCTATCAAAGCTCGAGGTACTACCATAGCAGTGCTCGGATCTGGCAATAACACACATAACATATATCCTACTGCACATCGTGACCTGGCACAAAATATCATTGAACACAACGGGGCTATCATAACAGAATACCCACCAGGTACTGAACCTACTGCGTTTAGCTTTCCACGCCGCAATCGCATCATTGCAGGTATGTCACTCGGAACTCTGGTCATAGAAGCTGGGGAACAGTCTGGTGCCCTCATTACGTCCTCCTGTGCACTAGAAAATGGTCGTGAAGTATTTGCGGTGCCTCAAAACATTACATCACACACGTCTATTGGTCCAAATAATTTACTAAAAATGGGTGCGCATCTGGTAACAAAGGCCGATGATATTCTCGACGCACTGGACTTGCACAATGTGTCCCAATATGTTACAAATAAAGACATACTGCCTGATTCTCCAACCGAAGCCGAACTACTCAAATACTTATCCCGAGAACCTATACATGTGGACATGATTACGAAACAAACAGGTTTGACAAGTTCAACAGTAAATAGTACCCTTACGCTGATGGAAATGAAGGGAAAAGTGAGGAATTTAGGCGGGATGATGTATGTCACCGCCCGATGACCCGCGGAATTTCCAAGAAACAAATAACAATCTCCAATAAAACAAGATATGATATAAAATTTCTTCAATATCCTAATATCTCTAATATTCAATATTTTCTTAATCTTTTAGTCTTTTAATCTTCTAATCATTATGTTCTCAAACGTCCAAATAAAAAAATCCTCATTCATTTCACTGTTTGTTCTCCTCGGTTTTCTTGCCATGCAAGTCCCCTTCAGCAAAATAATCGGTTCAGAAGTTAAATTTAATCTTTTTGACTTCTATGGCCCTATCGTTGGTGGTTTCATTGGGTCTACGGTTGGCGTAGTCATTGTTTTCGTGATGCAACTGTTGAACTGGGCATGGCACGGGTTTGCGCTAGACACAGCCACCTTGATCAGATTTTTGCCAGTTTTATTTTCTGTCATGTATTTTGCAAAAAAAACAAAGTGGAATCTTCTTGCCCCCGCAGTATGCATGATTACTTTTTGGGCTCATCCTGAAGGACGTATTGCATGGACCTATGCGTTATATTGGTTAATTCCAATAATAATGTATATACTGCACGATAAGTTCATTTTTGCTCGCGCCCTCGGAGCCACATTCACAGCACACGCAGTTGGCGGTGCATTGTGGGTTTGGGCATTCAATATGAAAGCCGAAATTTGGCTCAGCCTAATTCCTGTCGTATGGAAAGAACGCGGACTCATGGCAATCGGCATCATGCTGACCTTTGTTATATTCAACTACGTCTTACGTACCATTGATGAAAAAACCACAATAAAACTTCCATTCCTCAAGCTTCACCCAAAATTCAGTTTTACCACAAAGTAACCTGCCAAGCCTCCCCAAAAGGGAGGTCTTCCTTTCCAACATCAAAATATGAATTTTTCTGAAGCCTACAACTATATTCTTTCTCTGAGCAATCTCCCGAGAAAAGAATACATGGTCGACCCCCGTCACTGTGGATGGTATCTCAAACGTCTTCAGTTTTTTCTTGATATACTAGGGAATCCCGAACGAAAAATTCCTCATTACATTCATGTCACAGGCACGAGCGGCAAAGGTTCCACAGTTGCGTACCTACATTCGATTCTTCATGCAAGTGGCAAAAAAGTTGGTGCTACATTCTCACCACATCCAACTATAATTACTGAGCGATGGAAAATTGACAATCGATACATGACAAAAAAAGAATTTGTTGAGCTTGTAGAATATATAAAGCCAAGACTCGATGTGTACGCGGCTACGACACCATACGACGCTCTTTCCTTTTTTGAGATAACTGAAGCAATTGGCTTTTTGTATTTTGCAAAGCACAACGTACAATGGGCCGTACTTGAAGTCGCATGCGGCGGACGTTATGACGCAAGCAACATTATCCCCTGGAAAGATGTTGCGGTTATCACCAACATTGGATTAGACCATGTGGGACTTATTGGAAATAATAAATCAGAAATCGCGTATGAAAAAGCAGGGATTATAAAACGTGGATGCACTTTTTTTACTGCTGAGAAAGATAAAAAAATAATTAATGTTTTAACCCGAGAAACAAAAAAAATATTGGATATTAAAAATATTAAAATATTAAAAAATATCCAATATCCAATATCCAATATCTCTTTGACGGGTACAGAATTTTCTTACCAAAAGCAACAATATTATATTCCCGCTATTGGCAAACACCAAATTAAAAATGCTGTTCTTTGTATTGAAATTGCAAAACATCTTCATATTCGAGAAGATGCAATTAAACGCGGGCTTTCACAAGTGAAACAACCACTCCGCATGGAAATTGTCTCACGCAATCCTTTCATTATTCTCGATGGCGCACATAATCCCGACAAGATGAGAACAACCGTTGAGACGATAAAAAACATTCTTAACGCGTGCCCTCTCCTTGGCAAGGAGAGGGACAGGGTGAGGTCTTCTCACCTCCATCTTATCCTCGGCTTCTCCGGCGACAAAAATATTCTTGCAATGATCAAGCAGCTTGCTACACTCAAACCAAAAACAATCGCAGTCACACGCAACACGACAAATCCATTCCGTAAAGTTGCAGACCTTCAGACAGTATCAAAACAATTTATGAAGTTACTTCCAAATTCAAACATCAAACTCTTCCTCGATCCTCACGATGCATTAATTTGGACAAAAAAAATAGCCAAGACGCATGATATCATCTTGGCTACTGGTTCAATCTTCGTAAGTGGTGAAATAAAATCCTATATAAAATAAATTTTTACTTCAAGGTTGGTAAAGTCACGCGTGCTCCTGTATATCCATTTATATATACAGATTCTCCAGTTCTGGTCTTTGTAACTTTTATTACTGCGGTACCATTATACCTTTCTATGCGTACAGTGCCGAGATAGAGTGAAAAGACAGCGTATTCATATACAGCATGATCGCTATACATCACCTGTACACTGCCCAATCTTGATATCACAGCCGACACAAAATACCGCTTTGCCACATCCACATTAAATGGATCTAATTTTGACATAAATGGATGCAGACCATTTTGTCTTATGATATTCACTTCATCAACAAATTTATCCCCGTCGTTATCTTTGTTGTCGCCCTTTATTTCAATTCCCTTCGCAGCGACTTCATCATCAAAATCAGAATTATTAGTTACATATCCTGTCTGAGCAGAATTGCTACATACGGATGTTGAAATAATCTTACTCCCCCATCCATCACCATCTTTATCTTGGTAATATGTTTTCATGGCAGTGAGACTTGAATTGTAGTCATCACAATCAGCGGGAGGAGAAATACCATCATTATCATGATCATTATCATTGAGATCTGAATAGTTAGTCACATATCCAGCAGGGGTATAGGCAAGACAAAGTACCAATGGATCATTGACATCTCCCAAATTATCATAATCGCCATCATGATAATAGGTTATAGGTGAAGAAATTTGGCTGTTATACTTGTCACAATCAACAGAATCATCTACTCCGTCATGGTCGCGATCATTTGGCTGTGCATCACATACATCGCCTGTTCCGTCTGCATCAGTATCAAGCTGGTTAGGATTATATATGCGAGGACAATTATCTGTTGTATCAATTATATTGTCATTATCAAAGTCAAAATCATTTGCGTCATCATGATTTATAACAAATCCTTCAGGTACAAAGCAGGAACCTATGGTATCAACTACTGAGCCCAACCCATCTTGGTCATAATCGCGATAATATGTAACAGACCCCAACACAGAGCTATCTCGGTCATTACAATCGATGCCAGTCTCTATTCCATCGTTGTCATAATCATGGTCATTTAGATCACTTGAATTAGTCACGCGATTAGGGATAACAGAGCAAGACTGCTGTGGTTCACCAAATCCTTTTCCGTCAGCATCAGCATCTGTATAATAATTGATTGGCCCCAATACAACGGCAGGATCACTATCATTACAATCAATGCCAGTTTCTATTCCATCATTGTCAAAATCGTGGTCATTTAGATCACTTGAATCAGTAATACGACCAGGAATTACAGTGCAAGACTGCTGTGGTTCACCAAATCCTTTCCCATCCCCATCAGCATCTACATAATAATTAGCTGGACCTAGTACGGCAGGAACATTGTCATTACAATCAATACTTGTTTCTATGCCATCATTATCATAATCATGGTCATTTGAATCAACTTCACTTGAGGTGGTCAAAATATATTCTCCAGTAGCCACACAAAATTGTTGTGGTTCACCAAATCTCTTACCATCCCCGTCTGCATCTTTATAATAATTAACAGGACCTAGTACAGTGATGTCACGGTCATTACAATCAATGCCAGTATTGATATTATCATTGTCATAATCAACATCGTTTCTGTCATCATTATTAGTAACACGTAGGGCGACAACCGTACAAGACTGCTCTGCCGTCCCAAATCCTAGTCCATCACCATCTGCATCAGTATAATATGGCTGGGGTCCTCTCACGCTGCTATCGCGGTCATTGCAATCAACAGCAATTTCTACACCGTCATTATCAAAATCATGATCATTCAAGTCGTTGGAATTGCTCACATAACCTACTGGTGTTGCCAATGTGCTTATTGCATTTGAAACATGAGAACCCAATCCATCTTGATCTAAATCCTGAAAATATATTGCAACATGTTTGGTTATGTATGTGGCTGTAGAAGCATCATGCGCTATATAAATGATTGACCCACCAGTTTCGTTTCGTCTAACAAGAAAGCCTTCACGTCCCTCGCCTGGAACATTTGTGTAAGCACGTACGACGTTGTTATTCTTTGGGTCAACTTCTATCAAAAGATTGATTCCATCATCATACAAAATAAAAAGAGTACCCGTGTCCTCATTAAAAAACATGTCAGAAATATTATAGTTTGTCAATCCAGTAAAACCGTTTGCGCCCAATGTGATATATCCTCTTTGGGTAAATGTACCACTATTACTTAGATCAATATCAAAAACATAAATCAAACCATCATCAGTTGTAGTTGTACCTCCAGGAGTTGGCGCTCTTTGTACGCCAACATAGAATAATCCGCCTGACCCATATACACTGCCAGGAACGGAAGATGGTAAAAAACTATTAGGGACAAAGGCAGCGCCTTCAAGACCAGAATTAGTAGGCGTATTAACCCAATAACTCAAATCCCAAGCCTTTCCTGTCTTTGTGCCGAGTAACCAATCAAATTCTACAATTGAATCTGGATCTTCTTCTCCAAGATAAATTAAATTACTGTTTTGATTCGTAATTACCAAAGCTTCAAGGTCTGCGTTAGAGCCAGAATTAGGCGGTTCCTTTTTGATATTTCTCCACTCTCTTTCTACAACCCCACCCTTGTTCATTTTTGTCAAAACACCTCCGTCACTAATAGTAAATAATTTTTCACTTACGCTATTCCATGCCATACCACTTGGTTCATAAGGTGCGGTCGGGGTAATGCGATCATCAATCCCTGATGAAGCTGGCCAATTTGCCGGGCTTACTGCCAAAGCATAGTGAGCTGGCAAAGCCAAAAAGACTAAAGAAAAAATGGCTAACATGACTCTTTTTTGCATATATTTGCACAAAGATTAGAAATAAAACCATACGAGTATACCATATTATACCATTTTTGTCAATGTTTTCATAAATTATTTCGCTAAAATTAAATAAAAAACTGGCTTTTAGAGCCAGCCACATTTTATATTTGTGGAGTTGTCCCGTTTCCCTTTCTCTTTAGGCTCGCTGTATTCGGAACTGTACCTTCTTGCGATCCGACAACACCTAACGTCGAAGAAAAATGTCCTTCCGCTATCGCTTCATCAAATGCTGTTTCTTTTGCTTTTCTTTTTTCTTCTGGGCTTAGATCTGATTTTTTACTATATCTTTCAGCATTTTCTTCTAAAAAAGTATCTGCGACATCAGAGGGAATAAGACCATTTTTTTTCATTTCTAGAATCAAACGAATCATGATACCTTTAACTATTTCTTTATTAACAACCTTAGCTCCGTCCTTTTTATACGTGACATGTGTACTCTCGAGACGTTGTTGATATATAACCAATTCTTTATCTATAGGTTCTCTAGAAAATAGGCGTGGTTTCCCCTTTTCATTACTCGGTAACCAAACTTCATTGAATATCCTCCTTTTGACATCTAAAGCAAATTCTTCGGGGGTTCCCAATCGTTCGGTATGTTTTGGTCTCTCTCTGAATACAGGAGGACCACCACTACCTGCACCAGATGCCTTCTCTCTAAAAAACATTCTGTCTAAAAAACTCATATAATCTAAGTTAAAAATAATTAATTTATGAATTCATGTCCATAACAACATAAAAAATATACCATTATTTGACACTCTCGTCAATCTATACTATGCTG
>Ga0172379_10010032_pt1 | contig 11562 bp, 7 predicted proteins | sample GrowelOW334metaG_FD_119756 | JGI IMG/M metagenome (GOLD analysis project Ga0172379, IMG submission 119756) | Groundwater microbial communities from an aquifer near a municipal landfill in Southern Ontario, Canada - Groundwater well OW334 metaG | ecosystem: Environmental > Aquatic > Deep... | reverse complement strand
CCGCAACGGTTCGGGTAACGGACACACCACGATGGGAGAGGTAGAAAACCGACATGGCCTTCGACATTAGCAAGATGCGAAATATCGGCATCAGCGCCCACATCGACTCGGGCAAGACCACGCTCTCAGAGCGTATCCTCTTCTATTGCAACAAGATACATGCGATCCACGAGGTCAAGGGCAAGGATGGAGCCGGCGCGACCATGGACTCGATGGATCTTGAGCGCGAGCGCGGCATCACGATTCAGTCGGCCGCGACGAACGTCGAGTGGAAGGACTACACGATCAATTTGATCGACACCCCCGGCCACGTCGATTTCACCATCGAGGTCGAGCGTAGCTTACGCGTCCTCGACGGAGCCATCCTCGTGCTCTGCGCGGTAGGCGGCGTCCAGTCGCAGTCCATTACGGTGGATCGCCAGCTCAAACGCTACCATGTTCCCCGTCTCGCCTTTATCAATAAATGCGACCGGACCGGAGCCAACCCCTTCAGGGTCAAAGCCCAGCTCCAAGAGAAACTTGGACTCAATCCCGCCTTCATGACCCTCCCGATCGGCCTTGAGGACAAGCTCGAGGGCGTTATCGATCTCATCGAGATGAAGGCCGTCTATTTCGACGGCGATGCCGGTACCGACCTTCGCTACGCGGAGATCCCCGCCCATTTGGTCGCCGACGCGGAAAAATACCGCGAGGAACTGATCGATTCGGCCTCGATGTTTTCCGACGAGCTCGCCGAAGCCTTCCTCGAAGGCACGGTGACCAACGAGATGCTCATGGCGGCCGTCAGAACCGGTTGCGTGGCCGAGCAGCTCGTACCCGTATTCGTCGGTTCCGCGTATAAAAACAAAGGCGTCCAAATCCTTCTCGACGGCGTGGCGAAATATCTCCCCGATCCTACCGAAGTCAGGAATATCGCCCTCGACCTCGACAACGCCGAGACTGAAATCGTTCTCACCGTCGACGGGAAAGCCCCCACCGTCGCCCTCGCCTTCAAGCTCGATGACGGCCAATACGGCCAGTTGACCTATGTGCGCATCTACCAGGGCTCGCTGAAAAAGGGCGACGAACTGCTCAATACCCGCGCCCGCAAGCGCTTCAAGGTCGGACGACTCGTGCGCATGCACGCGAACGCCATGGAAGACATAAGCGAAGGCGCGCCCGGCGACATCGTAGCCCTTTTCGGCATCGAATGCGCCTCGGGCGACACCTTCTGCTCGCCTTCCCTCAACTGCGCCATGACCTCGATGTTCGTCCCCGAACCCGTCATCTCCCTTGCCGTGTTACCCGTGGACAAGAAGTCCTCGGACCAGATGGGCAAGGCCCTCAACCGTTTCACCAAGGAAGATCCGACCTTCCAGACCTTCGTCGATCCCGAATCCAACCAGACCATCATCAAGGGCATGGGCGAGTTGCACCTCGAAGTGTACATCGAGCGGATGAAGCGCGAGTATAAATGCGAAGTGACGACGGGCATGCCTCAGGTCGCCTATCGAGAGGCCATCACCCAGCGCGCCGACTTCAACTACACCCACAAGAAACAGACGGGCGGTTCCGGCCAGTACGGACGCGTCGCGGGCTACGTGGAGCCCTGCGATGATAAAAACTTCGATTTCGTCGACATGATTAAGGGCGGCGCGATCCCGAACGAGTTCATCCCGAGCTGCGAAAAGGGCTTCAAGGCCGCGATCACCAAGGGCAGCTTGATCGGATTCCCCATCGTCAACACCCGCTGCGTGATAAACGACGGAGCCAGCCACCAAGTCGACTCCTCGGATATCGCCTTCCAGCTCGCCGCGATCGGCGCTTTCCGCGAATCCTACGAAAAGGCCAAGCCCGTAATCCTCGAACCCATCATGAAGGTCGAGGTCGAGGGTCCTTCCGAGTTCCAGGGCAACATTTTCGGCTCCATAAACCAACGCCGCGGCCTCATCACCGCCTCGAGCGAAGACGGCCACTTTTGCAAGGTCGAGGCCGAGGTTCCCCTCTCCGAGATGTTCGGCTACTCCACGGTCATCCGCTCCCTCTCGCAAGGAAAAGCCGAGTTCACCATGGAATTCCTGAAATACGGCAAAGTCCCGACCTCCGTCTCCGAGGCCCTCCGCAAAGAGTACCTCGAGAAGCGCAAGGCCGAGCAGGGCCGCTGATCCTTTACGAAGGGGGCTCCGAGAGGGGCCCCTTTTCTCGTTCTTCGTTCTTTTTGCCCATTTTCGAATTTCGGACTATACTGTGGAGCGGATAGGAGGCGTCGTGGTAGTGCATCCCGACCGTGTTTCATGTCCCTCCACTAGCTTTGTGCACAACAATTACCTCGAAGCCAAGGAGTTCCCATGCTGAAAGAGGAGCTTATCGCCAAGAGCCCCGTCCGCATCCTCGAGAAATCCATCGAGGGCGGGCTGAAAGGCGGCAACATCGGAGTCATCGCGAGCAGAAAGGGAGTCGGCAAGACCTCCGTTCTCGTCCAGCTCGCCCTCGACAAGCTCTTGCAGGGTGAGAAGGTGATCCATGTCTCCTTCACCGCTCACACGAGCTACGTCATTTCCTGGTATGAGAATATCTTCGGAGAAGTCGCCAAGCGCCGAGCCCTTGAGCATATCGACGAAGTTCGCGACGACCTCGTTAAAAACCGCGTCATTATGAATTTCGCGCAAGAAGGCGTCTCCATCGAGCAGATCATCCGGTCGATCAAGGCCATGGTCGTCGACGGTGGCTTCAAGGCCAAGACCCTCATAATCGACGGTTTCGATTTCAGCCGCACCTCGAAGCCCGAGCTCCTCAAAGTCAAAGAATTCGCCACCGAGATGGGCCTCGAGATCTGGTACTCCTGCACCTTGGTCGGGGAAGAGCCCCTCGTCGATAAAAACAATATTCCCGTCATTTTGCGCGAGTACCTGGACGCTTTCTCGGTCCTCATCCTTCTGGAGCCCAAGGCCGAGTATATCCATTTCACCGTCGTCAAAGACCACGATCGCCTCAACCCCCACGACTTGAAAATCAAGCTAGACGCCAAGACCCTCCTCATAGCGGAAACCTGATCGACCGATCACGAAGCCGCCGCGAGCTTAAAAAGAGGCCGTCCGAAAGGACGACCTCTTTTTTTTAACCCGGGCGAGGCCCGCGGCGCCGGGCTCCCCGGCCGGATGGGTCTATGGGGCCGCGGGGCTTATCCAAGACTTCGCCGAGCGATCGCCGGACGCTCGGTGGAGACTGTCGCCGGTCCGCTTCCGGGCGAAGGGCCCGCTCGCGGGCACGCACGCCGCCCACGCGCGCCGTGCCTATGTGCTTTCGGCCATCGCGCCCGCGAATTGGGCGTTGTAGAGCTCGGCGTAGAATCCGCCCTTCGCGAGAAGCTCGCGGTGATTGCCTTGCTCCACTATCGCGCCTTTGTCCATCACGAGGATCAGCTCGGCCTCCCTGATTGTCGAAAGGCGATGCGCGATCACGAAGCTCGTCCGACCCTTCATGAGATCGGCCATCGCGCGCTGGATGAGGAGCTCGGTGCGCGTATCGACCGAGCTCGTGGCCTCGTCGAGGATGAGTATCGAGGGAGTGGCGAGTATGGCGCGCGCGATCGTTAGCAATTGCTTCTGTCCCTGCGAGATGTTGCCCGCCTCCTCGTCGAGCGCGGTTTCGTAGCCCTCCGGCAGCGTGCGGATGAAATGGTCGGCGTGAGCCGCCTCGGCGGCCGCCACGATCTGGGCATCGGTGGCCCCCTCGCGGCCGAAGGCGATGTTGTCGCGTATCGTGCCGCTGAAGAGCCAGGTGTCCTGGAGCACCATGCCGAAGAGGCCGCGCAGCTCGGCGCGCCTTAGTTCCCGTATGTCGACGCCGTCTATCAGTATACGGCCGCCGTCGATCTCGTAGAAGCGCATCAGCAAATTGACGAGGGTGGTCTTGCCCGCCCCCGTGGGCCCGACGATGGCGATCGTGTGCCCCTTGGCCACCTCGAGGGAGAGCGAAGCGATGAGGGGCTCTTCCTTCTTGTAGCTGAAGGCGAGATCGGCGATGGAAACCTCGCCGCGGGGAACCTCTATCTTTCGGGCGTCCGCCTTGTCGGGCGACTCCTCCGTCTCGTCCAAAAGCTCGAAAACGCGCTCGGCGCAGGCGATAGTCGACTGAATGACGTTGGCGATGTTGGCCGTCTGCATGATCGGCTGCGTGAAGGAGCGCGAATATTGGATGAAAGCCGTGATGTCGCCTATCGCGAGGCGGCCCTTCGTTATCCACAGCCCTCCGACGACGGAGATGAGCACGTAACCGAGATTCGACACGAAGTTCATGGCCGGAAACATGATTCCCGATACGAACTGCGCCTTCTTTCCCGAACGCGCGAGCCGTTCGTTGATCGCGTCGAAATCGGCCACCGCGCGCCTTTCCCGGCCGAAGGCCTTGACGATCGCGTGGCCGGAGTACATCTCTTCCACGTGGCTGGAAATCGCCCCGAGCTCGCGCTGCTGAGCCGCGAAGGATTTCTGGGAGTTCTTGGCGACGGCCACCGTGAGGAGTACATAAAGAGGCAGGGTTGCCAGGACTATGAGGGTCAGGAGCGGGCTGATGCTCAGCATCATTGCCACGAAGCCCGCGAGCTGCACGACGGACGTGATGGCCTGGGTTACACTCTGCTGGAGCGTCGTGGAGATCGTATCGACGTCGTTGGTCACGCGCGAGAGGATCTCGCCGTGGGGGCGCCCGTCGAAGTAGCTCAGGGGAAGGCGGCCCAGCTTCCGGTTCACCGTCGTCCTGAGATCGTAGACCGTGCGCTGCGATACCGTGGACATGATCCATTGAGTAGCGAAGGTGAAAAGCGCGGAGAGCAGGTAGAGGCCCAAAAGCGTGAGGAGGATGACGCCGATGCCTCGATAGTCTATGGCCCCTCCCGTCTCTTCTATCGCGCGCAACGCGTCGTCGAACTGCTCCTTCGTGAACGGAACGGCGGAGCCGCCCATTCCGGCGGCGCTCGCGGGCTTCGTTCCGGCATTCGAGGTTTCGGTCGGCGGTTCCCCGGCCGATCGGGATAAGTCTTCCCCCGTGCCGGGCTTGACCGATGCGGCCGCCCGCATCCGATCGGTGACGAGCTCCCGCGCTTCGAGCGGGAAAGTCGCCACATTATCGAGCATCATCCGGGCGACGAATGAGTCTTTAACCTTGTTCATGACTCGGCCCATGATCTTGGGTCCCGCGATCGTGAAAGCCGTGGAAAGAACCGCGAGAAAAAGCACCACCACTAGTTTCGCGCGTTGCGGCTTGAGATAGGCGAGAAGGCGGCGAAGGGTTCCTTTAAAGTTCTTAGCCTTCTCCACGGGCCTTCCCATGCCCGGGCCGCCGCCCATTCCCATACCCGAACCTCGGCCCGGTCTGCCAATACCCGTGCTTCCCGCTCCGGGGACCCCGGGCGCTTCGCGGCTGTTTTTCGCGCCTTGGTTCGTGCCGCTCATGCCAATTCCTCCTCGGAAAGCTGGGAAGCCGCTATCTCGCGGTAGACTGCGCAAGTCTCGAGAAGGTCGCGATGCCTCCCGACGCCCGCGACGCGGCCGTCCTCGAGGACGATGATCCTGTCCGCGTCCATGACCGTTCCGATGCGTTGGGCGATGAGGATCACGGTGGAGCCCTCCAGCCGCGACTTCAACGCTGTCCTGAGCCTGGCGTCCGTTTTGAAATCGAGAGCGGAGAAGCTATCGTCGAACAAGAATATCTCGGGCCTTCTAGCGAGAGCCCTGGCGATCGAGAGGCGCTGCTTCTGGCCGCCCGACACGTCGGAGCCGCCCTGTGCGACGCGATGCTCGAAGCCGCCGTCGAAAGAGGCTATGAATTCCGCCGCCTGCGCGATCTGCGCCGCCTCCGCCAAGTCGGCCTCGGAGGCCGATTCGGCCCCGAAGCGTATATTGTCGGCTATCGTGCCCGAAAAGAGAAAGGCGCGCTGCGGCACGTAGCCGATGCGGCGACGCAGATCCTCCTGTCGCATTTCGCGGACGTCCACGCCGTCCACGAGCACCGATCCCGAATCGACGTCGTAGAAGCGAGGCACGAGCTTGGCGAGCGTGGACTTGCCGGCTCCCGTGGAGCCCACGATCGCGGTGACCTCGCCGCAGCGGGCGTGGAAGGAAACGCCGCGAATCGCCGGCCGCTCCGCCCCATGATACGAGAACGTCACGTCACGGAATTCCACGTCGGCGCAGGCGCGTCGCCCCGGCTCCTTTTCGAAGGCCGTCTCGACGAGGCCGACATCTCGGGCCGCCGAGGACGCGTTACGCGCCTTTTCCCGCGCATCCACCGCATCCACCGCATCCACCGCGCTCGCCCCGCCTCCGGCCTCCGCCACGCCACGGCCCGCGGCCGCCGGAACGGCCGTCTTCGGGCCCGCTGGGTCCTTGATCGACGGTTCCACGGCAAGTACCTCTTCGATGCGGTCCGCTGCGGCGGCGGCCCTCGGCACCATTATGAACATCATGGACAGCATGAGCATCGAGAACATGATCTGCATCGCGTATTGCGTGAAGGCCATGAGCGAACCCATGCTCATCGCTCCCGCATCGATCCTCCTGACGCCGAACCAGAGGATGGAGACGCTCGTCAGGTTCATGACAAGCATGACGACGGGCATGAGAAAGGCCATGAGGCGGTTGACCGATATGTAGGTCGCGGTTATATCCTCGTTGGCCTCGTCGAAGCGAGTCTCTTCGCGCGTTGTGCGATTGAAAGCGCGGATCACGCGCATGCCGTTCAGGCCTTCGCGCAGCACGAGATTGAGGCGATCGACCTTCGACTGCATGGCCTTGAAAAGAGGCATGGCCTTGGAGGCCAGGAGCGCGATTATCACGCCGAGGAGGGGCACGGTCACCGCGAGCGTAAGGGTCAGGGGCCTGTCCTCGCCGAAGGCCATCACGATCCCCCCGACGGCCATTATTGGCGCCATCACCATCATGCGCATGATCATGATGGTCACGTTCTGCACCTGAGTCACGTCGTTGGTCGTCCTCGTGATGAGTGTCGCCGCCCCGAAACGGTCGAACTCGTGGAGGGAAAAGCCCTCGACTCGGGCGAAGGCGGCCTTGCGCAAGGCGGCGCCGAAGCCCATGGCCGCGTTAGACGAAAGCCAGCTCGCCGCGACGGCGCAGAGCAGGCTCCCCCCGGTCACGAGAAGCATTCTGCCGCCCACCGCGAGGATGCGCGCCGTGTCTCCCCGCATGACTCCCTCGTCGATGATCTCCGACATGAGAGTCGGCAGATAGAGATCGGCCATCGTCTGCAGGAAGACGAGAACCAGGACTCCCGCCGCCGACGGGGCGAAGGGCCTCAAAAACCTGGATAGCTTGAGCATCGCTCATTCTCCTTCGTTCTTCGCGCCGCGCGGGCCTCATGCGGAAAGCGGATTTTCCGCGTCACTCCGCCTATCTCGTGAGAACCTTCGCTCAGCACTCTTTGCCGCGGCGCTTGGCCGCGTACATGGCTTCGTCGGCCTCGGCGATGGCGGTCTCGAGGCTCTTTCCGTCGCCGAAAAGACTCAGGCCGTAGCTGAAGCGAATCCGAAGTCCTTTGTAGGCTTCGCGGCAAAGATCCGCGCGCATCTCTTCGATGATCCCCTCGGCTCGATCGGCCGGACAGTCTTCGAGAATGATGACGAATTCGTCGCCGGCATAGCGGATAATGCGATCGCGCTTGCGAAAGCGGGATCGCATCTGCTCGGAAAAATGGCGCAGCACCTCGTCGCCCATCGCATGCCCCTGCAGATCGTTGATTTGCTTGAAATCATCCAGATCGATCATCAAGCAGACGCCGTCCGAGGAGATGGCTTCCGGGCAACGCCCCTCGAGGAGGGCGCTGAAATAGCGACGGTTGAAAAGGCCGGTCAGGGGATCGGTCACGAGATGCCCCTTGACCTCGTCGATGAGCAGCATGTTCTTGATCACCATCGCCAGGTAGTCGCAAACATAGCTGATTACGGCTATGTCCTTTTTGGAAAAAGCGTCGACCCGATCCAGATTGTCCAAGGTGAGGCAGCCGAAAAACTTGCCGTCCACGTTGATAGGCGCGCTCAACGCGGCCTTGTGATCCAGGGTTTTTGAATTTCTCAAGATTTCCCGCTGTTGAGATTTCAACCTATCCTTTCCCAGAATGGCTGGATTCACGATCACGGCGGGGGCGGAGAGCTTGTTCGTCGTATACAGCCACAGTGTCTCTTTTTTTAGCACGAGACTTTCGAGTTCCTTGGGATCGTAGCCGACGAGCGCTTTGAAGACGCAGCCGCCTTTCTCCGGATCGTAAACGAGTACGCTCCCCCACTGCGCGCCTTGGATAATGCGCATCGTATACGAAAGAATCCGAGAGTAGAGCTCGTCGATATCGGTCAGCTTGGCGATCTCGCTCGACATTTCGATGAGCAGACGATTGACCGCCTCGGCACGCGCGGATTTACGCCTCTCGATTATCCACTCGGCGAATAAATAACAGCTTGTGAGAAAAGATATTGAAAGGGCGACAATAGCTATCGTCACCTTCGCCCTCCTCCTACTTGCCTTTTTCCCGTTTCATCGCTCGCGTCCGGATGCGCGGAAAGGGTTTTCCGGGTCTCATGAGCCGCAATACAAAATCACGGGTTTTACGGCTTGAGCCGCGTTCGCGAGCATTTCGGCGGGCAAGCCCGAACCGCCCGCTTCGAGAGCGTCGACGATGGCGGCCTTCCCCGGGCCGCGTAGGAAAAAAAACATCGCGCGCGTCGAAACGAGCGCTGGAATGGTAAAACTCATTCGAGAGCGGGGTTCGACGGGAGCGGTCGACGCTATCGCGAAGCGTTCCTTTTCGGATACCGCAGGATCGCCGGGGAAAAGACCGGCGGTATGTCCATCTTCCCCGATGCCGAGGACGACTAAATCGAAAAAGGCATCGCCCGGGCCGATGGCGCAGCGAATTCGACGATCCATCTGAAGCGCGGCCTCCGTCGCCGAACCCTCCGACCAGGGCACTAGCCGCGGGGGTGGAGCCCAGGCGGCTCCGGTAAACGCTTCGCGGATCATGCGTCCGTTTCGCGAAGGGGAATCGGCGGCGACTTCGCGCTCGTCGCCGGCGTATAAATCGACCTGAAGGCCATGAAAGCGCAGTGAGGCGAGGGATCGATATAGGCCTTCGGGAGTCTGGCCTCCCGCGAGGCAAAGCCGCGCGTGTCCCGCCCCTCGGCGAAGCGAGAGCGCCAGTGCGCCTTCCATGAGCGCGCGGCCACGAGCGACCCATGCGGCGGCCGCGGTAAAGCGTTCTATTTTCATCGGAACAGTATATAGTTTTTTGCCGACAAAGGCGACTCGCCTCGAGATTGAAGCCCATTTCGACGAATCAAGGCTTCATGCTCAGCGGAGCGGAGCCGGTGGGGCGGAGCCGGCGGAATAACCCAATAGCCGAGGCGCCGACGCGCTCGACCAGAGGCGCTCGAGGCTATCGACGAGGCGCCAAGCTTCCTCGGTCTCGTCGAAGCGGATAAACAAGGTGGAATCGCCGCATAACGCGTCATCGATGAGGCGCTCGTAGGCCTCGGGGAAGTACGCGCCGCCGCCCTCCCTATGGGAAAAACCTAGCTCCCCGCTGACGAGGCTCGCCTTGCCGGGCTGCTTCGAGTTGAAGGAAAGCCATATCCCTTCGTCGGGCTGGATGCGAATAACGAGACAATTGGAGGCAAGTCGATCGGAGCAAAACCCCGCGAAAAGGGTCTCCGGCGGCCTCTTGAAAAACACCCTTATCTCGCTCAGCTTGCGGTCGAGCGCCTTGCCCGTGCGTAATCTGAAAGGCACTCCAGCGAAACGCCAATTGTCCACGTTCAGGTCGAGCGACACGAATGTCTCCGTCTTCGAATCGGAAGCGACTCGCTTTTCGGAGCGGTAATCGGGAATAACCACGCCGTCCGCGCCGACCCCGGCCAGGTATTGGCCGCGCGACGATCGGAGGGCAAGCTCGGCTTCGCGATAGGTGGGTATCGAACGAAGCACCTTGACCTTTTCTTCCCGTATGGACTCCGGATCGAGCGTCGCCGGGGGTTCCATGGCCGTGAGGCACAAAAGCTGGATGAGATGATTCTGAAGCATGTCCCGAGCAGCGCCCGCGCCGTCGTAATATCCGCCCCGGTCTCCGATCCCTCCCGTCTCCAGAACATCGATCTCGACCCGCTCGATATGGTTCCGATTCCAAAGCGGCTCGAAAACCGAGTTGGCGAAGCGGAAATAAAGGAGGTTCTGCACCGTCTCTTTGCCCAAATAGTGATCGATGCGAAAGATGTCGCGCTCGGCGAAGCATTTTTGAAGCGAGCGGTTGAGCTCATGCGCGCTCGCCAGGTCTCGGCCGAAGGGCTTTTCCACGACGAGGCGGCGCCAAGGCGCGTCCGCGCCGCCAGCGGTTTCGCGAAAAGAAGGCCCTCCCGCGACGCCCGAAGCCACGGGCGCGCTTCCGAGACCGACGCCAGCGAGCCCCGAGGCGACGGCGTCGAAACGATCGGGCGACACCGCGAGATAGAAAAGCACGTTACGCGGCATTCCCAATTGCGATAGCGCGGCGGCGAGTGAAGCGTAGGCGCCTGGATCGTCGATCTCGCCTCGCGCATAGGTGATACGAGGCGAGAAACGCCCCCAGGCGGCCTCCTCGAGCCCGGCGTGGGAAAACCTCCCGACGGATACGCGGAGGCTTTCGCGGAACTCTTCGTCGGACAGGGAGCGCCGCGCGAAACCGACGAGGCGCGTGGCCTCGTGGAGTCGTCCTTTCCGATCGAGATTATGGAGGGCGGGCGCGATTTTCCTGTGAGCCAGATCGCCGGTCGCGCCGAAAACCACGATGACCGCGGGCTCGCTCGCGTATCGCGCGACCTCGAGATCGCATGCAGCGTTATTTTCTAAAACCGCGCTCATCAAAGCCGCCTTTTTTCGACCAGAATCCCGATCGAAATCGATTCGCTCAGCCTGTAGAAAAACGTAAACCACCGTTGCGGCAGCCGATAAAAAGCCCCCCGCCCATGATGGCGCGGAGGGCATCGCCGAATACGGTCGGCCGAGCGACGGAACCGTGGAATGCCGCGCGAGCCGATACGCCCTCCGCCGCCTTCCTAATTAGCGGATTCTAATGAATACCACCCTCAGGCGTGTCCGGCTTTTGGGGAGGCTTGCCGCCAGAACGTTCGTAGCTGCCGTCCTCGCTCCGACGCCAATAATTATGCCCATCGGAAGCGCCGTCTCTCGGCCTGCTATCCCGATCGTATCCCGGGCTTCGAGGTCGATCGCCACCACTGCCATAGCTCGGGCGCGGCCTATCGCCGCCATAGCTCGGACGCGGTCGGTCGCCACCACTGCCATAGCTCGGGCGCGGCCTATCGCCGCCGTAGCTCGGACGCGGTCGGTCACCGCCTGGACCGGAAATCGAGTTCGGCCGCTCGTCCCTTGCGGGGCTTCGAGCGACATCGCCTTCATTTCGGCGCGGGTGATCTATTTCTGGGGTTCTAGACCGGTCCTCGGTTCGAGGCGGTACAGGAGCCCGGGTGCGATCATCCCGATCGCCGTAACTTGGGCGCGGCCTATCGCCACCGCTGCCATAGCTGGG
>Ga0172379_10010031_pt1 | contig 11562 bp, 8 predicted proteins | sample GrowelOW334metaG_FD_119756 | JGI IMG/M metagenome (GOLD analysis project Ga0172379, IMG submission 119756) | Groundwater microbial communities from an aquifer near a municipal landfill in Southern Ontario, Canada - Groundwater well OW334 metaG | ecosystem: Environmental > Aquatic > Deep... | reverse complement strand
GTTTAATAGTTTTTGATAAACTGTAAGGCAGGAAAGGTAATTAGAAACGTATTTTTCCCAGGTTTCTTGGTCTAGATTATTCGGACCAAGCTGCAGCAAAAATTGGGCTTCCAGAGGAATGACCGCTTCAAAGTATTCTCGGAATAATTGTTGGTTTTGATCAAGTAGGTCACGATATTGTGAGATTTCGCTCCCTGGTTGTTGTAGGATATCACTCTCACGAGTCATCTCGACCTGCAAGTTAAGATGGGGAACGACTGTCTGGAGCATATTATCCAATGATTCTAGGTAAACTTGGTTATTTCTTTTAACATCTTCCAAGGGATTAATCCGACTGTAGAGCCATTCGTTTGTTAAATCTTCAGCCAGAATGGTCCAGGTAACTCCTCGTGGGTAAATCCTCTCGACCCGGCGACTAAGGTGGGATAGTTGTTCAAACATCAAGAGTTCGGATAATCCGGCGACATTCCGGTCAGGATTGGTTCCGTTAAACCATTTCGAAGTACCGATATTTACAATCAAAGGTATCGGAAGCTGTTGCTCGAGCGAATTATAGATGATGTCGAGTGCTTTGGGTTTGGCTGATTCAACCAATCCTTGGCCTAGTTTGAATTTATATTCTGGAACTAAATTTTCGAGGATTTTGTGGGACAAAGGTCGAATTCTGAGATTAATACCCGGCTCATGTTTGTAGGGTAAGAGAGTGGGGATAAAGGATTCAACAGATCCCGTGATTATTCCATGGTCTATTGTTATACTTGTTTCTGGTTGAAGTTCTGCTTTTGCCACGCGTGAATTGTACTACTATAAGATGAATTTTGTTGGGGATGTTGGACGATGTTGGAACTTATTTTAATAAAAGACCAATTTTTACATAGCTTCGATATATTCAAGAAGCTTAGCGACGCTTGAAGAAACTTGGGTAATTGGTAGTTTTGCATCACTTGATATGCTGACTACTGGAATTGTTTTATCAAGACGCAACTCTAGGTAACGGTCATACATTCTTACACCATCTGAACCATCATGAGTATCTGGTATCAAATTTTCATCTAAAGCTAACAAATGAGCTTGTACTTGTCCGCTAGCCAATTCATCTAATAGCACAAGTCCTGCGGCCAGTGTAGTAGCAGTCCTAATCTCTTTAGCTTCTTCGAAGAACCTATTTACACGGTCAAGATAATTCTCATCATCCTGAACGATTGCTATACGCGCTTCGGCTATATTCATACAAGTATTATAAGTCTAATGTCAAATTTCCGAGAATAAGTTGATATAGATTGATATATTAGTTGCCGAGTAGGTGGCCCAGACTATTTCATGTCTGGCCGCATTTCTCAGGTCGCTTCGCGACTTGAAGTGCAGGATTCTCACCTACGGTTCGAATCTAACCTGAGATATACAAAAAATGAGCGGACGTCACCGCTCACTTTTTGTATGTTGCCGAGCAGGGATTCGAACCCCAATACTCGCCTCCAAAGGGCGATGTCCTACCATTAGACGACTCGGCATCAATAAGAGATACGGCTATTTAGGTATTTGCGACCGTACCCTGTTTTTAATTGCTTCTCTCGTATTATAGCCTTTTGTTTGTCACAACAGGCTTCATAATAGATAAGTTTTAAAGGTCTGCGACTTTTTGTAGAGTCTACATGACCTAGGTTGTGTTCTTTAAATCTATTTACCAAATCATCAGTCCACCCAATATAGAGCTTAGAGTCTTTGGTACTTAATAAAACATATGTGTAATACATACCATTAGACCTGCCCGCAATGCTTCGCATAGCGATGCAGGCGGGCGACTCGGCAAACAGAGCGGGTAAGGGGGATCGAACCCCTGATAACTGCTTGGAAAGCAGTTGTGTTACCGCTACACCATACCCGCGTTGGTGGTGAGGCTCAGACTCGAACTGAGATAGCTTGTTCTTCAGACAAGTGCCTTGACCATCTTGGCTACCTCACCAACTTTGTGGCCGCTGAGGGGATCGAACCCCCGACCTATCGGATGTAAACCGAGTGCTCTACCAGCTGAGCTAAGCGGCCTTCGAGTGGGCCCACTGGGATTCGGACCCAGGACACCCTGCTTAAGAGGCAGGTGCTCTAACCAGACTGAGCTATAGGCCCCATGTGCCGAGGAGAGGACTTGAACCTCCATCCCTTTTACGGGACACGCACCTCAAGCGTGCGCGTCTGCCAGTTTCGCCACCTCGGCAATATAGGTGATTATATTATACTTTTGCTTTTTTGTTCTATTTGAGATAGAATGATCTAGTAGATTTCCCTGGAGGTAGTGATATGCACCAGTTTAAAAATATTCGGAACGTGGCGGTCATTGCGCACGTCGATCATGGGAAGACAACGCTAGTTGATGCGATGCTCAAACAGACCCATACTTTTAGGGAGAATTCTGGGGAGATGAGCCAGACTACGATTTTGGATAGTAACACGCTCGAGAGGGAGCGAGGGATTACGATTTTGGCTAAGAACTGTGCGGTTTTTTACAACGATACTAAGATTAATATTATTGATACTCCAGGGCATGCTGACTTTTCGGGAGAAGTCGAGAGGACATTGTCGATGGCGGACGGAGCCTTGTTAATTGTGGACGCCCAAGAAGGCCCAATGCCACAGACTCGCTACGTACTTAAAAAGGCGCTAAAGCAAAATCTAAAAATTATTGTGGTGATTAACAAAATTGATAAGCAATATGCGCGGGTACCATATGTGATTGGGAAAATTGAGACACTATTTTTGGAGTTAGCGCATGATCCGTCTCATTTGGATTTTCCCGTACTTTATGCTGTTGGGCGAGACGGAGTTGTATTTGATAAATTGCCAGATCCAAATAACTACGGCGAGGCGAGTGTCCGGCCTTTGATGGATAAGATTTTGGAGTATTTACCAGAGCCAAAAGTTGATTTGGGACATACATTTAAAATGTTGGTTTCCTCGATTGATTACAATCCTCATCTGGGGAGAATTGCTATTGGCAAGATTACTCAGGGAACAATTAAGCTTGGTCAGAGTATCATCTTGACTAACCGACCGACCCGTCCTTTTTCGGTGCAGCGAATTCTTTTGGCGGAAGGACTCGGGAAAGTAGAGACGGAGTCGGCGACAACTGGAGACATTGTCGGAATACCCGGATTAACTGACGTGCAGATCGGGTTAACCATGTCGGATCCATCAGACAGTGTCCCCTACCCCATTCAGGATATTTCGGAACCTACTTTACACATGACGATGGGGGCGAACACCTCCCCACTGGCTGGACGAGAGGGCAAATTTGTAACCAGTCGGCAGATTGAGGAACGGTTGTATCGCGAACTAGAGTCAAATTTGTCCTTGCGGGTTGAGAAATTGGAGAGTGGAAAATACAAAGTGTCGGGGCGAGGAGAGCTCCACCTGTCAGTCCTTTTGGAGACGATGCGTCGGGAAGGGTATGAGATGGAGGTCGGAAAGCCTGAGGTTATTACCAAAAAGGACGAGAACGGAATTAAGATTGAACCGGTCGAAGAAGTAAATGTTGTAATACCCAATGAATATCAGGGAGTGATTAATCAGGAAATGGGGAAGCGGTATGGAGTAATGATTAGCATGGCACCGATTAGCGAAAATGAACTGGAGTTTGTCTACCGGATCCCAACCAGATCAATTATTGGTCTTAGAACATTACTTTTGACCCTAACCAAAGGGACAGTCTTATTTTCTTCCCAGATCGATGGGTATGAACCAGTGGGGAAAGAACTGCCCAAGATTCGTTCGGGAGTGATTATCGCGACTCATAGCGGGGAGTCGTTGGCCTACGGACTGGCGGCCGCGGAAGATAGAGGAATTTTGTTTATTGGCCCAGCAGTTCCTGTATATGAGGGAATGATTGTGGGACAGACACCCAAAGAACAGGATGTAAGGGTAAACGTGTGCAAGGGCAAACAGTTAACCAATATGCGCAGTAAAGCCAGCGATGGGGTGATCCAGCTGACTCCTCCGACGGTGCTATCACTTGAACAAGCGATTGATTTTTTGGAGAAGGATGAGTTATTGGAGATTACACCCGCTAATCTAAGACTGCGCAAGAAGAATTTGACGGGAATTGAGAATAGACGTGGTAAACAAGAGTAGATGCATAGGATAAGTGCCGAGGAGAGGACTTGAACCTCCATCCCGTAAGGGACACGTACCTGAAACGTGCGCGTCTGCCATTTCGCCACCTCGGCAATTGTCAAATAGTAGGATAAATCCTAACTTAGCATATTAACTTGTTTTGGTACCATTTCACCCGCCTGCAAAAGCTGTGCTTTAGCACTGCGGGCAGGCCACCTCGGCAATAACCTAGCGAATTATATCTTATTTGCGAGACGCTTTTTTTCCTGGGGGAATTTGATTAAGTAGGCTTGAATAATCAAATTGGTAGCCTGATCAAGGGAAAGTTGATCGGTGGAGATCACAAGGTCGTAGTTCCAGGGGTTGTGAGGATTGACACCAAAATATTGACGAATAAAGCGATTGCGCTGTGATTCGATATGGCGAACCCACTCGGCGGCTTCTAACTTGGTGCGCTTGCCATCATATTTAAGGGTGTTCTTAACTCGAGTAGTAAAGGGGGCAGTGATTCTAACTCGAAGACATTTATCGGGCGGAAGAATATGGTTGGCGCCGCGGCCAAGGATCACTAGATCTCCCTGTTTGGAAGCGTGTTGAAGAATGGTTTTGAGGTGGGTGATGTAGCGAACATCGGAAACATAGGCGGGGTTAAAAATAGAATGAAAAGTGTCGGCAAACCAAGTGCGGCCGTGTTCGTCGATATGTTCGAGCTCGGCAGTTTTGATACCAAGTTCCTCGCTGAGTTTGAACATAAGGGCTTTATCAAATAACTTCCACCCTAGTTTAGTAGCTATTTTTTTGGCAATAAAACGACCACCACTCCCAGGATCGCGGGAGATGGCAATATCGGGAGACCAGGCAGATTTAAGTTGTAGTTTGGCGACACGGAAGGATTGGGATTGGAGCATGGCCTTTTCGACCAAACGATCCATAAAATGGTTCATACCACTAGTTTACACCGCGTACGGTAGGCACAGAAAATGTGTAGTGCGTCTGGGAGGAATCGAACCCCCATTAACAGTTCCGAAGACTGTAGTCCTATCCGTTGAACGACAGACGCGTAGAAATATTATAGCTTAGTTCTGTTTCGCTCAATAACTCGACGATAACTATTGGCAAAGCGGTGTGCCTCGTTGCGAAGCTCTTGAAGAAGTAGAAAGCCCGGATCATTGCTAGTGGGTTTAAGGGTTTTCCCATTGGGAAAAACGAGACGATCGGGATGTTTGGCTAGTCCCAGCAAGGGAATCGGTTCGGGTAAGAGATCAAAAAGGGGTTGAAGTTTCGTAAGTTGAGGAGCACCACCATCAATAACGATTAAATCAGGCTGTGGCCAGGATGAATGTTTAAGGCGCCGGGAGACGGCTTCGAATAAACGGTCAAAATCAGAGCGGGAACGGGGATTTTTGACGCGGAAACGGCGGTACTGCCCCCGATCGAGAAGGCCGTCGGTAGCCACAACCAGACTAACGGTCGAGTCATGAAGAGCCGAGTTACTGGCGTCATAACACTCGATACGGTGTAAAGACGTTAGAGGATAGACGTTAGACGTAAGTAATTTTTGGAGAGAGGAGAGTTTTAGATCAGAGGTATTGTAACTCATTGAAGCAGAGTCGCGAAAGGTGTGAGTTTGGACAAAGTGAGTGAAGCGCTCGATTTTGGTACGGAGGACTAGGGCGGTTTCAAAATCCTGCTGGTTCGACGCCTGTTTAAGCTGTTTGGTAAGACTGGTAATAACGGGGGTAATATTCCCCGAGAGAATTCTGATCACCTGTTGGATTTGATGACGGTATTGCCGTTTTTGCACAACTGAAAGCTGAGAACCAGGGCAAGGTGAGCAAAGGCCGATTTTGCTGTAGAAGCAGGGACGTTTCCCGAGTTTTTTACTCATGCAAAATGGGATGAGGCGACGAATTTCGCGTAAAACTTCTTCGGCGACTTGGCTACTCGGGAAGGGACCGAAAAGTTTAAGTCCCGCCCGCATCCCACGATGCTGGGAAGCTGCGGCGGGCAGGTCGTGTCCTCTGGCGAAGCGGGGACGGGGGAACGAGTCGGAGAGATCAATGACGATATAGAGATAAGTTTTGTCGTCTTTCCAGATCCGGTTATAGGGGGGTTGTGTCTCACGAATTAATTTGGATTCGAGAAGGAGAGCCAGAAATTCGGATTCAACGAGGGTGTAACTGATCAGAGTTGAACCGGTGACGATGGCACGTTCTTTGGCATCGAGCTTGGCGTTTTGGGCGTGGCCGGCTAACCGGGCTTTGAGGTTAACGGCTTTACCGACATAGAGAAGTTTGTCTTCTTGCCAGTACTGGTAGACCCCGCAGGTACTGGGGGCGAGACGATAGTCGGATAATGAATGCCAGATTATTTGACTCATAGACTATAATTGCTGATTATATACTTGAGTAAGGGAAAAATATGAGTCCAAAGATAGAGGTCGATGGTTATACCATGAGTGTTGAGAGTAACTTGGAGTATTCTGTAGATATGACTGGGTTAATTTTATCTTTTAGTGATCCAGTAGCTGCGGCGCAGTTACGAAAATTGATAGAACGATTTCCGCATCAATCAGAATATGATGTTGTTATTACGAGTGATCGTAGGGGTAGCACAATGAATGGTGGAAGGAGATTGGCAGTTGGAAGTCAGGTTGGATACAGTGCAACAAAATTGTCGATAGAAGGTTAAAGCGGTAGGTAATCTAGCTACTAGGGGTGTAAGTGTTTGCGCAGGTATTTGGCGGTGTAGCTGGTTTTGAGAGGGAGAAGGTTGGGTGTTTCACCCTGGAAAAGGATGTCTCCACCTCCGGCTCCACCTTCTGGGCCTAAATCGACTAGATAGTTACAATTTTTGATGACATCGAGATTGTGTTCAATGACGACGACCGTGTTACCTTTTTCTACCAGTTTTCTAAGAGTTGTTAAGAGTTTGTTAATATCATGAAAGTGGAGACCGGTAGTTGGCTCGTCCAAAATGTAGAGAGTACTATTGCCCTCTCGTTTGCCTAGTTCACTAGCTAGTTTGATGCGTTGGGCCTCGCCTCCTGAGAGAGTAGGGCTCCCCTGCCCGATTTTGAGATAGCCTAAGCCAACATCGACGAGAAGTTGGAGTTTTTTGTAGATTTTGGGGTAGTTCTTGAAGAAGGCGGCACCATCTTCGATGGTTAGATTGAGAATGTCGTAGATGGTCTGGCCTTTGTATTTGCATTGCAGAGTCTCTTGGTTGTAGCGTTTTCCCTGGCAGACGTCACAGGTGACGTAGACCGCAGGGAGAAAATTCATTTCGATTTTGATAACCCCGGCACCCTGGCATTTTTCGCAGCGCCCGCCTTTGATATTGAAGCTAAAGCGGCCCTTATCGAAACCGCGCAGTTTGGCTTCCTGGGTACTGGCAAAGAGGGTCCGGATATCATCAAAGAAGCCGACGTAGGTAGCTGGGTTACTCCTGGGGGTGCGGCCGATGGGGCTTTGGTCTACCAAATAGACACTTTTGAGGTAGTGGTAGCCGTCGAGCCGGTCGTAGGCACCGATCGTATCGGTCCAGGTGCCGTCGAGATAGTATTTGAGGGCGGGATAGAGAGTTTCGGTTATCAGGGTACTTTTGCCACTGCCGGAGACGCCGGTAATACCGATAAAGTTCCCAAGAGGAAGATCAAGGGTTACATTTTTGAGGTTATGGGAGCGGGCCCCAACCAGTTTCAGGGTGCCAAAACTTTGGTTAAGCGGCTGGGTAAGGGTAGGAATGGTAAGTTTTCCAGATAGGTATTGGCCGGTTAAAGAGGCTGAGTTGGCCATAATCTCGGGTAATGTTCCTTGAGCGGTTAGGTGGCCGCCGTCACGGCCTGCGGCGGGACCTAGTTCGATAACATAATCGGCACTGCGGATGGTTTCTTCGTCGTGTTCGACAACAATCAAAGTGTTACCAAGATCAACTAGCCGGCGAAGTGAGGCGATTAGCGCATCGACATCGCGGCTATGGAGGCCGATACTGGGCTCATCCAGGACGTAGAGTACACCGGTTAGGCCAGTGCCAATTTGGCTTGCCAACCGAATTCTTTGCTGTTCACCGCCGGAGAGAGTACGGCTGGCGCGGGCAAGGTCAAGATAGCCTAAGCCAACATTGTCGAGAAAGTTGAGCCGAGTAGTTACTTCTTTGATAATTCCTTTGGCAACTTGGAGCTCGTAGGGGCTGAGGATTAAAGCCAGCGATTTCTCAAAGTAGAGTTTGAGATCACTGACCGGCTGGTTGGTCATTTCGATAATATTGAGATTATCGATGGTGATAGCGAGAACTGATTTTTTGAGTTTGAGACCGAGACAGCTGGGACAAAGTTCCTGACGGATATACTGACCCAAATCCATTCGCGACCACTCACTGGTGGTTTCGTGGTAGCGCGCTTCTAGGCGCGGGATAATCCCGTTCCAAATTTCGTGGATACTGGTGACTTTGCCTTTGAGATTGCGGCCGACAACTTCGTATTCGCGGTTGGTGCCATAGAGAAGGATTTGCCGCTCCCGCTCAGATAGCTGCCCCAGGGGGGTAGTCAGACTGACTCCTTCGGTTTCGGCGACGGTTTGGATCAAGCGGGTGTACCAGGTTTCACTCAGCAAAAGACGATTGAGTGGGAGGATCCCGCCTTGATTATAGGAGAGACGGGGGTTAATAACTCGCTCGGGATCAATTTTTTCAATTACGCCCAAACCTTTGCAGGTTTCACAGGCACCAAGAGGAGAATTAAAAGAGAACATCCGAGGTTCGATCTCGGGGAGAGCATGGCCGCAAACACTGCAGGCGTAGTTTTCGGAATAGAGGATTTCTTGACCCTTGGATTTGAGGATGGCGAGACCAACCGAGAGGGAGAGGGCCGATTGAAAACCGGTAGTTAAACGAGAAATTAGGTTACTGACATAAACAGGGTCTTTGAGGTCAGAGTGGGAGACGGAGATGGAGTCAATACTCGCAGAAATAGTATGAGGATTGGCTTTGAGAAGAGAGATCTCGTCGGAAAGATGAAAATTTTGGCCGTCAATAATAATGTCCTGGAAGCCTTTACTAGCCAAATTGGCAAACAGATCCTTAAACTCCCCTTTTTTGTTGCGGACGATGGGAGAGAGAATTTGAAAGAGGTGAGGTTTGCTTTTGTGGTTGGTGACCTGAGAGCTAATCTGGGCTTGGGCGCGGTGAACAATTTCGTCAAGCGAGAGTTTGGCAATTTCGGTGCCGTCAAACGGACACTTAGGGTGACCTACCCGAGCATAAAGCAAACGCAAGTAATCATAGATCTCGGTTGTAGTTCCCACGGTACTTCTGGGATTATGACTGACAGTTTTTTGGTCAATACTGATACTGGGGGAGAGGCCGTCGATCCGATCGACATCGGGTTTGTCCATAAGCCCCAAGAATTGGCGGGCGTAGCTACTTAAGCTCTCGACGTAACGACGTTGACCTTCGGCATAGATAGTGTCAAAAGCCAAGCTGCTTTTGCCGCTCCCGGAAACGCCGGTCATGACTACAAAGCGGTCTTTGGGGATTGAGAGATCGAGGTTTTTGAGGTTGTGCTGGCGTGCCCCAGTAATGGTTATTGAAGACATTTTATTGGGCTCCTTTGAGCTGACGCAGTTTATCCCGGACTTGGATGGCTAGTTCGAACTGCATATCACTGGCAAGTTTTTTCATGTCCCGTTCGAGTCGTTTGATCCAGCGGACTTTGTCGCGCGGGGTCAAACTGGTTGGGTCGAGAGCAAGTGACTGGGTGGTTTTGGCGGTATCGAGAGTATCCCAGACAGCACTGCTTTCGGTTCCTTCGATGATTTTTTCTCTAAGTGGCTTGAGAATTGAGGTGGGGGTAATGTGGTGCTTTTCATTAAATTTGACCTGGTAAGCGCGGCGACGCTTAATTTCACGAATAGCATTCTGCATCGAATCAGTGACTTTGTCGGCGTAGAGGATGACTTCACCTTTGATGTTACGGGCAGCTCGGCCCATGGTTTGGATTAAACTCACGCGGGAACGTAAAAAACCTTCGCGATCGGCATCGAGAATGGCTACCAACGTAACTTCGGGGAGGTCAAGGCCTTCACGCAGAAGATTAACACCGATTAGAACGTCAAATTCATTTTTGCGGAGCGAGTCGAGAATATCGGTGCGCTCGAGCGTTTTGATATCGCTGTGTAGGTAGTTGGCGCGAATCCCCTGCTCTTTCAGGTAGCCAGTTAAGTCTTCGGCGGTTTTTTTGGTCAAGGTGGTGACCAGGACTCGCTCCGATTTGGCGGCTCGACGCTTAATCTCCTGAATGACATCGGCAATTTGATCTTGTGCTGGGCGGATCTCAATTTCGGGGTCAATAATCCCAGTCGGCCGAACTAGCTGTTCGACAATATGCCCTTGCGATAACTCAAGTTCCCAGCTATCGGGAGTGGCAGAGACATAGATATTGGAGGGAGTGAGAGCATAAAACTCGTCAAATTTGAGCGGGCGATTGTCCATGGCCGCTTCGAGGCGAAAACCAAAATCGACCAGAGTACGCTTGCGGGCTTGGTCGCCATGATACATTCCCCTAATTTGGGGGATGGTCATGTGAGATTCATCGATAATACAGAGCCAGTTATCGCCGTAGGCATGACGGAAGTAGTCAGGCAGACAGAACGGGCGCTCGCCGACACTACGCCCATCAAAGTAACGGCTATAGTTTTCGATGCCGCTGACGAAGCCAAGCTCTTTCAAAGTTTCGAGGTCGTAGTTGGTGCGCTGAAGCAGGCGTTCAGCCTCAAGGAGTTTGCCGCGAGCTTTGAGCGCGGCATATTCTCGGGCGAGATCAGCGCGGATCTGGGTTTCGACGCGGGTAAAACGCTCCTGGTCGAGGAGATAGTGTTTGGCAGGGTAGATGACGATCCCGGTTGAAGACTCATGAGTGGGAGGCAAAGTTTTGCCGCTTATTGGCTCGAATTCAGTGATGTTTGCAACCGACCCGCTGTCGAGGTGAATGCGGTAGGCAACGTCTTGGTAGGCCGGGTAGATGTCAAAATTGCTCCCGCGCAGGCGGAAAGTTCCGCGGGTGAATTCGTACTCGCTCCGAGAGTACTGCATGCGAAGCAGAGATTCGGCGAGAGCTTGCCAGGTAGTTATGAGCTTAGGATAGATCGGGAGTTCGAATTTGCCGTACTCTTTGGGATCCCCAATATTGTAGATACAGGAGACCGAAGCAACGACGATGACGTCGGACCGAGTCATAATGTTGGTGGTGCTTTGGAGGCGTAACTTGTCGATTTTGTCGTTAACGTCGGCAGTTTTCTCGATGTAGGTGTCGCTAGTTGGGACGTAGGCTTCGGGTTGGTAAAAATCGTAATAACTGACAAAATAACTGACGGCGTTATCCGGGAAGAATTCGCGCATTTCTTGGTAGAGCTGGCCCGCCAACGTCTTGTTGTGCGAGATAATCAGGGTTGGTTTTTGGGT
>Ga0172379_10010030_pt1 | contig 11563 bp, 10 predicted proteins | sample GrowelOW334metaG_FD_119756 | JGI IMG/M metagenome (GOLD analysis project Ga0172379, IMG submission 119756) | Groundwater microbial communities from an aquifer near a municipal landfill in Southern Ontario, Canada - Groundwater well OW334 metaG | ecosystem: Environmental > Aquatic > Deep... | reverse complement strand
TCGCAGTTGGCGCGCATTTTTGCTGAGCAGGGCCATAACGACAAGGCAGTTGCCGCGATTGATAGCGCACTTACTGGCTCAAAATCGCCGTCATCTATGAACGCTCTAAATTTGCAGAAGCTTATGCTTGCCAAAACACTCGATCAGATGATTGCACTTTCTTACCGCTCTCCTGCATTGATCGCCGGCGAAGCTGAGTCAATGACTCTCTCTGACGAATGGAAAAAACTTGATCAGAAGAAACCAGAGGTCAACGGTTATTCAACGTTGCCGGTGATGCTACGTCCCGAAGGTGCAATAGCAATCAATCAGAGGCTGCCGCTCAGTCTCTTTCTTCAAGCAGCCCAGTCACAGCAGGTGCCACCGGCCTTGCGTAAAGACATCGCCCAAGCTGTTTTTTGTCGATCGGTAATGCTTCACGATCAAGCAAGTTCTAGCAAAGCCAGCGTGCTGCTAAAACAGTACATGCCAGCGCTAAATGCATTTATCTCGCGTTATGATTCTGCTGGAGCTGATAGCAAAGAATTTTCAGCTGCCTACCTGATGCTAAAGAACCCCGGTTCGCGCCCTTATGTAACGGCTGGTGTTGGTCGTACAACGGGCTTTGGACAATTGGATAGCTACCAAGATAATTGGTGGACGACCATTTCTGCCGATAAAGCTACAAAGTTTGCTGGTCAAGTTTTTCTCAAACCAGCCGACCTGGCAAAAGCAAAGTCTGAAGTGGCAACCATTAATGGATACGGAACTGCATCTGACTATCTAGGCAAGGTAGTGATTGACTATGCGCGCAAGCACCTCGGTGACTCTAGGGTGCCTGAGGCTCTGCACCTGATCGTCAAAGCCACCAAATTAGGTGCCACTGACGATAAGACCAGTGCTTTGTCCAAACAAGCATTTCAAATTCTCCATCAAAACTATAAGGGCAATCCTTGGACCGTCAAAACACCATATTATTATTAGCGCCAACGGGAATTGAACCCGTATCTCCGGTGTGAAAAACCGGCTTCCTAACCGTTAGACGATGGCGCCAAATTCTCTCAGGCAGGAGTCGAACCTGCGACTGACCGGTTAAAAGCCGGCTACTCTGGCCTCTGAGTTACTGAGAGATACACCCTGGGAGAGATTTGAACTCCCGACAACGCACATCCGTAATGTGCTGCTCTATCCGCTGAGCTACCAGGGCTTGAGTGTATTTTGTTTTAGCTAAAATGATGACGATTTGCACGCGTCAATCCATGGCACTACCAACGGTGCCAATGCTCATATTAGATAATTCCATTTTGCACTTGATCTATATCAAGTCATCGTTTTCGCGAGCACTCTCGCCCGCGCTTTCGCTCTCGTTCATGCCATGGCATGGCGAGTTGAAACGAAGCAAGGAGCTTGGTTGCATGATTTTTTGAAATTAAAAATGTAAATTGCAGATGGGCTGGCATAATCGAACCTTCAGTGAAAAAGCACACAAACACGAACAGTCTTTATGACCGTTTCTCGCTCGTTTTTCGCTCTTTCCTGCAGTTCATGATTGCGTACCCGAATTAAAACCAATTCCAATATACCAGTTGTATCACACAATTCGAATATTGCAAATTAGAGATTTGTTCTCTCAGTTACAATTTGTGCGCAGTAACTTCCTCAAGCAGTCGATCTAGTTGCTGAGCTGGATACAAAGTTGACTTGCTCACTTTGTGAAGCTGCTGATAGAAATCACTTAGCGTTAGTGCAAGTGGTGCGTAGCGTCTAATGGTTTCTTCGATGACTGCGGAGGTACCAGCCGGCTTCACTTCAGTGTCATCAATAAATGTTCTTAAATGGTCGGACCAGCGTCGTTTTTCTTCGCTCGGACCGTACAAATGCTGCATCAAGCTTTGAATCAAACTCACGGCTGCCACGCATCGATCGTATGAATGGTGACTATGTAGAAATTCTAGTTCATCTTGTGAGAGATCAAATTGATCAGACAGGGCCAAACCGAAATCGCTGTAATAGAGCTTGCCATCGCAAAGAATATTTTGGAAATGGGCATCAAAGTGGACAAACCCGTTGGCGTTGAAAAACGCTGAAGAGCTCGTTATTTCGCGTTCAACTAAGAGCACCGCATTATCAGCGCGGTCTTCACCTGCCATCAACTCGCTAGCGAGCCAGTCGTGCAATGTTTGAGGAATGTATTGGCAGAATAAAACGAGATGAGCTGAGGCACTATGCAAAGCTTCAAGACGATGGCGAATGGCTATTGAATTATCCCAATAGGCAACTGTGGAATTTAGACTTTCAATTTCCTCAACAGTCATTGGCGGTGCTTTTTCTGTTTCTACAACGCGCCAGTGATATAGCACGGGAAAGCACGTGCATGCACCACTCAGTACCCATTCGGTAGACTGTTGATGCGCAGCTAACTCTCTCCATACGCCAAATCCTGTCGAACCTAGGCGATATTGATAAAACAGAGGTAGGCCGAATAGATTTTTTGTGGACAGAATGTTCTCGGATCTTCTTTCGAGGTCTGTAAGGGGAATCTTCTTGACGAAAATAGTTTGACCGTCAATTTTCAGAAGAGATGAGCTGCCACCCACCCCCTCATGCATTGAAATGGCATCTTTAAGTAGCGACAATATCGCCACATCGTCTTGGCTGGCGATGCTACTGGAAAGCCTTTTGTATTGTTCTGAGCCTAATGTCATTTGTCGCTGCTATTAGAATGCGCACATAGAAAGAGCACATAGTATATAGGCTACCAGCCTTAGTTGTACTGTTATGTGCGGTTTAGTACAGATAGCAAAAATTTCAATATCTTTGGAACAAATGAAGGTGTTTTATGTCTCAAAAGTCACTCTAAGCTCACGAGGTTAGAAGCACTCACCAAAAAGGGATCAAAAATGAAGACACTAACAGCAAAGAAACCAGCTCCAAAGAAAGTTGTGGATGTAGAATCCACTGACATTACCCAAGTTCTGCACCACGACCATCAAACCGTCGCAGAAATGTTCTTCCAATATAGTGAACTAGAAGAAGATGATTTGGAAGCCAAGGAAGAATTGGCTAAGACAATAGTCAAAGAACTCTTTGTTCACGCTAAAGTCGAAGAAGAGATTGTCTATCCAGCTGTGAGAAAATCTGCTGACGATTCAGAAGATATGATGGATGAAGCTGACACTGAGCACCACGTAGTCAAATTGCTCTTAGCTGAGATTTCACAGATGAAGGCTGGAGACGACCATTTTGATTCGAAGGTATGCGTGTTAGGCGAACTAGTCAATCACCATGTTCAAGAAGAAGAAAAAGAAATCTTTGAAGAATTGAGAGCTGCTGACTTAGACCTAGAGAAACTAGGCAAGCAAGTACTTGCTCGCAAGGAAGAACTATCAAAGAAGGCACTTCCAAAAGACCTGTCGGTTGCAACTAGCAGCAGACCAGCATCTAAGAAATAGAATCACTTTCTTCGATTGACAAAGAGCGCTCCTGATACTTCAGGAGCGCTCTTTAAACTCCTCAAGAAATTCTTTGGATTGTTTCAGGTGGTTCTGATAGGGCGTCGTCTAGAACTTCATTCTACTGGGCATATTAATGAGACTGACCCAAAACAGCTGATCGAGGACGCAGGAGTAGCTTATGGCAGGCCGTCAAGATGTAATTAATGATGTGAGCGAGCATAAGAGTGATCCCATTGAGGCTCCGAAGCTCGATATTGCCAGCATTACCGAGAACAAGGCTGAGGCATTGTGCATCGTTAAAGACCACGGTGGCAAAGATCCAGTAAACCCCGAGTTTCCCAAAGCAGATGACCTTCTGACTGCGTCACCCTATGATTATCCAGGTTCATTAGTTGGTCAGAAGCTTATAGTTGACCAGCAGGGCGATGGCAGCGACTTCAGCAGCGTTTATCCAGAAGCAGACCCGAACGGCGTCTATACTGTGACCGAAGATAATGAGGGAATTACCACTGATGGTAGTGGAATTAGAGTTGTTACCCTCAAAGATGCCGATGGTAATGAGCTATTCGGCAATGTAAGCCGATTTATGTTTCCCAAAGAATGCCCCGAGTATTTAGGCTCTTAAATTATCTAAGTTTACTGTGCGGCAATGCGTTCAAGAATCTGCTAACTGAAGCTGTATATTGGTCGAAGTTTACGTCGTAAATATCATTGTGACCTGCTTCAGGAAGGCGAGTTAGTGACGTTCTCGGCAATGCCAAGGCGCATAGCTGATCCGAATATGTAATTGGAATTACTTTGTCGCGCTCACCATGAACAAGCAAAACTGGTGCGTGAGGTTTGCTTAGAACATCGCTATTGCTTAATTGGTCTTGGTTCGAAAACAAAGCATTAGGGTAAAATCTGAGCCAAAATAATTTCAGTTTGGCCAAGTCTCTCAATGATGTATAGGGTGACTGCAGAATTATTCCAGCAACATGACGCTTTTCTGATAACTGGCAGGCAATGCCTGTGCCAAGCGATTCACCGAACAAGACGATGTCTTGATCTTGATAGTGCTTGTTTGACTGCAGCCAGTCTAACGCCGCCAAGCTGTCATCTCGCATGTTCTGTATTGATGGGGCGCCAGTGCTGCGGCCGTAGCCTTGATAGTCATATATAAAAACGGACCAACCGTGACGCAGAAACATGGCAATCAGAGGCATTCTATTGCTTAGGTTGCCACCATTGCCGTGACTTATGAGAACGACGCCCCTCGCCTTGGCTGCTTGCAAGAACCAGCCGTGGAGGGTTGCTCCGTTTCTGCTTTTAAAATAGATATTTTCAATTTTTACTCCTACGATATTGTGTGCGTCGTAGTTGCCAGTCATGCTGGGGTGAAATAGCATCGTGTTGTATAAAGGCGCTGCCACAATTGGTGAAAGCAGTATGTAATAGATCAGCAGTTGTGGAATTAGATTGCGTACCGTCAAGAGAAACGTTCTCTTGTTTGTTTCTCGTAGCTTTTTAGTTATGGCAGACCACTCGCCAGGATTAAAAGCAGCGGTCAGCTCTCGCACTATGCTCTTGATGAAACGGATTATCATAGGCTTGTTTGTCTATTTGCCATCAACGTCGACTTCAAATTCTTGCCGACGAGCCAGCATGTTTTCTAGCGATCGCTTACGTCTTAGTGCTTGTTGAACGAGTTCTTCATTGCCCTGTTGTTTTGCCATAGCCATACGATTAGACCATGCAGCGATCTGATCCCTAATTTCTTGGGCTGTATGTTTTACAGGTTTACCAGGTTCTGTCTCGTCTGGCATTACACAGGCTCCTTATTAGGTAAGCCGAGTCGCTTCGCTTCTGCAAAATCAGCTTCTGCTCCCTTCTTGTTGTTTAGGATACACCTTGCCCGGCCTCTATTGATGAAAAGCACAGAGCTATTAGGGTTCAAGCGTATTGCAGCACTATAGACACCTTCAGCCTGTGATAAGTGATTCCTAGCCCAGTAGAAGATACCAATTAGGTTCAATTGGCTGGCAGCTAGCAACTTGCGTTTGGCTGCATCTGGACTGTTCGAGTAGGTAAGGGCATTATCTATTTTCAAAGCACGACGTAGGCTTGAATCAGCCAATTTAAATTTGTCATCAAGCACATATGTTTCAGTAAGTAGATGCAGCGGCGTGAGTAAGTCTGGGTGGCTCCGGCCCTTTATGCTTTCTGTGATTGCTATTGATCGAATGCATAGTGAGACAACTTTTGTTCGATTCAAATTGCCGTGAGAATAGCTTCTAGCTAAGTAGTTTAAACTCACTGCCAGCCTTGGGTCATCAGGCGCGAACCGTTCTGCATCCTTAACTGCTTTTGAGCTTTCGTTTACAGCTTCAGTATAATCTCCTTTGCAGTACGCCCTATGTGCAGCATCAATGTGCTCTTGCCAAGTCTTAACTTTGGCGCAGCACTGTTGCTGCGTGAGAAGAGATAATATCCCGAGAGTGAAAATAATTGATTTGAAGCGATGCAAATTTATCTGTTCCCATAATGCCTGACATGGGCCGAGTTTAATTGCTAAGGCATTTAGCTGTTAGCCCAAACCTATCAGTTTCTTTACTGATGCTTTGTCGGCAATGCGGCAAAAATGCTAGGCTTTATCGAGAATTAGGGAGATCAATATTATGGATTTGCAGCTAAAGGGCCTTAAGGCGCTAGTTACTGGGTCATCGGCCGGAATTGGTTATGCCATTGCTGAATTGCTCTGTAAAGAAGGCGCTACTGTCTACCTCAATGGCCGCACCCAGGCACGGGTAGATGAGGCGGTGAAAAAACTTCAAGCAGCAGTAGGGCCCGCTGGTAAAGTCTTTGGCTTGGTTTCAGATCTGGCCAGTGCTGAAGGTGCCAATAAGCTTACGAGCGAGCTACCTGAAGTGGACATTTTAATCAATAATGTTGGCATCTTCGAGCCTAAAGAATTCGCTCAAATTACTGACGATGATTGGCTCCGTACTTTTCAAGTTAACGTCATGAGCGGTATTCGCTTAAGTCGACATTACATTGAAGGCATGCGCAAGCGCGATTGGGGCAGAATCATTTTTATCTCAAGCGAGTCTGGCGTCAATATTCCTAGTGAAATGATTCACTACGGTGTGACAAAAACGGCCCAGATTGCTGTCGCGAGAGGTCTGGCCGAAACTACAGTGGGTACCAAGATCACTGTCAATTCTGTTTTGCCTGGCCCAACCGCTTCTGAAGGTGTTGAGCAGTTTATTGTTGATATGGCCAAGCAGAACAATAGCGACGCTAAAACTGTTGAAGACGAGATGTTTGAGAAAATGAGACCGACATCTTTGCTCAAACGATTGGCCACTACGGAAGAAGTAGCTAACATGGTTGCCTATATTTGCAGCCCCCTGGCTGCCGCTACCAATGGTGCCGCATTGCGAGTAGATGGCGGCGTGGTTCGCTCTATTCTTTAGCTTTTTATACAGAAATAAAGACAGAGAGCGCACATGCCCTGTACGCTCTCTGTTTTTGTCATTCAGCATTTTGTGGGTTAGCGTGAATGATAACCTTGGGGAGATTTTGAGACCTTGGTCACTGCATTAACGTTTTCTTGCAGGGTACCAGAGTGGAAGAAATAGGGATAGACAGCCTTCTGGGCGCTGGCTTCATCAAGTCTTTTTAGTTGCTCATCGGGAATGGTGAACTCTAAGGTTTGAATATTGTCTTCTAGCTGCGACAGTTTGGTGGCGCCAATGATTGTTGAAACCACACCTGGTCTATTGGTTACCCAATTGAGAGCCACTTGAGCTGGGGTTTTTCCAAGCTCTGCTGCTACAGATTTTAAGACTTCCACAAGCTGAACCAATTGGGCGCTCGTAGGGTCAATGGTCGGATCAGTTACCCAAGTACTGGCTACTCGGCCTTCGCCTTTGACTTTGTCGCCTTCAATTTTATACTTGCCTGTGAGCAAGCCATTGGCTAGGGCGCTCCATGGAACAATGCCGATGCCTAATTCTTGGGCAGCACCAACATACTCGTTTTCGATGTTGCGCACAGCAAGCGAATATTGCATTTGTATGGCTGCAAGCTTTTCCCAACCGCGCAATTCTGCCAAAGTTTGGGCCCGACCTAAGTACCATGCGGGTGGGTTGCTGAGGCCGATATAGCGTACCTTACCTGATTGAACAAGGTTGTTGAGCGAAGACATTACTTCTTCTGCTGGAGTCATGGTGTCCCAATTGTGGACCCAGTACAAGTCAATATAATCGGTGCCAAGTCTGCGCAATGATGCTTCAACTGCTTCAATCATGTGCTTGCGGCCGTTGCCACCGCCATTAGGGTCACCGGGGTGAGTACCAAAAGTAAACTTAGTAGCAATAACGACATTGTCGCGCTTAGTTACTTCGCGAAGAATCTCACCTGTAATTTCTTCGCTCTGCCCTTCTTGATACGAATCGGCAGTGTCGAGGAAATTACCACCGGCCTCTAGGTATCGTGCCAATATTTCTTTTGCTTGGGCTTTACTAGTAGTCCAATGCTCGCCCCAGGCGTCTCCAAAAGTGCCTGTGCCAAAGGCCAAGGGAGAGACCCGCAGCCCAGATTTGCCCAGTAAATAGTAGGATGCCAAACTCGGAATTTTGCGCGAGTTATCAACTTTCGGTGCTTCTCTTACAACTTCTTTTACAGCGTCTTTGCTGGCCATTTGGTCCTCACTTTGTTGAATAAGTATTGGATGCCTTATTAGAAAATTTCAGCCACCTTGTTTTGTCGGCTGAGCAATAACAAAATAATAGACCAGTCGTCTAGCTCTGGTCAACCTACCCAAAAATAACAGCACACATTTCTCGAAATGACTGAGTCGCAACTACCTAGAGACTTATTTGATATTTGAGATAGTAAAGATGGTGACTCTTGAGGGCCTGCGCGCAGAATTAACGCATAGGTGCATGAATTTCAGTGTTATAGAAGGAGACTAAAATCTGCCCCCAAGAATCTATTGTCAAGTATATCTTTAGTTGCTTGCGGTTACCTTTCCCACCGTTGTATAGGCGGGAAAGGTCAGTGTGAATGTAGTGCCGACTGTTCTCTCTAGCTTGTCGTCGCTATCACCTTGAATGGGCGAGTCTATGCGAATTTCGGCATGGTGATTCGCTGCCACATCCTTCACTATGGCGAGACCGAGCCCGGACCCCCCGCCAGCGCTTCCGGGGATGCGGTAAAAACGCTCGAAGATCTTTTCTCTCTCTTCGCTGGCAATACCGGGCCCTGAATCAGAAATGGATAACTCAATTGTATTGTCGCGTTTGGTAATCCGTACGCTCACTCTTCCACCTGGAGGTGTGTAGATTAAAGCGTTATCGAGAAGGTTGGCTACAAGGTGCTGCAGTGAAGTTTGGTCGCCGACAATCTCTGCTGAAGATTCGGCCGAATCAAAGCCGAGATCGATACTTTTACCAACAGCCATGCCCACTCTTTCGGCAATTACGTCTGATACAACGAAGCTCAAGTCAGCTCGGGCCATCTGACTGGCAGCAGTCGAATTAGAGTCGCTGCGAGCTAAGGCAAGCATCTGGGTAACAAGGTGTGAGGTGCGGTCTAGACCACTGTCAATTTGCTTCATGGTGCTGCGCATCTCGTCGATGTTATCGTAGGCTACGCCAAGACTAGAGTAGGCTTTAAGGCCAGCAAGAGGAGTGCGAAGCTGGTGTGAAGCACTAGAAATAAATCGTTGTTGAGCCTTAATGTCTTCTCTTAAGCGCGATAGCAAGTCGTTTAGGGCAAGTACTAGCGGATACGCCTCAGCTGGTGCAATGTCTTCGCTCACCGGGCTGAGATCGTGCTTAGAGCGGCGAGCAATTGCTTCCTTTAAAAGTTGCAGTGGTTTCAGACCACGAGTGACGCCTGTTGAAAGTGCAGCTGCTCCAAGTAACACCATCAATAGCTGCGGTAATACCATACTCATAAAAATCTGAGCGAAAAGGTGCTGGCGACTATTCATAGTCTGGGCAACTTGTACGATAACTGGCTCTAAGTCTGCTTCTGGTATTGACGCGCTAATCTCGGCCAGTCTCACCGTGTGTCCTTGCATTTTTATGGTGCGAAGTTGCGGCGTATCGTCGATGTGCTTTTCAGGAAGAGGCAGAATGGTATCACCAGAAAGATTCTTGCCTGTCTTGCTCAGTACGGCATAATAGAATTTATCGACATCATCGTGCTTTAGAATGGCTTGGGCTGCTGGCGGCAGGTCAACAACTAAATGGTCACCCTTTGCTCTAATTCGTGCTACAACCGAATCGGCAGAGTTAACCAAATCGCGATCGTAAGTGTCGTTTGAAAATTTTAGAGCCAGGTAAAAGCTCGCCAACGTGCTGCAAATCCACAAGGCACCCAGTGGTATTGCCAGCCAGAGGAACAACTGTTTTCTAATTGAGCGTTGCATTGCCTCGGCCTTAAACCTGAACCCACTACTTACGCTTGAGACCACTCGTCCAGCATGTAGCCAAAACCCCTAACGGTGCTGATCTTTATGCCGCTAGCTTCGAGTTTGCGCCGCAATCGGTGTACAACAATTTCCATAGCATTGTCAGATGGCTCTTCATCCCAGCTGCCCACATGTTCTACCATCTGTCTCTTTCTTACCATGCGGCCAACTTTTTGCAATAGCAGCTCAAGCACAGCCACTTCGCGAGGTGTAAGTTCTGCTGCTACATCGTTGATGAAAACTTCGCGGCTGGTAGTCACAAAGCGAATGGGTCCGTGCACAATTTCCATTTTGTTGCCAAAAGTATCTTTGCGCAAGAAGGCTCTAATGCGCGCATCTAGCTCGCGGAAATCGAAAGGTTTAGTGATGTAGTCATTGGCACCGAGGTCTAATCCCTCGATTTTGTCTTCGATAGTATCGCGAGCCGTTATTACAATTATCGGCAAGCTGCGGCCACTTTTACGTACTTGCCGTAGAACTTCCGTTCCATCTAGACCAGGCAAACCAAGGTCGAGCAACAATAAGTCGTAGTCAACATCTATTAGGGCCGAGGCAGCGGCGCTGCCGTTGTCGATTACATCTACTGCGTAGCCACTATTTTCCAAGCCAAGGCGAAGCGCGCCTTGCATCAATTGATCGTCTTCAGCCACGAGTATGCGCATAATGATCCCTAGTCTCCAAGAGCCTACTTTGAGCGTACCTGGAATTGTTTGCTAATAGCTGTCGATGAAAGCCTATAGCAAACTTTTTTAATGCTCAGCGTCCACCCTTCTTCTGGTTCGCTTCCCAGGCTCGCAGTTTTTGCACTCCGATCTCGAAGTCTTGAGGATTGCTATAAAAATTGTGTTTGCCGTTGTTAAATGCCGGGTCGCGCACATAATAAATGTAAGTGCTAGAGGCTGGCATCAGAGCTGCATTTATAGAGCTTTGGCCGGGCGAGCCTACTGGGCCAGGCGGCAGACCGTAGTACTTTCTAGTGTTATACGGAGTCTTTAGATCTAGGTCGCTTTGATAAACGATACCGTTGCCTTTCCATTTGCCAATCATCTTAGATGCATAAACAATAGTGGAATCCATAGCTAGAGGCATTTTGCGAGCTATACGATTGTTTATTACTGAAGCAACGATGGGCCTTTCTTCTTCAAGCTTTGCTTCAGTTTCGATAATCGAAGCCATAGTGATAGCTTTGTGCGCTGTTAGCTTGTACGGATTTTGCACCTTGCTCCAGACTGTGCGAAAACGCGCAACCATGGCCTCAATTAGTTCTGCTGCTTTGGTATCAGATTGAACAAAATAAGTGTCAGGAAAAAGATACCCTTCTAGATTTTTTACCATAGGGTCAATGTCAGAAATCAGGCTAGTCTTGTTCATCAAAGCCAGTGCTTGATTTTTATCAACCTTGAGACTTTTGATTTTTGCCATGGCGTCGGCAATTTCAAATCTGGTCCAGCCTTCTATTACAGTCAGCTTGTTTAGCTCAATACCTCCAGCTTCAAGTGTTTGTAGTACTTGCAGCGGAGTTATTGGCGAAGCAAATTTATAATCGCCGGCGCGAATGACAGGTTTAAGCCCTGAGAGTCGCACGTAGAGTTTGAGCATAAATGCCTTACGCAAGATGTTCTTGCGCTCAAGTTTGCTCAGTATTTCATCAAGTGCCATGCCGCGG
>Ga0172379_10010029_pt1 | contig 11563 bp, 17 predicted proteins | sample GrowelOW334metaG_FD_119756 | JGI IMG/M metagenome (GOLD analysis project Ga0172379, IMG submission 119756) | Groundwater microbial communities from an aquifer near a municipal landfill in Southern Ontario, Canada - Groundwater well OW334 metaG | ecosystem: Environmental > Aquatic > Deep... | reverse complement strand
CCGCTGATCTTGGAGTGAGTAATAGCGACATCAAGCGCACCATCGAACAGGGAGGTGTCGAAATTGATGGCCAGAAAATTACCGATCCTTTATCAGTCGTTTCAGGTAGTGAACTCAAATTCGGCAAGTCTATTCGCCGTCGCCTCGTAACTGGAGATTAAAATATGACTTTAACCAAAAAACAGCGCAAAATCTGGACCATCATCACCGCGATCTCCACTCTGGCCCTCATTTCCATGTCTTTTGCCCCCTTTTTCTTTGGCTAAGCTATACTTGAATACATGGAATTAATCGATCTTCCTGGGGTAGGGGAGAAAACTCTTCATCTTCTTACCCTTCATGGGATTACTACCATCCCCCAACTCTTAACCTACTATCCTCGCACCTATCGCACGTACTACGCTAAAACTGCCAAGACCGTACTACAGGGTGAGTGGGTCAGCCTCCAAGGTCAATTATCCCGTCCCATAAGCCGTCACACCGGCCGCGTGAGTACTCAGCTGAGCACTTTCCGTGACGAAACTGGCACTCTCACCATCCGTTGGTTTAATTCACCCTTTGTGACCCGTTCAGTCTCACCCGCTACCACCTACTTAGTTCGCGGTCAGCTCGATTCCTTCTCCGGCCGACTCCAAATAGTAAATCCCCAGCTGACCAAACTTAGGTTGGAGAATCCCTCCTTGCCGATCGACGAAATCCAGCCTATTTACACCCCGCTCGGCACTCTCAAATCTGGTCACCTCCGTAATTTAATTAAATCTGCCCTGGACCATCTTTCTCCTGACCCGCTTCCTCTAGCCATTCAAAACCGCTATTCTCTTCTCGATTTTGCCACAACCATTCGCTCAATCCACTTTCCCCCTACAAGGTCCGACCTCGAAGGGGCAATTCATCGCTTGGCTTTTGATGAACTTTTTGCTCTCCAAAAGGAGGCACTCAAAAATCGCGAATTGGCTCAAGTTCCAACTCTTCCTCTCTCCCTCAACCAACCCGAGCTAGCCAATTTTATTGCTTCGCTTCCCTTTACCCCAACCGCCGCCCAATCCCGGGTGATTCAGGAAATTACCGCCGACCTCTCCCAACCTCTCGCCATGCATCGCCTATTATCTGGCGAAGTGGGAAGTGGCAAAACCTTAGTTGCCGCCTACTCAGCACTCCTCACCCATTACTCTTCTCGCCGCACCCTACTCATGGCTCCTACCCAAATTCTTGCCGAACAACTCTTTGCCAACTTCTCTTCTCTCCTTGGCTCCCGCTGTACTCTTTCCCTCCTCACCAGTGTAAGTAAGGGTGATGTGGATGCCGACATTGTGATCGGAACTCACGCTTTGCTCAAACAAATCTCCAACTTCCACAATATCGGTCTTGTTATTATTGACGAACAGCATCGCTTTGGGGTCGATCAGCGCTTGCTCCTAACCCAGCTTAATCCCGCCCCCCATTTTTTGATGATGACCGCGACCCCCATCCCTCGCACTCTCGCCATGACTGTCTTTAGTCATCTTTCGCTTTCCCGCTTGGACGAACTCCCCCAAAACCGTCTTCCCGTCAAAACCTACCATGTTACCGAAGACAAACGAGTTGCCGCCTACGACTGGATCCGCCAGGAAGTTCTTACTCATCAAAACCAGGCTTTTGTCGTCGTTCCCCTTATTGATCAAGCCGAAGACGACGAGACCTCCGCCACTCAATCACTCAAACAACTAGAAAAGGATCTCTCCGCTCGCTTCCCCGATCTCGTTGTCGATATTATGCACGGGAGAATGAAAGGTAGTGAAAAAACTGCTCATCTGCAAGCTTTCCGAGACGGCCATACCCAAATCCTCGTTGCCACCAGCATGATTGAAGTTGGTCTTGATATCCCCGAAGCCAATATTATGGTTATCGAAAATGCCGATCGCTTTGGTTTAGCTACCCTGCATCAGCTTCGAGGTCGAGTCGGTCGCGGTGGCAAACAAGGCCACTGTCTCCTCTTTGCGCATCAGCCTAGCGAGAAAGCGCTGGCGCGTCTTGCCTATTTTGTCCGGGAAAAGGACGGTGCCAAACTGGCCGAATTTGATCTTGCTTCCCGTGGCCCTGGTGAACTCTACGGTACTACTCAGCATGGTTTCTTCTCCCTCCGTTTTGCCTCTATCTATGATCAAGCTTTATTGCGCCAAACTGCCGAAGCTGTTAAAATACTCTCTATATGACACCGCTACCCAAACGTCGCTGGTCTACTCGTCGCCAAGGCAAGCGCCGCGCCAGTATCAAACTCCAGCTTCCCCAACTCACCACCTGCAAAAACTGTGGTCAATCCAAACGTTCCCATTCCCTCTGCGCTAACTGCAACCAATAACTCATGAAAACCTCCTCCGACCCTCGTCACAAAAAGAGAATTCTCCAAGTTCAAGCTCAATTTTCCCAGAGTTTTCACCCTGGTTTTACTACTCCCATCGATCCCACGATCAGCCTCGCCGCTCCCGAGTGGCCGCTGCCCAAAATTAACAAAATTGATCTGGCTATTTTGCGAGTTGCTACCGACGAACTTCTCCATTCCGACACTCCTCCCAAAGTAGTGATCGACGAAGCTGTCGAGATCGCCAAAACCTACGGTACCGAAAGCAGTGCTAGTTTTGTGAATGGTGTCCTTGGCACTATTCTGAAAGGACTTCATGCCGAAAAATAATCTCGTCCCGCTTTTATCTCAACTTAACTTAACTCCTAAAAATGAACACTTGATCCACAACGCTTTCGTTCACCGATCATATCTCAACGAATCCAAAGATTTCGAAGAAAGTAATGAGCGCCTGGAATACTTAGGAGACGCAGTTCTTGAACTAATTGTTTCTCAATATCTTTTTGAGTCCTATCCCGATTTCCAGGAGGGTATGCTCACTAATCTGCGCGCCGCCCTCGTTCGCACCGAAAGTCTCGCACTCGTGGCTACCGAGCTAGGCTTCCCCCCCCTCCTCTTAATGAGTAAAGGCGAGGAAGCTACCGGCGGCCGCCAAAATATTTCTATTCTCGCCGACACCTTCGAAGCCTTTTTAGGGGCTCTTTATCTCGATCAAGGACTCGTTCCTTGTCAACAAATTCTCGAAGTTCATCTTCTCCCTCAAACCAAAACCATTCTCAAAACCCAAGCCTACAAGGACAACAAATCACTTCTGCAGGAAATCGCTCAAGCCAGATATAAAGCAACTCCTCTCTATTCTCTCTTGACCGAATCTGGTCCTGATCATGACAAAAATTTTGTCATGCAAGTGACCATCGATGGCAAGAATTATGCCGAAGGGCAGGGGAAGAGCAAACAAGCCGCCCAAGAGGACGCCGCTTATCACACCCTTGAGCAGATCACCAAATCTTGATACAATACCACCTATGCTCAAAATCAAACTCTCACGCGTCGGCAAAAAGGGACAACCCCAATACCGTATCGTCGTCCAAGAAGAACACAGTAAACTGACCGGAACCAACAAAGCACAGCTCGGATTCTATAATCCCAGTACCAACCCCTCCCAAATCAAACTTGATCACACCGCCTATCTTCACTGGCTCAGTCTCGGCGCCCAGCCCACTAGCACCGTCCGTAATCTCGCCAGTAAAGACGCTCCTGCTGCCAAAAAACCCAAATCAACCAAGAAAATCTAACATCTATTATCTATATTAATCAAGGAGCCCCATGCAAGAAGTCCTCGAATTTGTTCTCAAAAATATCGTAACTCACCCAGACGATGTCAAAATCGATACGGCTGACGAAGCCGGTACTACCAACTATCTTATTACCGTTCATAGTGACGATGTTGGCCGAATTATTGGCAAAGAAGGCAAAGTTATCAAAGCTATCCGCACCATTATGCGGGTGATCGCCATCCAAAAGGGTGTTCACGTCCGCGTCTCGGTCCTTTCCGAAAACTCCGCTCCCACCGAACCTACCGAACCCACTCCTGCTCTCGAAGAAGCTCCCGCTCCCGAAGAGGTTCCTCCTACTGATGGTCTTACGGTTGAGGTGTAAAAAGACTAGCTCTCCCAACTACCTCTCCTGCTGTCTCTGCAAGTTCTGGCGCTACATATCGGCGATACCCAGATAATCGGGTAAAATATTCCTCTTCTTTTTGATCAAATAGGGTAATCTGTCCTTTTACCCCCACAGAGTCCGCTCCCGCCCACAACATCCCCAACCCCAGGGACAGGGTGTATTCTCCCTCCTCGCTGGCGCTTACTTTTACATCCCCAATCTGCATGAGTGGTAAGGTAGTTTCAACCGTTCGCAAAAACGCATAAATACTCTCCTGTGAGCCAGTAATCTTGATTTCTGTATCCAAACTATCCAGCTTCAAATCTGGCGTTCTGGCTGTTTTCCCTTTGGTAGTAGCACTTGTGCTCGCCGCTTTGATCTCTCCTCCCTCCAAACTAATTCCGCCAAAGCTGACCCCCAATTCCTGCGACAACCCACTAATTGCCGTCAAATACAGCATCACATCCCGCTTGGGTGGCAAAGCTGCATCCAACACGGTCACCCTCTCTTTTAAGACACTCTGATCAATTCCTGCCAAAATACTAACTTTCTTCGCCAAGTCTTCCAGTTCTTCAGTTTTAGTCCGTAGCTGGTTGGTTGTTTTGTTAATGGATCCTATTAGTGGCAAAGCCACCAGCAAAATCATCAATCCCGCGACTCCCGCAATAATTATAGCCAAGACCAAACTGCGGTGACGTGTAATCAATCCTGTCAAAACGTTTTCCTTCATCTAACTACCTTTCGCTATACTTAAATCAAGTGTCAACTGATAATTTTGTTCAGAATCCTGGCTGACTCCGCGCGAAACTACCTGGCTAAAAAACGAGTTCTCCTGTTTAAAGTAATCAATCGCCGCATTAAACGCAGACACATCCAAGGCTGTGAGCTGGATTCGAACCGTATACCCATCCAAAAACTCCATACTACCAATATTTACTCCCGGGATCACAATCGCAAACAGTTCCTGCAATGCCTGCCGCGCCAATGACTGATCATCCAAAAACTCTGTAATCAATCCCAATCGGCTTTTCAAATAAAGCTGCTCTGCGTTAGCCTGGGTAAACGCCTGCAACTCGGCAGCTGCCTGGGCAATTTCCCCCTGAACGGTTGTTAACTTCTGCTTCATAAAAAAGTTCCAAAGAGTAAGCGCCACTACCACTACTCCCACACTAATTCCCGCTACCAAACTGAGCCGCAAGTAGTTCCGTTCCCGCTGATAATCTTTCTCCGTTAGGGTGCGCTTATTCTTTAGCAAATTAACTTGTAAATTGGCCATAATAACTCCTAAAACACCCGCATGGCTAACCCGATCGAGACCGCATAACTAGCTCGGTCCTTGGGGATCACCACTCCCTTTACCGGCTTCGCCCACGCCATAGGGTCAGCCATCACCACTTCAATCCCCCCAAACACTCCCGACAAATAAGCCGGCAGTCCTGGTAGATAAGCCCCACCTCCCGATAACACCACTCGGTCAACCTTGGTTTTTTGCACGGTTAAATAGTTCTCCATTGCTTTTCGCATCTCTCCCACCAATGATTCCAGAGCCAAAAGTAACCCCGTTCGGACCTTTCCTTCCATCATCGTTTCCTCTAATCCATAGGTCCGTTTGTACTCTTCAGCTTGGGGTAGGGGAAGTGCCAGCGATTGGGCTAAGGCTCTGGTTAAGGCTACTCCGCCGATTTGGGCTACATACGAAAATACCAACTCTCCATGGTCAACTATCGCCAATACACTCGATAACGATCCCAAATTGACCAACATACTAGTAACGTCAGGCGTTCCAAACGTGAGCGATCGGGTTAGGGCCACCATCTCACTTTCAATCGCAATCGGCTCTAGCCCACACCCAATCACCAAATCCGTCACTTCGGTCAAATATTTCTTCGTAGCCGCAACCAAATACACACTCATCTTCCCTTCTTTACCTGCCGCTGCCTGTTTAACTACCGTGTAATCAATCTCTACTTCCGAAACTGGCACCGGGATAAACTGCTCCGCCTCCCATTTGATCGCACTGGCTAGCTCCGCATCCGACATCTTGGGCATTTCGACTATCCGGCTAAACACCTTGGCCTCCGGTACTGCCACTACCACTCTTCTTTCTCTAATCCCGCTCTCTTTAAGTGCCTGTTTCACCGCCCCAGTTGCACTCAATACCACCTGCTGATCGGCAAAATCCAGTGACCCCGCCGGGTTACTCACTCCCCCTATGGCATTTAACACAAACCCCTTGGTTCCGGTCAAAGTCAGCTGACACACCTTAATTGCGGTTGCCCCCAAATCCAAAGCAAAAAATGATCCCATGGGCAGATTACTCCTCTAAATGTTATCTATGCTATCTTCTACTATATACTAGCCTCTCTATTTCACAATAGTCCCAGCCGCAAATACCGCGTAATCAAATACGCTTCCCGAGGCATCGAGCCCCCTCTTAACTTCGATTTCCTGTTTAGCGTCCCCGCCGCCCGCCACCGATTTAACCAAATACAACTGAGTCGTTAGCGGACTTCCCGCCGCCCCCACAACCTGCAGGGTTGCTCCATGATAAATCATTTTTACTCTCAATACCCCCTCACTTCCCACCTCAATCGGATGATTTTTGGCACTCAAATAAGTCGCATTGGCCCCCGAACTCACCGCAAAACTATTGCTGGTAGTTAAAGCAGCATGGCAACTCGATGGGTTGTAATATGCCCGCGCTGTTGCTCCCGTTGTTGGAATCTGAGTTACCTCGATAGCTGCCGGTACCGTCCCACTACCTTCTACTCCACACCCAGGATCTTCCGCCGTATTCTTTTTAGTCCATCTCAAAGTAATGGTAGCTCCCGTATAATCCGTCAAATCTATCTGGGCGGTATCACCCTCAGCCAAATACAGGGAGTGAGATTGTAATTCCTGAACTTTATAAAAACCAGTGACATTCCCCGTACTGTCTCCAATAGTTACATTACCCGTATTCACCGTCCCTTGTCTAAGCTCATTGAGAGCATTCTCGATTCCTCCCTCAGCCAAACTAAAAGCCGCTCCACTCTCTCTTTCCTGCCTGGACAAAGTCGTATCGGCCAAACTCCGTAGAGCTACCGATAATACTAAGGAAATCAATAACCCCATGACTACCAACAAGACCAATCCCACCTGCCCACTCTGCAATTCTTTTTGTTTCACCCCTCTATCAAAGCAAACTTGACCCCATCCGTCAATTACGCCATACTCAAAGAGTGAAAGGTTTTACTTTAATCGAGCTTCTTGTAGTAATGGCCATCCTTGGTATTCTCTCGGTCATTGGCTTTGGCAGTTTCCAATCCGCTAGGATCAAAGCTCAAGACGCCAAAACCAAATCCGATCTTGCTCAGGTTGCTAAAAGCCTCGAAGCCTACCAAAACGATCATCGCACTTATCCAACCACTGATCTTACTTGGGGAGCAGCCTTTACCGATGGTACTACCACATATTTTGCCAAGCTTCCCGAAGCTCCAACCGGAGATTATTACTATGTTTCCAATGGCACCAGCTATACTCTCTACGGCCGGCTTTTAAACAGTGAGGACCCCGCCGCAATCGAAGACTTAGCTGTCCAATGTGGATCAGTTGAGTGCAATTACAAAATTACCAGTAGCAACCTCCCATGATGAAAAAACTTGGCTTTACCTTGATTGAACTTCTAGTTGTCATCGCCATTATCGGGATTTTGGCTGCCTTGGTCTTATCCAACCTCCAAGGTGCCCGGGAACGCGCCCGTGATGCCCGCCGCAAAAACGATCTCCATGCTGTCTCTCAATCCCTCCGCCTTTACTACAACGATAATCAGGGCTTCCCTCCTTCTAGTGCCAACAAAATTCAAGGGTGTGGGGTCTCGGTCTGTGAGTGGGGGAGTACCTTTACCGACGGCGGGACCGTCTACATGAACCGCCTCCCCACAGATCCCTCATCCTCCACGGGTACTACAATCCCCTACTATTACTACTCCACCGATACCGATCAGTTCGCCCTGATCGCTACTCTCGAAAACCAATCAGACTCCGAGATCGCCGATTCTCAAGCAAGGTGCGAAACTGCTCTTGCCGGTTACACAGTCACTGAATCAACTGATTACGTTGTTTGTGCCGAATAATCTATAAGGAGGTTTTTTATGCGCCGCCAAGGTTTCACCCTCATCGAACTTCTAGTTGTGATCTCCATTATCGGCGTGTTAATTACTAGCGCCGTGACCAGCTACATCAACGCCCAAAAGAAAAGCCGGGACGCCCGGCGTCGTAACGACATGAAAACCATCCAGCTTACTCTCGAACAATACTATGCCACCACCGGTGCTGGTAGCTACCCTGCGACGGTTGCTACCGCCTTTAGTCCCCAGCCAGTTCCCAGTGATCCCAAGCCTTCTCCTCAACCCGCCTATACCACTGGAAACATCAATACTAACATCTATTGTATCTGTGCTACCCTCGAAGAAACCACTAAAGGCAATGCTACTGGCGTTACAGCTACTGGTTGTACCTGGAGTGCTACTGGTAATCTTTATTGTGTCCAAAATCAACAATAGGAGAGATATGAAAAAAGGCTTTACCTTAATCGAACTCTTAGTCGTCTCCACGATTATTATTACTCTAATTGGGATCGGCAGTGTCAGCTATGTCCGCGCCCTCAAAGTTTCCCGTGATAGTCGGCGGCAAACGGATCTGGAACAAATCCGCCAAGCCCTCGAAACCTACCGTTCCGAAAAAGGCTATTATCCAACTACAGCAACTTGGCAAAACTCTGGTATTCTTTATCCTACTTATATGACCGCCATTCCCTCGGATCCCAAATCTGGCTACCTCTATAGCTATATTCGCAATACTACCACCACCTATACCCTTTGTGCTGCCCTCGAAGTTACTACCACCCTAGCTGCTGGGTGTACTGGATCTTGTGGGACTGGTCACACCTGCTCATATGCCGTCAACAATCCCTAAACAACCTGCGGGATTCACTCTCGTAGAACTCCTTATTATCAGCGCCATTACCGCCATTTTGGTAGTAGCTGGCCTCTCAGCCTATCGCCAGGCCTCTGATCGCCAGACCCTCAATAATTCCGCCGAATTAATTCTGAGTACTTTCCAATCCGTCCAAAAACGGGCGCAAATCAGTGACAAACAATGTGATGGTATTTATTTAGGTGAAAGAGTTGAAGCTGGGAGTGGAGGTAGTACCTTAACCACTAGTTCTCTTTGCCAAGGCAACACCGTAACTTTAGAAACAATTACTATTCCAAATATTACTTTTAATTCTGCGTCCACGATTATTTTCCGCCCTCTTTCGGGTGGAGTCGACTTAGGGGGTGGAACCTCTTTGACGCTTGTAGTTACTGCCAGTACCAACGTTACCGCCAGTTTTTTACTTACCCAAAGCGGGACCATCGAATATTTGGGGATTGATTAAATATGCGCAAACTGCTGGGCCAATCCATCGTCGAAACTACCATTGCCGCTGGCCTCATCATGGTCTGTTTTGTCGCCGCCCTTTCTCTTCTTAACTATACAATTAAACAAAACACCTATGCCCGGCAGCTCTCCGAGGCCAACAAATATGCCTACCAAGCAGCCGACTGGCTCCGGGCCGAGAAAAGCCTCCTTGGCTGGACCGATTTTACCGCCAAACTAACAGCCGATGCTGCCCCCAATACCACTGTCAGCTACTGCCTGATCACTTTGCCAGCTCCCACCATCGCTGCTTTTACCACTTTAGCCAAAGGCGCTTGTAGCTCCACTAACTACATCACGGGTACCACCATTACTCGTGAACTCACTCTCAACCTCGCCAGTCGCGCCAGCGGCATCATCTCCGGCGTAATCACCACCTCCTGGCAAGCCAATGATACCCGCACAACCAGTCTCGAATTGGAGCTCACCCAATGGAATTAACTAAAACAAAGTCCGGTTTCTCCCTGATTGAACTCCTAGTTGTCGTCGGCCTAACCAGTATTCTGGGACTTGCCATCTCGGCAGTTCTTTTAACTAGTCTTACTAACAGTGCCAGGATCCGTGCCCAAAGCAAAATCAAAGCTGCCGGAGACTACACCATCACTCAAATCCAAAGTCTGGTCAGAAACTCCCGTGAGGTAACTAGTTGTAACTCCACCACCAACACTATCGTTTTGGTCAACCAAGACCGAGAAACTACCACATTGGCACTAAGCGGGACCGCTATTGCCAGTAACTCCGCCACCTTAACGCCAGCCAACCAGACAGTTTCCAACTTTGACCTCAACTGTGAACCAAGCAACACTAATCCTCGACTAATTAATTTAGCTTTTGATTTATCCCTTACTTCCGCCAATCTCCGCTTAGGGGAGAGTCCCAGCCTTCACTTTGCCACTTCTATCCTAGTAAGAAACGAATAATAGCTTCTCCCCACCACAAAGCCAGGGTGGCTCCCAACACCATAAACGGCCCAAAGGGGATGGTCGAACCCATTTTTTTCTTCCCCAGTCCAATCAAAATTATTCCCACGATTGCCCCGACCACAAAAGCCAAAAGTGCCGCAACCAGTGTTCTCGGCCAGCCTACCAATACTCCAAGTAAAAAGGCTAAATAGGGGTCTCCCTCTCCCATCCCGCGTCCTTTGGTCAAGTACCGCAGTCCCGCCAAAAATCCTGCATACCCGAGTCCCGCCAAAAGCGCTAGCCCTCCATCCACCAGTTGGTACTGGCCAAATAGCCAGAGGATTATCCGATACCCTACTACACTCACTACTCCGATTTTGACTAATGGCATCAAAATCACTCCGCCGTACGCGTCCGCTACCGCCACAATCAGTAGAACTACTCCCGTTATCAGCCAAAACAACGGTTGAATGACCAATAGGGGAGTGACAGCCAAGCGAAAGAACATAAACCCAACCAAAAGCCACCACACAAACAAAGTGCCGAACAAAAGTTCAACCAGCGGGTGACGCCAGGACAAACGTTTGTGGCAGCAGCGTGATTTCCCTTGGTAAAACAAATAAGAGAGAAGGGGGATCATGTCATACCAAGCGAGGGTTTTACTGCAGTAATCACACTTGCTTCTACCTTTAATCCAATCCTTCCCTGCAATCGACCGCTCAACTAAGACATTGACAAAGCTTCCAACCGCCGCCCCAAAAAAAAATGTGAGAATGAGTAACCCCATCCTCACATTTTATCAGTTTCTTTACTAGTTATGGCAGACAAATCATCTCCGCAGCAGCGGTACATAGAGGAGCTGCTGGAGTGGCACCAATGGCTGCCTTTAAATCAGCGGGAAGACTAGCACCAGTTGCGTCACCACATCTAGTACTAGCTTCTTCCATAAATGCCCCAGATTTAGCGGCAAAGCAGATGTAAGTACTATCACCTGGAGTGCCTCGATTATATAAATACAAAGAATTATATGTAGTGTTACTAATTCTATTAACAAAAGAAGTTTTTAGTTCTGATGTACCCCCGCTCGATAACTTACTAACCATCGTAACTGCAGTTGGAGTTGATGCATCCGCCACTGCCGACGCTTCCGTCCAAGCCAGCGGTTCATGAGTTGTATCATCCGCACCCATTTGCCATGG
>Ga0172379_10010028_pt1 | contig 11564 bp, 8 predicted proteins | sample GrowelOW334metaG_FD_119756 | JGI IMG/M metagenome (GOLD analysis project Ga0172379, IMG submission 119756) | Groundwater microbial communities from an aquifer near a municipal landfill in Southern Ontario, Canada - Groundwater well OW334 metaG | ecosystem: Environmental > Aquatic > Deep... | reverse complement strand
CAGTTGGAGTAGAAGCTAAAGTAAATAAATTAGCTACTCTATAAACCTCAGGCATTTTTTCATATGGCATTTCAATAATTTGAAATCTATTAGAACCTAATAATTTATTGCCCTTAACTTCAAGTTCATCTTTTAAGTTTCCTCCACCACCAGCAATAATTAAACTTACATCATTTAATTTTGAAACAGCATCAATTACCAAACTATGTCTTTTTTGTTCTGTAAAAGCTCCAACAGATAGAATAATTGGGCTTTTAAGATTAGTTTTAAATTTTTCTCCTTCTGGTTTAAATTTATTTATGTCAACTCCATTTGAAATATAAACAAGTTTTACAAAAGGATTTACCTTTCTAGCCCATTTTAGGGCTTTTGAAGATAAAGCTATAAAATAATTCGGAAACGTGTAAAGATTTATTCTATCATCTAATCCTTTTCCAGATTGGCCAGAAATAATTACTTTAGATCCTTTAAGCCAAGTTATAATTCTTACTAAAATGGCTTGTAACCTACCATTAGTTGGAATTATTAAATCGTAATCACTTTTTAGTAAGTTGATATAATTAACATCAGAAATTACATCCACACTATGATTTTTAGAAAGTCTTTTAGAAAGTCCTAATACGTAAGTTTCAGCACCTCTATTAACTTTGTTTTGGTATTTATTTAAAAATGCAATTTTCATAAATTTATTTTCAAACTTTTTTTATTTATTTTTATTACAAATTGATACTTTTTCAGTTATCACATGACAATTATAAAATCTTTCTAAAAATACTTTCATTTCTGGCCAATTATAATCAGGATCCGTACCGACTATCACCTGTTCTGGAATTTTAGTAATTAAATCATTAATAATTTCATTTCTAACACCCGGAAGACTTAAATACCAAGAAAGATATGGAATCCAAGGCCTAGTAGCTGGCATTGTCTTAGTTAAGGCATAAATATTGTCCCAGTAATTTAATACAAATATATTATTATGATTTGGATTTAACATATTAACTTCAGAAACAATCTTTTTAACATCTGATTCATAGAAACGAACTTCTTTACCCCAATTTCTAATTACATACCTACTAAAGATAATTCCAGTAATTAGTAAATAAATTATTAGTAGTATTTTTTTTCTTTTATCTACTTTTAAGGAAAAATTATTAAATTTAGAAATAAATATACCAAAGGTAATTGCTAAAAATGGTAGCGCAGGTTGAAAATGAAAAAGTCCCCATCTTGGATAAAAACCTATTGCCCCTGATATTATCCAAGGAATTAATGCTGGAGAAAGAATGGAAATGCTAAAAGGAAATAAAGCCACGGCAAGTTGTCTTATGGTAGGCAATACTACTTGGCCAGTTGCATGAGGTAAATAAAAGATTCCAAACTTTATAGCCCAAAAGTAAAAATTATCTAAAATTCCAAGAGATAATAACAACAGAACAAAAACTAATAATACTGATAATAAGCCTAGAATAAATTTTTTAGTATTAAGAAGTAAATTTTGTTTTATTTTAATATTTAAAAGAATAAGTGGAATTAAAAAATAGATAAAGGTCTGCTTGGTTAAAAAACCTAACGCAAAAATAATTCCAGCAATTAAGTATTTTTTCTTTTTTAAAAAGTAGAAAAGTAATAGTGCGAAAGGAACTAAAGCTAAATCAAACCAAAGTCCGTTACCTTCAAAAAGAAGTTCTATAGGAATATAGAAAAGTAATGCACAAATTGCTGTTTTTTTACTATAAAGTTTTTTAGTAATCCAAAAGAGTAAATAATAGTTAATTAAAATTAAAAGCCATGTAAAAATTTGAAGTTGAGTAATACCTACTCCAAACAGTTTATAAAACAAAGTTAATACAATAATTAAAAGTGGGTTATGTGCAATAGCAATATCTTTATAAGGAAGCCAGCCATTTAATATAAAATGGGGCCAAGCAAGCATTTCAGGCCAAGCTGTAAATGTAAACATAATTTATTTTCTTTGTTTTAAAAACAGGTCCGTAGTTCCAGACTGTATCATAAGTTTAGCATCTCTTTCTAAATTCAAGTCAGAAAAATTACTACTACCACTTTCAACACGTTCAAGCACCCTATTAATTGATTCTTTTTGCCAATTAGGAAAAACTTGCCAAGCCACCTTAGGTAAAATACTTCTTCCCCCAAAGATAAAAAACAAAAATATATAAATAATTGAAGTTTTAATATTTAATTTAGGTAAAAACATAGCCAAATATATTAACAAATATCCAAAAGGCATATAAAGGTAATACATTTCTCTTCTGTTTATCAAAAGAGATGCTGGAATTAGAGTAATTAATCCAACTAATAAAAGTGGGATATATTTATATTTTTTAGTTATAATTGGGAGAGCTAATAAAACAATTAAAATCTTTATATCTACAAAATATAATATTCCTCTAAAAAGATCAGTTATTTTAGAAGCCATTGTGTATGAAAAGTTTGGTGTTAATACTTTTTGTGCTATAAAAAAGTAACTTGCATAAATTCCATACAAAATAGATATACCAAGTAAGTAATATATCTTTTTTCTATTTAACTCTTTAAAAAAAGATATAGCTAAAAGTACCAATGGTACTGTGAAGGCAGTTTCTTTAGTAAAAAGCGCTAAAAGAAAAGAAACAATACTTAAATAAAACTTATTAGGGTATGTAAGAAAGAAATAAATTGTTAGAAAACAAAAAAATGCTAACAAATGTTCATGTATATTTGAATAATAGAAAAGATAGTTTTTGTTAAATATTAATGATACAAAAAAAGCTGCAAAATCGTTTTTAGTTAATTTTTTAACAATTAAAAATAAAATAATTAAATTAGCGGTATTTGTTAAAAACATAAATGCATCAAAGGCATAATTATTTACTCCAAATGTTTTAAATAGTAAACCAAAAAATACATAGCCTATTAATTTTCTAAAACCAAATACATCTCCATTTATTAAAAAATCTAAAATCATTTGAAGAATATTATGATCTTTAAGATAAGCTAAAACTGCAAAATCATCAACAGAAAAATAACTATTAGTTCTTAAAGCGAATAATAAATTTACAAAACTTAAAAATATTAATATTAATAATAATTTTTTCATTTAACTTTAAAATATGGCAAATAGTTATTTTCCAAAAACCATTTTGCTTCATCACTATTATTTTCTTTACCTTTTAAGATATCTTCAACAGCTTGTCTTCTTGGATGAATTCTAGGAAATTGTATTAAAAAACAATTTTCTTGCAACTTTATATTTGTCTTAAAAACAAAAACTAATAATAAAGATGCAAAAACTAATGATAAAAGTGTAGACATCTTTTCGAATTTATTTAAAAAAACTCCAATTATAATAATTAGAAAAAAAGAAGGGATATAGGAATAATAAGAAGTATTTTTACTTAATAAAAGTACGGGGAAAATTAAGGCAATAAATGAAATATATAAAGGTATTATAATAAATTTCTTTTTTACAATGTCGTATAACAAAACTATTAAAGTAAATACCAAAAAACCAAAGATACCTAATATAAAAGGAATTCTGTCTGTTAAATAAAAGGATAAGTGGCTAAACAAGGTATTTAATTTAAAAATCAAATTATATCCCGAACCTGTAGTGAAATTTGTGAATTTATAAAAGTCTTTAATAAAAACAACTAAGTATAAAAGAAAAATTACAAAAAATGGTTTCAAGCCTAAGGTTAATTTTCTTAAATCTATTTTTTTAACATAATTGTTATAGAAAACTAAAAATAAAACATAACATAATGGGAATATAAAGACTATTTCTTTTGAATAAATTCCTAGTATATAAGTAATAATTGGTAAAACTTTAAATTTAGAATTAAACGTTAAATAAAAAGTAGAAAGAAAGAAAAATCCAGCTAACAATTCATGAATATTAGAAATCCAAGTAAGATAATGAAAACTCATAATAAAAACTAAAATTGAAGTAACATATATGTTTTTGAAAATCTTTTTTAAAATTAAAGTTAATAGGTAAAGATTTAAGACATGTAAACAAAAATTTACAATTGCAAAGGCATAATAATTAGTTTTAAAAATTGAATATATTAATTTAAATAACCAAAAACTAGTGAAAAGTCGGTGGAATGCCCAAATTCCATTAGCTGTTATCCCCTTTATAAATATTTCTAAGTATGAATATTTACTTACTAATACAAAATGGTCAAAATCATCTGATAAAAAGTAATCATTAAGTAAAAGTCTTATTAAATATAAAATAGCTGGAGTAATTGAAATAATAAAAAGAAATAGTCCTTTGTTTTTTAATCTTTTACTTAAAAAATAAACCAAAGACAAAAATAAAAAATAAACAATAGTCACAAAGATAGGTTTACTTCCAAATAACAAATAACAGGCCCTAGTAACCAATCCGTCCACTTAAATACCTCCTTTTCAATTTTCTTAAAGGTGTTTCTATTATTGCCCTTAATTTATAACCATTATTCATTGATTCCCATGGAGATAAAATAAACTTAGGTTTATCTATAAAAAAAACTTCAGGATAGTAAAAATCTAATGAAAAATTTTCACCTAGCTCATATTTAAGTTTAAGCTTTCTTTTAGGAACCTTTAAATCATCACTTCTTTTTTCTCCCCTAGGAAGAAACGTTGTATGTAAATAGGGAGTATCCAAAAATAATAATTTCTCTTCCCCTCTATCTTGTATCATTTTATTATTTAAATCTGCCCAACCCCAAACACCATGACTACCTTGCGAATGAAGCCCTGGAATTTTTTTATTTATAGCTCTTAAATTAAAATGTCCCACTCTACCTTTAAAATTATATTTTCCTGCCTTTTCTTCTTGAAAATGAAACATATCTCCCACTAAATTAATGGTTGGTACAACAATTGATTCATAATTATTCTTATTATTTTTAATATTTTCTATAAATTTTGATATTTTTTCTTTCCACCAAATCTCATCTGCATCAACTATTAAAAACCAATCTGAATCTGTTGCGTCAAGCATTTCCTGTCTTACTTTGGTAAAAGTAGTAGGTGTTACTTCTCCAAACTCTCTAAGATCAATTTTCGAAGGATATTTATTTTTTAATAAAGTTGCTATTTCCCATGATCTATCAGTACTTCCTGTATCCCAAAGTAAAATCTTATCAACATGGTCAATTACAGAAGTTACAGAATACCAAAGCCACCTTTCTTCGTTTTTGAATAACGTATGAGCAAATATTTTCATACCCTTCTATTTTAAACTATTTAGATTAAAATAATCATAATTAAATATATATGTGTGGAATTGCAGGTATAGCTTATTTCAATTGTAAAAAGGAAGTCCATCTTCAAGAACTTAAAAAAATGTCCCTTAAAATTGCCCACAGAGGCCCAGACGATGAAGGATTTTACATATCAAAGGATAGAAGTGTTGGTCTAGTTAATAGAAGACTTGCCATAGTTGATCTTTCAAAAAATGGTCACCAACCAATGAAATATCAAAACCGTTTTGTAATTACTTTTAATGGCGAAATATATAATTATAAAGAACTAAAGATAAAACTTGAAAGGAAAGGTTGTAAATTTAATTCAAACTCGGATACAGAAGTAATCTTAGCTTTGTATTCAAAATACAAATTAGGTTGTCTTAAATATTTAAGGGGGATGTTTGCATTTGCCATTTATGATGAAATTGAAAAAACATTATTTCTTGCAAGAGATAGGATTGGGAAAAAACCGCTTAAATATTCCTTAAATGAAAGCGGAATTGTTTTTGCATCAGAACTTAAAGCAATATTAACCTTTAAAAATATTAGAAGAGAAATAGACCCTATTTCTATTCAAAAATATTTTCTTTACGGTTATGTTCCATCCCCTATGACAGGTTTTAAAGATATTAATAAACTAGAACCAGGAAGTTACATATTTTTAAATCTTAATAAAAAGACCTTTGCTAAAAAAAGATATTGGCAACCTAATTTTAAAAATAAACTCCACCTAACTGAAAAGGAGTGGTCTAAGAAAATTTTAGACACACTTGAGGAATCAACAAAATTAAGAATGATATCTGATGTTCCAATTGGAGCTTTTCTTTCGGGTGGGGTTGATTCAAGTGCAGTTGTTGCAATGATGGCTCAAATTTCAAAAAATCCCATTAAAACTTTCACTGTTACTTTTGAAAATCCTAAATACAGTGAAAAAAAGTACGCAGATTTAATTGTTGAAAGATATAAAACTGACCACACTGAAATACTTGCAAAACCGACTTCTATTTCTGACTTACCTGAAATTGCATACCAATATGAAGAACCATTTGCAGACAATAGTTCTTTAGTATCTTTTATGGTTTCTAAAGAAGCAAGAAAACATGTAACTGTTACCTTAAATGGAGATGGAGGAGATGAAAACTTTGCAGGATATCCTAATCGTTATCTAAGACTTAAAAGAGATATTGATTATGCTAAATGGATTTCAAAGTTAAGACCCTTAACGGCATTAAAAATAAAAAAAGTTTCAAACTTTTTAGACAAATCAAAATTACCTTTATATGAAAGATTTACAAGTTATAATCAAATATTTTCTTTAGATGATATTTTTTCATTAGCAACTGGTGGGCTTAAAGATACATTAACAACAAAAAATCTTTACAAAAAAGTTAAAGATTGTTTTGAAAATTTTAACGGGAAAGATTTAAAAGATGCTGGATTAAAGTTTGACCTTCTGTATTTTCTACCAGACCAACTATTAACAAAAATGGATATTGCTAGTATGAGGTACTCACTTGAAACAAGATCTCCACTTTTAGACCATAAATTTATTGAACTTGCTTGTAAAATTCCATTCAATTTAAAAGTAAAGAATGGAGAAACAAAATATATATTTAAAAAGGCTTTAGAAAAAATTGTTCCTAAAGAAAACCTTTATAGACCAAAGATGGGTTTCACAATTCCTCTAGATGAATGGTTTAAGGGAAATTTAAATTCATACAGTAAAAATTGTTTGCTTTCAAAAAATTCATTAATTAAAAATTTTGTTGATTTGAATAAAATTAAACCAATGATTAAAAATAATAACGGCAAAGAAAATTTTGGGTCTAAAATTTGGTCACTAATAATGCTTGAGTTATGGCTTGAGAGTTATTTTAATTGACTGAGATAGTTTTTTTTGGCCAATAATGTTTAATTACTATAATCCAAGTATAGATTGCTAAAATTGCATTTGTTATTCCATATGTAAGAGTTGGACCAATTGGACCATATTTAGGAATAAAATAAAGATTAAGTAAAAATATTGCAGCAAGTTGAAAAAAACTAAAAGCTCCTATATAAACAGTTTTTTTCATAGCATATACAATTGCAGTAACAGATGGGGCTGTAAAAACAAAGGGAATCATTGAGATAGTTAACGCTTGAAAAATTGGAACAGCGTTCAAGTATTTATCTCCAAACAGAATGACAATAAATGGTTTAGCAATTATTACCCAAAGAATTAATCCAGCAATTATTGGAATTAAGGCAAGAGTTGCTTTAATAATATATTTTCTCTCCTGATCTTTATTATTAAAGCTAGCAAGTCTTGGAGCTAACACCCCTGAAAAACTTGATGTTAAAACAATTACAAAACCTGCAAGCCTATTGGGTATTGAATAAAGTCCTGTAGCAACAGCTCCAGTCATTACTGCAAGCATTTGAATATCAAGTCTACCTGAAATTGATGATATTATTCTATTTACTCCAATCCAACCTGAATATTTAATAAGTTTTTTATATGTTTCTCTAGTTGGCTTTGATTTTAGAAAATCTGGTTTTATTAAAATAATTCCCACTATTGTTCCTACAATTCCACCTAAAACAAACGATATTAGGGAGTTACCTATTGTTAGTCTTGCTAAAAACATAAAAACAAAAGCAAATCCAAGACGAGACAGATAAAGTAAGTTATCAGCAATTATAGAATTTAAAAATTTCTTTTTAGCTTGAAGAATAAAAGGAACTAACATTGGAAGTGCAAGAGATAAAGTAACAACTCCAGTTAAGATAGCAACCATAGGATCATCTGTTGCTAAAAATTTAACTGAGACAAACTTTGAAAAAACAATTACCAATAACGAAACTACAAATGTAACAATTAAACGAATAACTGAAGATGCCTTGATATATTCTTTTGATAATTCTTTTTTTTCATTTGCATCAGCTTCAGCCACAAAACTTACAGCTCCCGTTGAAATTCCCAAATCAGTAATTGACGTTAAAATAATTACTAAATTAACTGCTGCTGAAAAAATACCAAAATCATAAATAGAAAGAGCTCTTGCAATTATTAAAGTATAAACAAAACCTAAAAAGGCAGAGAGTACATTTCCCCCAAAAAGGATGTAGGTATCTTTGGCTGTTGAAGAAAAAACCAACAGTTTTGCTTTATCTATATATTTTTTCACTAATTCTATTTTAACTACTTTTTAATTAGAAGGATAGCCTTAGCATCTTGTCTTTGATAATTGTCTTCAGCTTTAAAATAATAGCTTCCTACATATACATAATCTTTTAAGATTGTTTGATTTTTAGGATTATTAAATATTTCCCTCCAACTTTCTCCCATATAGTAATTTTCATCATCTATCAAATAACTTGTCAAATAAATTGCATCTATTTTATCTTCAGCGGGAATAATCATCACTGGATCAAGTGGGAACCAAATTGTTTTTCTATCTCCATACCAACTCCCCCAGGTGTCAAGATTTGTAACAATAACATCAGTTGGTTTTGTAATTTCTTTTAATTTATAAGAAAGAGCTGCATAAACAGGTGGTTTATCCTTATTTACTGTTTTTGCTTTAAATCTAGAATCTAAAAACATAACTCCTAAAGTTTGACCAATACAAAAAACAAAAACCAAAATAAGGGAGATTAGTTTTACATATTTTGCACTAATTAATTTTAAAACAATCTCAACTAATATTGCTATTCCAATTATATAAACAAGTGGAATAACTGGATGGAGATATCTATAAAATGGAATTGTTAAAGCTGTTACTAAAAATGTAATCAATGTCATGAATATAACTGATATCTTAAATGAATTTTGTAACTTGTCTTTTCCCCAAGTAAATAGTCCAATAAAGAATAGCCCTAAAATATATGGATTTGCAATTTCTGGAAGTGCTTTATAAAAATTATATAAATTGTAAAAAACTTTTTTGACTACTTCTACTACAGTTAAAGTAGAACTAGTACCACCTCTTAATCCATCAGAAACGGCATTAAAACTAGAATAAGTTAAAATTGATTGTAAACCTCTCATAAATATAGGTGTTACTGGAATTTTGAAAGAAAGTGGATAAATTACAAATTTATCAAAGAGTAAACCTATTATTCCTAATCCAAAAAAGTAAATTAGGGCTTTTTTAATATTAAATCTTAAAAGTAACCACAAGAATACTAAACCTGCGATAAATATAAATGCTTGGGGACGGGAAAAATACATAAGCCCCATTACAAAAAATGATATAAGTGTTGCCCATTTTTTTCTTAAAACCAAAAGGTAGGTTGCTAAAATAATTTCAAAGGCAAAAAGTGGTTCTGAGGCTCCAGAGGTGGCATAATCGATAAAATTTAAATTAAACAAAACCGCTATAGCTGAAAGAGCACCAATTGTAACATTAAAAACTTTTTTGCCGAGTAGAAACACAAAGAGAGAAAGTAATAAATAGAAAGCAAATGAAAACATAATAACTGCAAAATCATTAACTCCAAAGATTTTCATTGACAAACTCATAAGATATGGGATTAAAATAGGGATTCCATTTGTAGTAAAAAATTTACTTCCCCAAAAACTAAAGGTTGTAGAATAATACCCTTGTTCAATAAGATTTCTAGCAACTGTTGAAAATTTGGCTCCATCTGAAAAATCAATATATAAATTACTTTTGAAAAATTGAAAAATAAATATTAAAAACAAAATTACTAATAAAAGGATAAAAATCATAAACAAGCTTTTTATCTTCATTATTGTTATTATAAAACAATTTAAGTGCTATTATAAGGCTTCAAAAACCCTTATAATTACTGAAAATATGAAAAAGAGCAAAAAGGTTATTATCAAGAGTCACAGGAACCCTTTGGAAATTAACTGGAAGGAAATTTATGAAGCCAAGGATTTGTTTTTTTCCTTAACCTTAAGGGATATTAAAATTCGTTACAAACAAACAATTTTAGGTGTTCTCTGGATTGTTATTCAACCACTTTTCTCTTTATATGTCTTCACAATTGTATTTGGAAAATTTGCTAAGATTCCTTCCGATAAAGTACCTTATCCTATCTTTGTATTCATCGGTTTAATGTTTTGGAATTTTTTTTCCACAACCCTTACTGGATCATCAGCAAGTTTAATATCAAATAAAAATATTATCAAAAAAATATACTTCCCAAGAATAATGGCTCCCATTGCATCAACTTTTTCATATTTAATTGATTTAATTCCTACATCATTAATACTTTTTGGAATGATGATTTTTTATAAAGTAAAAATCACCCCCCAAATGTTTATTTATCTACCAGCTTTAATATTAATGATTCTTATTTTTTCATTAGGAGTTGGAATGTTTTTAGCACCTTTAAATGCCAAATATAGAGATGTTAAAATAATACTCCCTTTTATTATTCAATTAGGTTTTTTTGCTACACCTGTTATTTATCCAACAAGCATGTTTGGAGGAACTTTGAAAATAATAAGAATTATAAATCCAATAGCAGAAGCTATAGAAGTTTCAAGATCTTCTTTTTTTGGTACAAGGCCTACTGATTGGTTAATCTTGATTCTTTCTGTTTGTTTTACAATAGCTGTATTTATTATTGGATTTTTCTTTTTTAAAAAACAAGAAGAAAATTTTGTAGATGTTTTATAAAATATGAAAAATATTGTGATCAAAGCAAATAATTTAGGAAAAGAATATATATTACGTCCTAACAATAGCTATAAAACATTAAGAGATTCAATATCTGATATTCCAAAAAGAATTTTTAATTTATCAAAAAAACAACAAAAGGAAAGTTTTTGGGCATTGAGAAATGCTAGTTTTGAACTTGAGAAGGGAGATGCTTTGGGAATAATTGGACCTAATGGTGCGGGTAAAAGTACCCTTCTTAAAATACTTGCAAGAATTACTACCCCAACAGAAGGACAAGCCGAAATAATAGGAAAAGTTGCCACAATGCTTGAAGTTGGGACTGGATTTAACCCTGAATTAACAGGAAGAGAAAATATTTACTTAAATGGGGCTATTATTGGTATGAAAAAGAATGAAATCAACAAAAAGTTTGATAACATTGTGGAATTTTCAGAAATTCAAAGATTTATTGACATCCCAGTAAAAAAATATTCGAGCGGAATGCAGGTAAGACTTGCTTTTTCTGTGGCAGCTCATCTTGACCCAGAAATTTTACTTTTAGATGAAGTCTTAGCAGTTGGAGATTTAGCTTTCCAAAAAAAATCACTTTTGAAAATGCGTGATATTGTTAAAGATCAAGGAAGAACGGTACTTTTTGTTAGCCATAATATGGCAGCAGTTCAATCCTTATGCAACAAAACAT